>CEPQ01009105.1_pt1 | contig 13113 bp, 9 predicted proteins | sample 530411 | NCBI WGS metagenome assembly CEPQ01 (sample SAMEA2620039, study PRJEB7988) | marine metagenome | isolation source: saline water (ENVO:00002010), including
GCTGAAGTCAGCCAGAAATACACAACTACTTCAGACCATCCCTAAGGCCGAGGAGATTGCTGGAGATGCATTCTCAGCTGTTGGACGTTTGAAAGAACTGACGGACGCTGCCAAGGCGATCAAGAACAAGATTGACGGCTATGGTGACGCTTACATCGTCCCTACCTATCACCTGCTTGATGATTTGGCTGAGGAGATTGGCTATAGCGAAGCCGGTCAGAAGCTGAAGGAAGCCCGTGAGCTATCAAAGTTGATGGTCAAGAACGGTCAGGCAGCGGTGTGTGACTATGCTGAGCCAAGTCGTCGCACGACCGCGATTCGGTTTGTGACTGATGCGTTCAATGGCAAGGTGGACTCGATTCTCTCCCGTGCCAAGTCAGACAACCACGGTACGCTGGAGAAGGAGATCCGCGACTCGTTTGCGCTGGTCAACGTCAACGGTGCTTCGTTTCGTAATGCCCGGGTGACGGAAGCCTATCTGGACGCGCGGCTTGAAGAGCTGCGCTGGGCAGCTACAGCGCAGGCTATCCGGGATCAGGAACGCGAAGAGCAGCGCCGGCTGCGAGAGCAGATTCGCGAGGAAGAGAAGGCGCGGCGTGAATACGAGCGGGCGATGAAGGAGGCGGCCAAGGAAGAGCAAACCCTGCGCAAGGCGATGGAAAAGGCTCAGGCTCAGGTTGCTGCCGCATCTGAAGCGCAACGCGCTGAGTTTGAAGCGAAGCTGGCGGAGTTGCAGGAGCAACTGCTGCAGGCGGAAGAAAAGAACAAGCGGGCGCTATCTATGGCGCAGCAAACCAGAACGGGCCACGTGTATGTCATCTCAAACATCGGCTCGTTTGGCGAAGATGTCTTTAAAATCGGCATGACTCGGCGTCTGGAGCCGACAGACCGGGTTCGTGAACTGAGCGATGCAAGTGTCCCGTTCGAGTTTGACGTTCATGCCATGATCTTTAGTGAAGACGCTCCTACTCTGGAGAAGCAGCTTCACCGCCATTTCCTGCGTCAGCAGGTTAACAAGGTCAATCCGCGCAAAGAGTTCTTCCGCCTTGATCTTGGTGAGATCAAGCAAGAGCTCGATGCCCTGGGTGTCCAGACCCAATGGACGATGATGGCCCAGGCGCGTGAGTATCGAGAAACTCTGCAAATCGAGCAGCAGATCCTGGAAAATCCGGCGATTGCGGCTGAATGGACGCGCCACCAGATGGAGTATGAAGAGTCTGCCGAAGATGAGGTGCTGTCGGAAGGCTGATGCGCTGAGTTGACATCCGATCCTGAGGCCTCTGTAGGCTCTGGTTCGCTGCCGCCGTAGCGGGTAAGGTTGCACCGTCATGAATTGGTCAGCAGGGATGCCGTAATGGTGCGGCTCCTCGCTGATCGACTAAGGAATCTCGCGTGCATCAGCAAAACCTGGCGGACTTTATCTGGAGCGTAGCGGATGTGCTCCGTGGCGATTTCAAGCAATCAGAGTACGGCCGCATCATCCTGCCTTTTACCGTTCTGCGTCGCCTGGAGTGCGTACTTGAGCCGACCCGTGAGAAGGTCGCCGCCCAGTATCAGCTGTTCAAGGACAGCAGTGTAGATCTCGACCTGATATTGCCGGGTATTGCTGGTGCCAGGTTCTACAACGTAACGACCTTCTCCTTGGCCACGATTGGCTCAACCAGCACGCGTGCTAACTTGGAGGAGTATGTTGCGAAGTTTTCCGCCAACGCGCGACAGGTGTTCGAGCATTTCGGCTTTGACAACTGGCTGGCGAGGCTGGAGAACGCCAATCTGCTCTATCTGGTGGCGCAGAAGTTTGCTGCCATTGATCTGCACCCCAACGTCATCAGCAATCATGAGATGGGGTTGGTGTTTGAGCATCTGATCAGGAAGTTCGCCGAGTCAGCCAACGATACGGCTGGGGAGTTCTTCACGCCCCGCGATGTCGTGCGTTTGGCGACTACCCTGGTCTTTGCGCCTGACCACCAAGCCCTGAATCAGGAAGGCGCAATTCGCACGGTCTATGACTGCGCTGCTGGCACAGGAGGCTTCCTTTCGTCGGCTATTGAGCTGGTCAAGGACGAGTGGCAGGCGCCTGCGACGATCGTGCCCTACGCCCAGGAGCTGAACCCGGAAACCTACGCCATCTCGGTGGCGGACAAGCTGATCCAGCAGTATAACACCCAGAACATCAAGCTCGGCAACACGCTCTCTAACGACCAGCTAACAGGCGAGACGTTTGATTACTGCCTGGCCAATCCTCCGTTCGGCGTGAAGTGGGAGAAGGTTCAGAAGCAAGTGCAGGAAGAGCACAAGCAGCAGGGTTACGCTGGACGCTTTGGCCCGGGTCTGCCGCGGGTGGGTGATGGCTCCTTGCTGTTTCTGATGCACCTGCTGTCCAAGCGCAAGCCTGTTGAGCTGGGTGGCAGTCGTATGGGCATCGTTCTGTCTGGCTCACCGTTGTTTAACGGTGGCGCCGGCTCGGGCGAGTCGGAGATCCGCCGCTGGATTCTGGAGAACGACTGGCTGGAGGCGATCGTCGCCCTACCCAATGACCTGTTCTACAACACCGGCATCGGCACTTACGTCTGGGTGCTGTCCAATCACAAGGACGCGCTGCGTAAGGGTACGGTGCAGTTGATCGATGCCAGTGCTATGCACGCGCCGATGCGAAAGAGCCTGGGCAGCAAGCGCAAGTATCTTTCGGACGAGCAGATTGCTGAAATTGCAAAACTGCACGAGGCCTGTGAGGAAGGGCCAAACAGCAAGATATTTGCTACTACCGATTTTGGTTATCGCCGCATTACTGTGGAGCGTCCGCTGCGCCTGCGTTTCTCGGTCACCCCGGATAAGCTTACCGCCTACCAGAACACCAAGGGCGCCGATCAGGCCGAGGCCTTTGCCGCTGTGCAGGGCGAATTCGACAACCTGCCGGCCTTCCTCAAGTCCGCCGGCATCAAAAAGCTCGGCAAGGGTGCGCTGAAGGCCGTGCTGTCCTGCTTTGGCGAGCGTGATGCCAATGCCCAGCCGGTGCTTGACGACAAGGGCAGCCTGCAGGCCGACTCCGACTTGCGCGAGTTTGAAAACGTGCCGCTGAGCCAAAATATCGACGACTACTTCGCTCGCGAAGTGCTGCCCCATGTGCCCGATGCCTGGATTGATACCGGAAAAACGGACGCGAAGGACGGCCAGGTCGGCATCGTCGGCTACGAGATCAACTTCAATCGCTACTTCTACGTGTACCAGCCACCGCGCCCGCTAGACGAGATAGATGCCGACCTCAAGGCGGTGGAGGCCGAGATCGCCGCGCTGCTGGGTGAGGTGACGGCATGAGCCATTACAAGCCGTATCCGGCCTACAAGGAATCCGGGGTGGAGTGGTTGGGGAAGGTGCCGGAGCACTGGCAACAGATGCCTTTGAAACGACTGGTGCGCAGCATTGAACAAGGCTGGAGTCCTGAGTGCGAGTCCTGGCCGGCGAACACTGGGGAGTGGGGTGTACTGAAGGTCGGCTGCGTTAACGGCGGTAGTTTTCGTCCAGAAGAAAACAAGGCACTGCCCGCAACCCTTGAGCCAAGGCCGGAGTTGGCAATATGCAAGGGAGATGTGCTGGTTTCCCGCGCCAATACGCGTGAGCTGGTAGGCAGTTGTGTTCCTGTTTCGCAGGATTACCCGAATCTGCTGCTGTGCGACAAGATTTACCGTCTCCGTGCCGGCGAGCTGGTTACTACGGAGTTTCTGGCTGCGCTGATTACAGTGCATGGCCGTAGGGCGGTAGAGGTCGAGGCGACTGGTGCCAGTTCTTCGATGCTGAATATTTCACAGTCGGTGATTCTGGATCTGCCCGTGGCATTACCTGCATCTACCGAGCAGGTGCAGATCATTGCTGCTGCCAGTCGCGAAACCGCCCGCATCGACGCGCTGATTGAAAAGAAAACCCGCTTTATCGAACTGCTGCGCGAAAAGCGACAAGCGCTCATCACCCATGCTGTCACCAAGGGCCTAGACCCAAACGTGAAGATGAAAGACTCCGGCGTGGAGTGGCTGGGAGAGGTGCCGGAGCATTGGTCAATTTCCCCACTGAAACGTCTAATAAGTAGCATTGGGCAAGGCTGGAGTCCGGAGTGTGAAGCTCGTGTGCCAGAAGATGGGGAGTGGGGCGTGTTGAAGGTCGGCTGCGTGAATGGAGGCATTTTTCGTCCTCATGAAAGTAAAGCGTTACCTACCGAAATAGAGCCAAGACCGGAGCTCGGCCTGAGCGCAGGTGATGTGTTGATATCGCGTGCGAATACACGGGAGCTGGTGGGCAGCTGCGCTGTGGTTCCCCATGATTACCCGCAATTATTGTTGTGCGATAAGCTTTATCGGGTTGGGTGTGGTGACCGCATAACGCCAGCCTTTCTGGCTGCACTTGTCTCCGTTTACGGTCGTAGAGCGGTTGAAATAGAGGCAACGGGTGCGAGCTCATCTATGGTGAATATCGCGCAGTCGGTGATTTTGGACCTGCTGGTCGCGGTACCCAATCTTGATGACCAGACTGAAATTATGCGTCGGATTTCGGTTGAGACGAATCGCATAGAGCGCTTATGTGAAAAAACAGAGCGCAGCATTGAACTGTTGAAAGAACGCCGCTCCGCCCTGATCACCGCCGCCGTTACCGGCCAGATCGATCTTCGAGAGCAAGCATGCCACTAGCCTGCGATGACACAGGGTCGCGTGAGGACTTCCTGCGGTGCGATTTTATCGGTTGCTACGACTGCCTGTTTGAAGGTGTGCCGGCCGATATCCGGTATTGGACGGATGGTGGGCAGACGCCGCTATGTCCGCAGTGCGGGCTGGATTTTGTGCTGGGGTTCAACGGGGCAGTGGATCGCGACGTGCTGATCGAGGGCAGCAAGACTCGGTTCCCATGGCGCTGGAAGGATTGCCCGTGACCTTTTCGTACCAGCCGTTATTTGCCGAGCCCAGCGAAGACTGTGAGCGCGAAGATCCGTTTAGCGGCCCTATGGGTTTTATGCTTGGTGGCATGTTTGTGCCTACTCGGCTGGAACTGTCCCGTCAGTATTTCGATGCTGCCAACTTGTTACTGGAGGCAGTCAAGAAGCAACGCATTGAGGACTACGCACTCACCTATCCTGCGCTGTTTCTGTTTCGGCATGCGCTGGAACTGGTTCTGAAGAGCATTCTGATGCGCCGTGCGGAGGGAGCCCCAGCAGGTCATGACTTGGCGGCGTTGTTGGGTCACTTGCAGGACTTCGCCAAGGATCGTTTCCATCAGGAAGTGCCAAACTAGATTGTTAGCCGAATACAAGAGTTTGCGGCCATTGACCCAGGCTCCACTGCTTTTCGGTATGGTCAAGACAGGTATGGTGGTAAAGGATCGAAACCTACCTCGATTGCAGAAGAGGTTTATGTTGGGTTGCCGCATTTGCAGGCTGTGATGAAAGAGCTTTATACGGTGCTGGCCCACGCGGCCGGCCGGATGGATAACCGATGAACGAGAAAGACCTGCAGCACTACCTGCTGGCACGCTTCCCCAAGGAAAATGCCGCCTGCGAATGGAAGGAATTCAAAAACCTGCGCCATGCCCTGGTAGGAAGCGCAGGCAGTGATGTGATCAGCTACCTGTCGGCCATCGCCAATATGGAGGGAGGGCATCTGGTTATTGGTGTTGAGGACGCTACGCTGCGCATCGTGGGCATTCAGGACTTCAATAACCAGACCGTCGATAACGTTCGCCAGCGTCTGCTGGAGCGCTGTCGGGCGCTGGATTCTGAAGAGTTTCGCGTGGAATCCTTTACCACTGACGACACTGCCAAGACGGTGTGGGTCTTCCATATCCCCAAGCACAGGCCACGGATGCCGGTCTATGCCCATGACAAGGCCTGGCAGCGGTTGGATGATTCGCTGGTCGAAATGCGTCAGGAGCGTCTGGAAGCGATACTGCAAGAGCAACTGGATGCCAGCGACTGGTCCGCTCAGATTGTTGAAGGTGCGACGCTGAATGACCTGGACCCGGCAGCACTTGCTCTCGCCCGCGAGAAGTTCGCAGAAAGGCATCGTAACGCAGCCTTTGCCCAGGACATTGCCGAATGGGATGTGGCCACGTTTCTCGACAAGGCCAAGATCACCATCCAGGGTGGGATAACCCGCACGGCGCTGCTGTTACTTGGCAAGCCAGAGGCCAGCCACTTTCTACCGGCACTGGCGCAGATCACCTGGAAGCTGATGGGCGAGGAGCTGGCCTATGAACACTTTGGTCCTCCGTTTCTGCTTAGCACCACGGAGGTGCTGCATCGCATCCGCAATATCCGCTACAAGCTCTTTCCGCAGAATCAGCTGCTGGCTACCGAGGTCAGTAAGTATGACACCCGGGTGATTCTGGAGGCGTTACACAACTGTATCGCGCACCAAGACTACCAGTTGCGCTCGCGCATCCTGGTCACCGAACGGGTTGATCGACTGGTGTTCGAGAATGCGGGTGGTTTCTTCGAGGGGCAGCCAGAGGATTACTTCAGCGGGGAGGTGACGCCGAGCCGCTATCGCAACCCTTGGCTGGCGCAGGCTATGGTCAGTTTAAGCATGATCGATACCATGGGCTTTGGTATCAGCACCATGACCCAGTCCCAGCGCAAGCGCTATTTCCCGCTGCCTGACTACAGCAAGTCTGGCCCCGACAAGGTGGTGCTGGAGATCTACGGGCATGTGATTGACGAGAACTACACGCGTTTGCTGCTTGAGCGGCAGGATTTGCCCTTGAATACGGTGATGTTACTGGACCGGGTGCAGAAGAAGCTATCCATCACCGATGATGCTGCTGCATTGCTGCGTAAGCAGGGGTTGATTGAGGGGCGTAAGCCAAACTACTACCCGGCAGCGCAAGTAGCTTTGGCAACCGGTAACAAGGGTGAATACATACGCAATCGTGCCTTCGATGATGCCTATTACAAGGACATGATTCTCGATTACCTGCGCAAGTTCGGCTCTGCCAGCCCAGATGATCTAAAAGGGCTCGTCTTAGACAAGCTATCGGATGCTTTAGACGCCAAGCAGAAACAGAACAAGTTCCGGAATCTGCTGTATGCCATGTCCAAACGCGACCAAACCATTGAAAAACAAGGCAGTCGGCAAACAGGGCGCTGGGTGCTTTCGGGGGCGAGTCAAGACAAGGTTTAGACAAGGTTTAGACAAGGTAGCCCGAATGATTTGGTTGACGGGTATTTGATCGAAGACCGGTCACAAGCTGTATTGCATCATCGCAGGCCTTCTGTTTCGCTGGTGTGCGGTTTTGCCAGGCGTTGTTTTTATTTGATGGGTATTTGACTGGCTGTGCGTGCGTTTCGATTATGCCGCTTCAGCAGCTTGGGAAGGCCCGCAGTCCAAAGGAATGACCATGAGCCACATCCACCACGAATGCGAACTGGAGCGCCACATCGTCGAGCAGCTGGAAGCTGCTGGTTGGTTGGTTGGCAAGTCGGCTGACTACGACGCAGGGCGAGCACTATTTACACAAGACGTCATGGACTGGCTGGAAGACAGTCAATCCCCGGCGATGACAAAGCTGCGAAACATGAATGGTGCTGGCACCGAGGCAGTGGTGCTTGATCGTTTGGTGAAGCAACTGGACAACAAGGTCGATGGCGGCACGATCAACGTGCTGCGCTATGGCTTTGCCGTTGCTGGCGGTGGCACTTTGGCGATGAGCCAGGCCTTGCCAGAAGACAGTCGGAACGAAACTGTTATCGCTCGCTATGCTGCCAATCGGCTCAGGGTGGTGCCTCAGTTGCGTTACTCGCTGGATAAGGCCGATGAGATTGATCTGGTTTTCTTCATCAACGGTCTGCCGGTCGCGACGGTCGAGTTGAAGACGGATTTCACCCAGTCGGTAGAGGCGGCGATGCAGCAGTACCGCGCTGATCGTAAGCCTGAGCGCAAGAGCGGCGGTCTGGAGCCGTTGCTGGCGTTCAAGCGTGGTGCTGTGGTGCATTTCGCCATGAGCGACAGCGACATCCGCATGACCACCAAGCTGGCCGGGGATTCGACCTTCTTCCTGCCGTTCAACCGGGGCAACGATGGCGCCGCCGGCAACCCGCCGGGCGACAACGGCCATTACCCGGTGAGCTACTTCTGGGAGCGGGTGCTGCAGAAGGACAACTGGCTGCACATCTTCCACCGCTTCGTACTGCAGGAGCGCAAGGAGGCTCAGGACGTCAATGGCAAGACCTATTTCAAGGAAGGTTTGATCTTTCCGCGTTTCCATCAGTGGGAAGGCGTGACCAAGATGGTCGATGCGGTGCGGGTAGAAGGGGCCGGTCAGCCTTATCTGATCCAGCACAGCGCGGGTTCAGGTAAAACCAATACCATCGCCTGGACTGCGCATTCGTTGATCCGTGTGCGTCGCCCGGATGGCGAGCCCTATTTCCACAGTGTGATTGTGGTGACCGACCGTCAGGTGCTGGACCAGCAGTTACAGGATGCAATTCAGCAAATCGAGCATCAGGCCGGCGTGGTTTGCGCTATTGACCGCCAGCAGTCGAGTCTGCCGAAGAGTCAGCAACTGGCCAAGGCCATGCTCGAAGGCGTGCCGATCATCGTTTGTACCCTGCAGACCTTCCCCTATGCACAGAAGGCCATTCTCGGCGAGCAGAGCCTGCGTGATCGCCGTTTTGCCATCATCATCGATGAAGCGCACAGTTCAACCGGCGGAAGCACTGCGGATGACCTGCGTTACGTGTTGACCGGACAGAGCGAAGCAGAGTGGGAGAAGTTGAGCAAGGAGGAGCGCCTGTCCGTGTGGCAAAGCTCGCGCTCGCGCCCAGGCAATGCCAGCTACTTCGCCTTTACCGCTACGCCAAAACACTCGACCTTGAGCCTGTTCGGCCGCCCGCGCAATGCGTCGGCACCAGTGAGCATGAACAATCCGCCGGCTCCATTCCACCTTTACACCATGCAACAGGCGATTGAGGAGGGCTTTATCCTTGATGTGCTGAAGAACTACGCCAGCTACGAAGTGGCGTTCAAGATCGGTAGTGACATGGTGGACGACAAGCGTGTTGATGAGAAAAGCGCTGGCCGCAAGTTGGCTCGCTGGTTGTCTCTCAATCCGGTCAACGTGGGACAGAAGGTTGAGCTGGTGGTCGAGCACTTCCGCAAGAACGTGGCCCACCTGCTCGGTGGGCAGGCCAAGGCGATGGTAGTGACCAGCTCGCGTGCGGCTGCGGTGAAGTATCACCTCGCGATGGAGGATTACTGCAAGCGCAAGGGCTATGACGATGTGCGAGCAATGGTAGCGTTCTCGGGCGATGTACCAAACTCGGATGTCGAAGAGCCGAGTCTGCCAGCAGATCACCAGTTCAGCGAAGCGAACTTGAACCCCGGTCTCAATGGCCGCGACATGCGCAAGGTGTTTGATACTCCGGACTACCGAGTGATGATCGTGGCAAATAAGTATCAGACCGGCTTCGATCAGCCAAAGTTGGTCGCCATGTACCTAGACAAGAAGATATCCGGTGTTGAAGCCGTGCAGACGCTCTCGCGCCTCAATCGCACCTTCCCAGGCAAGGACAAGACCTTTGTCATTGATTTCGCCAACAAGGCCGAGGAGATTCTGGCGTCGTTCAAGACCTTCTACCGTGATGCCCAGGTGGCGGACATTCAGGACCCGAACATCGTCTACGACATCAAGCAGCGTTTGGACGGTATGTTCATCTACGAACAGGCTGAGGTAGAAGCGTTTGGGGATGCGATTGTTGACCCCAAGGTGACGCATCAGAAGCTGTTCTCTCTGACGCAGGCGGCAACAGACCGCTTCAATGGCAAGTTGAAGACCCTTAATCATGCAATAGACCTGTGGGAGAAGGCTTGGGAAAAGGCGCACGGCGAAGGGAGCGATCAGGACATGGAGTACGCAGATGTTCAGCGCTCCGAATACTGTAAAGCTCGTGATGAGCTGATGATTTTCAGCGAGAGTCTGACCAAGTTTGTGCGTAGTTACGAGTACATCGCTCAGCTGATCGAATTCAATGACCCCAGTCTGGAAGCGTTCGCCAGCTATGCCCGGCTGCTGCGCAAACGGCTCAAGGGAATCTCCGCCGAGCAGGTTGATCTGGGTGATCTCAAGCTGAGTCACTACAGGATCAAGAAAGCGGGTGATTTGAGTGGCGTAGCCGTGCAGGCGGAGACGCCGGAGCTATACGGGATGACCGACAATGGGTTGCGGGATGCCCGTGACCGCGAGAAGAAGTATCTCACCGAGCTGATCGAGAAACTCAATAACGCATTCGGGAAGGACATTACCGATACGGATCAGGTGGCGTTTGCCGTGCATGTGTCGGAGAAGCTCAGAGCTGACAGCGTTGTCATGGCGCAAGTGAAGAACAACGATCTGGACCAGGCGCTGAAGGCTGACCTGCCCTCCAAAGCTGTAGCGGCCATCGCGGAGGCGATGAGCAGTCACACGAGTATGGCTACCAAGCTATTGAGCGATGAGTCAACGCGTGACTTGTTCCTAACCGTGGTCTACGAGTTGCTGCGAAAAGATGCCGGGGCCGACTTGTTCGGTTCGATGAACAAATAGCGGGTCGTGGGTGTTTCTGGAGGCGAGCCCGTACTGTGCGTTTTGAGGGGGGGTCGCACGAAGGGCATGCAGTGCAGCTCTTCGGATAGATCGTGCGATACAGCGCATTACAGGTGGCTTCCCGGGCGCGTTTGGAGCGCCCGTTGGCCAGATTGATTGCGTTGCTGAGAGTCGCGCCCAATTTCTCTTGGCAGTAGCGCTCGCTGGTGCTGGCTGTGTAAGGGTATCGCCGGCATCTGGGTTGCCTTGAAAGCCTTTGGGGTTGGCTGCAAGTCGCTTTTTCTAAGACTTTGACACTTCGCAGAATCGTTCTCTGCTCAGGTGTTGGTCGTGGGCATGGTTTGATGCGCTTGAGCCGGGCTTGGTGTGATTTGGTGGAGCCTCTACGGTGCGTTTTAAGCGCGTTTTGCGCCTCGCTGCATACAGCATATATGCGAGACGCAAACGCTCGTCCTGGGGGGCTCCTAGGCGGCTTCCTGGGCGCTCTGCATTACTGTGTCGAGGGCTTTCAGTAGGTGCTGCTGATTGTACTGGTCGTCCGGCGTCGGCTGCTCTCGAAGTAACTTCCGGGCTTGCTTGAGTCGAGCTTCTTCCTGCCTCGCCTGACGCTTGCGGTCCTTCATTTGGATCTGTTTTTCCTTAATCATCTGTTGAAACTTAGTTGGCTTGCCGGACTGGGCTGGTGGTTTCGGCTTAGTTTCTGGAAGCTCCGCAATAAGCTCTGGCAGTGACTTGTACCACTGGCGAAGCTCCTCGTAGAACAGTCGGCTTGGCTCGGTGAGGTCCTTGCTGGCGTAGAACCTGCGATTGTTCATTGGCATGTCTTTCATGATGTCTTTGCAGATGTATCCAGTAAGCGGGCCGGCAGCCTGCACAGGTTTAATCAGGACGGCTTTGTTTCCTGCGTGCTCGATGTAGTCTGCGGTAAGTCGCTCTTTGAGCTGGTGGCTTAATGCTGCCAGCTGTTGTTCCGGAATCAGAGCGATACCGTGGATGTGGAGGGGAGAGTTGCGCTCTCGGTTTTCGGATAGCTCGACGGTCAACGCGAGGCTTCCCGGTAGCCCTAAGTCCATTAGGGCGACCCGGATGATGTCGCCGTTCCGGAGAGCCAGGCCGCGTTTGTTCTTGAGGGCCTGATCTGCGAATCGGCGGCCCAAGTTGATCGTCAGGAAAGCCGCATCCGGGTTTTCAGCCAGGCAAGCAAGTTTGATGGCCAGCTTGCTAGTGGCGTTGAGGTCGTTCCAGCGAGGTAGGCGGCAACGGTGTAAGGTTTTTTTCGCGTCGCGCAGCGCCGAACCCAAATCCTGATATAGGTTCAGGACGTCTGCTTGGGTATAGGCATTATCTTGATAGGTGACAGACTGATTACCAGTAGTAGAAGTACATAAAAACTGTATTACTACTGACAGCTCTTTTGCTTGGCGGTGCAATTCCATCAGAAGCCCCAGCTGGTCTGGTGTTGCCTGGGCTTGGTAGTGCTTTGAAAATCGCTTCTTTCGTGACATTTTTTACACTCCTACTACTCAGTGAATACTGGTTGTAGGAACGGGACGGTCCGCTTTGCGAGCCATCCACTGTTCGACCTCGGCGACATCCCATGCCACGGCACGGGCGCCAATCTTGATCGGCGTTGGGAAGTCGCCGAGCTTGATAAGGTTGTAGATGTGCGAGCGTTTGAAGCCGCACTTGGCTTCGACATGGCGTAGCCGGATGAACTGTCGGCCGTAACTAACAGGTGAGTGAGTTGGTGGGGTGTACTGGTTGGGTTGGAGCATTACCGGGACCTTAGCGCTAAGCGCGATTGTTTGGAGCGCCGGTAATGTATTTATCTGCCTAGGTCAGGTGCTAAATATTAAACTTATGCATTAAATATTTAATTTTTCGACTCGACTGGAGCTACTGTAATTCTATTCTGGATTTCCCATTCGTGTGCCTCCTTCAGGTACTTTGCAAGTGTTGGCTCGGTCAAATTGAAAGCGAGGCCGGACTCGGCGGCCTGTATCTCAAAGGCGCTGAGGTGTGAGCAGTGCCTGGACAGGTCGACTTCTGCCATTTTTGCCAGCACTGTGATGATTTGGTAGATCGAGTTGAGGGCTTTGGCTTCGATCTCTTTGTCTTGCTTGGACTTTGGTTTTCGCCCTCGATTCTCGGTTTTGGCCGGTTGGTCCTCGGTGTCAGTTTCAGCAGAGGGCAGACTGGGTAGCTGCCCCAGCCACTCTTCGACATCCTCAGCTTTAAAGCGCAGTTCTTGGGGCGTTAGCGTGCCGCTCAGGGTCCAGTATTGCGAAGCAATGCTTGTGGCATCAGGATGATCTTCGGTTTTCACGGTCCCCACCAAATGGATGATGGGGCTGTTAGAGGCGGTCAGTGCTTCCGGGTTCGCTATCAGGTGATACCCAATAGGAAAACACGACATTGTCCAATTGCCGCTAGAATCTGCGATTGGGTCATCAGGTTTGCCAACTCGTTGGTTGGCCTTGATATACGCTCGGAGCGGGCCAGCCTCACAGTTGCGTATTCCGGCGAACGTGACCGGTCATTCCGGGGATCGTGACC
>CEPQ01015943.1_pt1 | contig 13109 bp, 9 predicted proteins | sample 530411 | NCBI WGS metagenome assembly CEPQ01 (sample SAMEA2620039, study PRJEB7988) | marine metagenome | isolation source: saline water (ENVO:00002010), including
CCGTCCGCAGCGTTTAGCGCGGGAAGGCTGGCGGGTTAACCCCTGCCATGTCTTCCATCACCCGCACGACCTGACAGCTGTAGCCGAACTCGTTGTCGTACCAGACGTAAAGCACGACACGGTTGTCGTTGCAAATGGTCGCTTCGGCATCCACCACGCCAGCATGGCGCGATCCGACGAAATCAGTGGATACAACTTCCTGAGAGTTGACGAAGTCGATCTGTTTCTGCAGATCCGAGTGCATGGCCATCTGGCGCAGGTACTCGTTGATCTCTTCGCGACTGGTGGCCTTCTCCAGGTTCAGGTTGAGAATTGCCATGGACACGTTCGGCGTAGGGACGCGGATCGCGTTGCCAGTCAGCTTGCCTTTAAGCACCGGCAGTGCCTTGGCTGCAGCGGTGGCGGCACCCGTTTCGGTGATCACCATGTTCAGCGCAGCGCTGCGACCACGACGACTGCCCTTGTGGAAGTTGTCGATCAGGTTCTGGTCGTTGGTGTACGAATGCACCGTTTCCACGTGACCGTTGACGATGCCGTACTGATCGTTCACCGCCTTGAGCACCGGCACGATGGCGTTGGTGGTGCAGGATGCGGCGGAGATGATCTTGTCATCGGCGGTGATGTCGCCATGGTTGATGCCATGCACGATATTCTTCAGCTCACCCTTGCCCGGCGCGGTCAATACGACGCGAGCAACACCCGGGCACTTGAGGTGCTGACCCAGGCCTTCAGCGTCACGCCACTTGCCAGTGTTGTCGACAAGCAGCGCGTTCTCGATGCCGTACTGGGTGTAATCCACCGAGGACGGATCGTTGGAGTAGATCACCTGAATCAGGTTGCCGTTGGCGGTGATGGTGCTGTTCTCTTCGTCGATGGTGATGGTGCCATCGAAAGGACCATGCACCGAGTCGCGACGCAGCAGGCTGGCACGCTTGACCAGATCGTTGTCCGCGCCCTTGCGCACGACGATGGCGCGCAGGCGCAGGCCGTCGCCACCACCGGTTTTCTCGATCAGGATACGCGCCAGCAGACGGCCGATACGGCCGAACCCGTAGAGAACCACGTCAGTGCCTTTGTGACCAGCTGCGGCGTGACGCTTGTCGGCCACCTCAGCCAGCTCTTCACGGACGAACTGCTCGAGATTGCGACCGTTGCCCACTTCCTTGTACTTGGCGACCAGCTTGCCCAGGTCCACCGAAGCGGCGCCCAGGTTCATTTCGCTCATCGTCTTGAGGATCTGGAAGGTGTCGTGCACCGACAGCTCGGTTTCGTCGGCGATGCGGTGACGGGCGAAACGGTGTGCCTTGAGGATGGCGATCACCGAACGATTGATCAGGCCACGGCCGTAGATCGAAGTCACCACGTTGTTGTTGCGATACAGCTGACCAATCAGCGGAATCATCGCTTCGGCGAGCGCTTCGCGGTCAATCCATTCACCAAGACACTGGTCGGGCTTCTGAGTCACGGGCAGTTCCTTCCAACATGTAGGGGCTGAGAAAAGGGGCTACATTATGACGGCGCACCCTAGCGCCGGCAATCTGCAGCGGACGAAACACTGACAGCCAAGCGCCTCGATAGTTACAATCCCGGCGGCCTATTTTTTGATCGGAGCCACGCCCACTCGTGTCCGTCTTGCGCCTTCCCCCCCTGCCTGCCGCCAGCGGCAAGCAACATTGGGGCAATCTTCCAGGAGCTGCGCTAAGCCTGGCGATTGCCGAAGCAGCCAGCAACGCCAAACGCTTCACGCTCCTGCTCACTGCCGACAGCCAGAGCGCCGAGCGCCTGCAGGAAGAACTCGCCTTCTTCGCGCCACAGCTGGCGGTATTGCATTTTCCTGACTGGGAAACGCTGCCCTACGACATCTTCTCGCCGCACCAGGACATCGTCTCCCAGCGTATTGCCGCCCTCTACCAACTACCGGAGCTGAGCCACGGCGTGCTGGTAGTGCCGATCACCACCGCCCTACACAGGCTAGCGCCAAAGCGCTTCCTGCTGGGTTCGAGCCTGGTGCTGGACGTCGGGCAGAAGCTGGATGTGGAGCAGATGCGCCTGCGCCTGGAAGCAGCCGGCTATCGCTGCGTGGACACCGTGTACGAGCACGGCGAGTTCGCCGTGCGCGGCGCGTTGATCGACCTGTTCCCCATGGGCAGCCCCCTGCCCTACCGCATCGACCTGTTCGATGACGAGATCGAGACACTGCGCACCTTCGATCCGGAGAACCAGCGCTCGATCGACAAGGTCGAGTCGATCCGCCTGTTGCCAGCACGCGAGTTCCCCCTGAAGAAGGAGGCAGTCACCGGCTTCCGCGCGCGTTTTCGCGAGCGTTTCGACGTCGACTTCCGCCGCTGCCCGATCTACCAGGACCTCTCTACCGGCATCACCCCAGCGGGCATCGAGTATTACCTACCGCTGTTCTACGAAGAAACCGCGACGCTTTTCGACTACCTGCCTGAAGACAGCCAGGTGTTCTCCCTGCCCGGCATCGAGCAGGCCGCCGAGCAGTTCTGGAGCGACGTTCGCAATCGCTACGAAGAACGCCGCGTCGACCCCGAGCGACCGCTGCTGCCGCCGGCCGAACTGTTCATGCCGGTGGAGGACTGCTTCGCTCGGCTCAAGCTCTGGCCGCGTGTGGTCGCCAGCCAACAGGATGTCGAGCCTGGCATCGGCCGCGAACGCTTCACCGCGCAGGCCCTGCCGGAACTGGCAATCGAGGCCAAGGCGAGCGAACCGCTGGGCAAGCTACGACGCTTCCTCGACGAATATGCCGGGCGTGTGCTGTTTACTGCCGAATCAGCCGGCCGCCGCGAAGTATTGCTGGAGCTGCTCGCCCGTCTGAAGCTGCGCCCGCAAGAAGTCGAAGGCTGGGAGGAATTCCTCGCCAGCCAGGAGCGCCTGGCGATCACCATCGCTCCGCTCGACGAAGGCCTGCAACTGGACGACGTCGCACTGGTTGCGGAAAGCCCGCTGTTCGGTCAGCGCGTCATGCAGCGCCGGCGACGCGAGAAGAGTCGCGACGGTGGCGAGAACGTCATCAAGAACCTCACCGAGCTGCGCGAAGGCTCGCCGGTGGTGCACATCGATCACGGTGTCGGTCGCTACCAGGGCCTGGTTACCCTGGAGATCGAAGGCCAGGCGCAGGAATTCCTGCTGCTGCAGTACGCCGAGGACGCCAAGCTCTACGTACCGGTCGCCAGCCTGCACCTGATCGCCCGCTATACAGGCAGCGACGACGCGCTCGCGCCACTGCACCGGCTCGGCTCGGAAACCTGGCAGAAAGCCAAGCGTAAGGCGGCCGAGCAGGTCCGCGATGTCGCGGCCGAGCTGCTGGATATTTACGCCCGCCGCGCCGCACGCGAGGGTTATGCCTTCAAGGACCCGCAGGTCGACTACGAGACGTTCGCCGCAGGCTTTCCGTTCGAAGAGACGCCCGATCAGCAGGCCGCCATCGACGCGGTACGCGAGGACCTGCTGTCGGCCAAGCCGATGGATCGTCTGGTCTGTGGTGACGTCGGCTTTGGCAAGACCGAGGTGGCCATGCGCGCCGCCTTCATCGCCGTCCATGGCGGCCGGCAGGTTGGCGTACTGGTGCCGACCACCCTGCTCGCTCAGCAGCACTACAACAGCTTCCGCGACCGCTTCGCCGACTGGCCAGTGCGGGTCGAGGTGATGAGCCGCTTCAAGTCCGCCAAGGAAGTGCAGAACGCTATCGCCGAGCTTGCCGAGGGCAAGATCGATATTCTCATCGGCACCCACAAGCTACTGCAGGATGACGTCAAGTTCAGCAACCTGGGCCTGGTCATCATCGACGAGGAACACCGTTTCGGCGTGCGCCAGAAGGAACAGCTCAAGGCATTGCGCAGCGAAGTGGACATTCTCACGCTGACCGCCACGCCGATTCCACGCACGCTGAACATGTCCATCGCCGGCATGCGCGACCTGTCGATCATCGCCACGCCGCCGGCGCGCCGGCTGTCGGTTCGCACCTTCGTCATGGAACAGCAGAACACCGTGATCAAGGAGGCGCTGCTGCGCGAGCTGTTGCGCGGCGGCCAGGTCTATTACCTGCACAACGATGTGAAGACCATCGAGAAATGCGCCGCCGACCTGCAGGCACTGGTGCCGGAGGCACGCGTCGCGATCGGCCACGGGCAAATGCGCGAGCGTGACCTCGAACAGGTCATGAGCGACTTCTACCACAAGCGTTTCAACGTGCTGGTGGCCTCGACCATTATCGAAACCGGCATCGACGTGCCGAGTGCCAACACCATCATCATCGAGCGCGCCGACAAGTTCGGCCTTGCGCAGCTGCACCAGCTGCGTGGCCGGGTCGGGCGCAGTCACCACCAGGCCTATGCCTATCTGCTGACCCCGACCCGCAAGGCAATGACCGATGACGCGCAGAAGCGTCTGGAGGCCATCGCCAATGCCCAGGACCTCGGTGCAGGCTTTGTACTCGCCACCCACGACCTGGAAATCCGCGGCGCCGGCGAGCTGCTCGGCGAGGGCCAGAGCGGGCAGATCCAGGCGGTTGGCTTCACCCTTTATATGGAAATGCTCGAGCGCGCGGTCAAAGCGATCCGCAAGGGCGAGCAGCCGAATCTGGAGCAGCCGCTCGGCGGCGGGCCGGAAATCAACCTGCGCCTGGCAGCCCTGATCCCGGAAGACTACCTGCCGGATGTGCATGCCCGCCTGATCCTCTACAAGCGCATTGCCAATGCGGCCGACGAAGACGGGCTGAAAGAACTGCAGGTGGAGATGATCGACCGCTTCGGCCTGCTACCGGAACCGACGAAGAACCTGGTGCGCCTGACACTGCTCAAGCTGCAGGCGGAAAAGCTCGGCATTACCAAGATCGACGCAGGCCCGCAGGGTGGGCGCATCGAGTTCTCAGCCGACACCTCGGTCGACCCGATGGTGCTGATCAAGCTGATCCAGAGCCAGCCGAATCGCTACAAGTTCGAAGGCGCCACGCTGTTCAAATTCCAGGTGCCGATGGAACGCCCGGAGGAACGCTTCAATACGCTGGAAGCGCTGCTCGAGCGGCTGGCGCCCAACGAGCAAGGATCGTAGATGCCACTTCGCTATCTGGTCTTGCTGCTGACGCTGCTGGCGCCTCAGGCTCACGCCGAGGCGCTATATCGCGTCGAGCTGATCCTGTTTCGCCACGCCCCGCCACTGGAAGCCAGCCAGCACGCGCCCTACGACTGGGCCGATAGTGCGCAGGTGCTGGACAGGCGCGCCGAACGCCAGCCAGCCCTCGAGCATGTCGCCGCCAGGCTTACGCCGGACCAGGGCTACCAGGTACTGATGCAACGCGCCTGGCAGCAAGCAGTCAGCGAAGATGCGCCGACCATTGCACTGCACCAGGGGCAACGCCAATTCGAGCACTACCCGATTCAGGGTCTGCTGAGGGTCAGACCCGGGCGCTATATGCAGACTGACATGACCTTCTGGGTGAACCGCTTCGGCGAGTACGGCCAACTGCTCGCCAGCGAGCGTCTGACGCAGCGCGTTCGCCTGGTCCCTGGGCGTCTGACCTACATCGACCATGGCAGCCTCGGGCTGCTGATCGAACTGAAACCACTATGAGCATTTCGCGCCGATATCCGGCCGGTAGCCGGCTGGCCTGCCTTGCCGCACTCCGGCACAGAGGGCCCGGCAGATGAGCCCTCCGCTGGCACCTCGCGACGAACGGCTGATCGACGATCTGCCGCCCGTGCCGCTGCTCAGTCTCGGCAGTCATCTGGCAATCAACTACCAGCCGGGTAACCAGCGCATGGTCAGCGACCATCAGCACCGCGCCGGCCTGTCGTTTCTCTATGGGGACGCGCGCATCCACGGCAAGCGCGACGGCGAACGTGTCCGCCATCTGGTCGGCAACGAGCTACAGCTGATCGCACGCCATCCCCAAGCCGAACAGGCGCTGCGCAGACAGCTTGAACAGCTGGGCTTCCGGCCGGCGCTGCGCCAGAGCCTGGCGCTGCCGAAGGAGTCGGCGGAGATGTTCCAGCTGCCCGGCGAAGATGCCTGGCTCAGGTTCGTTCAGCAGCAACTGCCCGAACTGCGCCGACAAGGCTGGCAGATCGATATCCATCCCGGCTTCGCCTACGACCTGACCGCCATCGACAGCTGGTACGCGCAGATCGACGAGTCAGCTGATGAGGACTGGTTCGATCTCGATCTCGGCATCATCGTCAACGGGCAGCGTATCGGCATGCTGCCGATCCTGTTGCGGCTGATCCGCCAGAACCCTCAATTGCTCAGCCCTCGCGCCATCGCGCTGCGTAGCGATGAGGAGCAGCTGCGCGTGCAACTGGACCGGCCGGGACAACACGACAAGCAGGCGCTGCACGTGACGCTACCGCTGGGGCGCATCAAGCCGATTCTGGCCACCCTCGGCGAGCTCTACATGCGCGAGCAGATGGATGGGCCATCGCTGCGTATGAGCAAGGCCGACGGCGCGCGCCTGGCCGGGCTCGACAGCCTGGCACCGCAATGGAAAGGCGGTGAACGACTGCGTGAGTTCGCCGGGCGCCTGCGCAACCCTGATATCAAGGCCTGCCCGCCCCCAACCGGGCTCGCTGGCAAACTGCGGCCCTACCAGCAGCAGGGCCTGGTCTGGATGCAGACGCTGCGTGAGCTGGGCGCCGGCGGCATCCTCGGCGACGACATGGGCCTGGGCAAGACGCTACAGAGCCTTGCCCACATCCTCGCCGAAAAGCAGGCAGGACGGCTCGATCGTCCGGCGCTGGTGGTGATGCCGACCAGCCTGATTCCCAACTGGCAGGACGAGGCCAGCCGTTTCGCCCCGCAGCTACGGGTATTGACGCTCAAGGGCAGCACCCGGCAGAAACACTTCGGCGAACTTGGCGAGCACGATCTACTGCTGACCAGCTATGCGCTGCTGACGCGCGACATAGCCGCACTGCGTGAGCAGCCGCTGCACCTACTCATTCTCGACGAGGCGCAGCACATCAAGAACCCGTCCGGCAAAGCGGCCCAGGCCGTACGCGAAATGCAGACCCGGCAGCGCCTGTGCCTGACCGGCACACCGCTGGAGAATCACCTCGGCGAGCTCTGGTCGCTATTCCACTTCCTCATGCCCGGGTGGCTTGGAGACGCCAAAAGCTTCACCCAGGAGTACCGCAATCCGATCGAAAAACACGGCGACGATGCACGACTGGCGCACCTGCGCGCCCGCATTCGGCCGTTCCTGTTGCGGCGCACCAAGGAACAGGTAGCCACTGAGCTGCCGGCCAAGAACGAGTTCGTCCACTGGGTCGAACTGAATGACGTCCAGCGCGAGGTCTACGAGACCTTGCGGCTGGCAATGGATCGCAAGGTGCGCGACGAGATCGAGCGCAAGGGACTCGCGCGCAGCCAGATGGTCATCCTCGAGGCGCTGCTCAAGCTGCGTCAGGTCTGCTGCGACCTGCGCCTGCTGAAGGGTGAGCCGGCACGAGCCGCACGCGGCAGCAGCTCCGGCAAGCTCGACAGCCTGCTGGAGATGCTCGACGAGCTGATGAGCGAAGGCCGGCGGGTGCTGCTGTTTTCCCAGTTCACCTCGATGCTGGCGTTGATCGAGCAGGCGCTGCACAAGCGCGGCATCGAGTACGTCAAGCTGACGGGTGAGACCGATGATCGACGCACACCGGTCGAGCGCTTCCAGGCCGGCGAAGTGCCGCTGTTCCTGATCAGCCTGAAGGCCGGTGGCACCGGGCTCAACCTGACGGCGGCGGATACGGTGATCCACTACGATCCCTGGTGGAATCCCGCTGCGGAGAACCAGGCGACCGACCGCGCCTATCGCATCGGCCAGGACAAGCCGGTCTTCGTCTATCGTCTTATTAGCCGCGGCACCGTCGAGGAGCGCATCCGCGAGTTGCAGGCGCGCAAGGCCGAACTCGCGGCAGGTGTACTCGAAGGTGCAGTCGACGGCAGCTTGCAGCTTGGCGAACGCGACATCGACGCCCTGTTCGCACCGCTACCCTGACGCTATGGCGGCATGCAAACTTGTGACACCGGCGAGTGCAGCAGTTTGCGCTTTGCCAGATCATCGCCACCTCGCTTACGTTTCCGTCCCGAGGCGCCCCGCCGCCTCCACGATCACTGGCATCGGTTACAAAAGGAACCGCACCATGAGTCTCTACGAGATCGCCTTTTCCGGCCAACTGCTCCCGGGCGCCAAGCTCGAGCAGGTCGAGGCCAACCTGACCAAGCTGTTCCAGGCCGACGCCCAGCGTATCGCGCTGCTGTTCTCCGGCCGGCGCATCGTGATCAAGCAGAATCTGGACTTCGCCGCGGCCGAAAAATATCGCCAGGCGATGGAGCGTGCCGGCGCGCAGGTAGAACTCAAACCGCTGCCCGTCGATGTGGAGGAAATCGAACTGGCGCCGCCTCCGGCATCGACGGCGACCAGCGCGGCCAGCACCGAGAGCAGCGCAGGAAAAACGAGCGACGCCCCGGCCACACTCAAGGTGACGCCGCGTGACGAATACATGGCGGCCTTCGCCGACGTCGAGGCACCGGACTTCGGTATTGCGCCGATCGGTGTCGACCTGCAGGACGCCCGGCCCGAGCCAGAGGCGCCGCGCGTGGACCTTTCTCAGTTCAGCCTTGCCCCGGTGGGAAGCGACATGGGCGAAAAGCCGCGCGACACCACCGCCGTGGTGCCGGATATATCGCATCTGAAGCTGCAGGACTGACGGGCACACGTTCGGGAGTGAGCGCCGCAGAGATTCCTCAGGCGCTCAGCTTCAGACCAACCAGCCCAGCCAGCAACAGCAGCACGCTCACCAGCCGCGCGGGCGAGGCGCTTTCGCCGAAGATGAGAATGCCCAGCAGCACGGTACCCAATGCGCCGATACCGACCCAGATGCCGTAGGCCGTACCCACCGGCAGAACCTGCATGGCACGCGCGAGCAGGAAAAAGCTGCCAGCCATGGCCGCTATGGTGAACACGCTGGGTAGCGGGCGGGTGAAGCCTTCGGAAGCCTTGAGGCCAATGGCCCAACCCACTTCCAGAAGGCCGGCTACGATCAGCATGATCCAGGCCGAATGCATGACGATGACTCCATCAACTGCAGGGCCGTCCCCGCACGATTCGACATGCCAGCGGGTCGTCCCGCGGCGGACGCGACCCTAGCACAGCGGCGCACTGTTTTGGACCACTCGCAGCGTCCGTCGATCGCAGGTTTACTGATTGCTGAACGGAGATCGATGTTGGTCCCATGCTCCAGCGTGGAACCATCAGCAGCTCCCGTGTCGGCGCCGGAGCGTGGGCATGGTCATCAAAGATGTAGCCGATGCGGTCCCATCGCGAATGCCACGCGGTGGATGGGTGAAGCGTCATCCACCCTACGAACCACCCCGTAGGGTGGAAAACTGCGAAGCATTTTCCACCTTGGATTGGCGGCAGATGAACACTCAGCCCTACGCCGCCTCATGCCCGCGGGCCGCTTCGCTGAGGTAGAACCAGGCGGGACGGTCCAGCTCTAATTCAGCGCCCAGCAGCGCCTCCTCGATACGTTCCCAGCGCAGGCTGCCGAGGATCGGCAACGGGCTGCCGGGCAATTCCCGAAGCCAGGCCAGCGCCACCTGATTGGCCGTTGCGCCCCGATCAGCGGCGACTTCCTCGAGCGCACTGCGCAGTCGCTCGCCGAAACGCCCACCGGCCATCGGCGACCAGGCCAGCACTTGCAGACCCGCGGCCTGCAAGGCATGCAAACCGCCGTCCCATACCCCTTGCTGGGCCTGCAGCGAGAGTTCGATCTGGTTGCAGCGCAGCGGCACGCGTTGCGCCAATGCCTGGCAATGCAACACCCCGGCGTTTGACAGCCCTACCCAGCCGACCTTGCCGCTGGCGATCAGGTCGTTCAGCGTGTCCGCCACCTCGTCGACCTGCAACAGCGGGTCCGGCCGGTGCAACAGAAAACCGTCTAGCCGCTCAACACCCAGCCGCGTCAGGCTGCCGTCCACCGCCTGGCGCAGATAGCGGGCGCTGGAGTCGTAGTGCTTGACCCGCCAGCGCGAACAATCCTGCCCGGCCGGTACGATGTCGGCCTTGCCGATGATCTGCAGGCGCTGACGCAGCCCCGGCGCCTGACGCAGGGCCACGCCGAAGTGCGCCTCGCAGCGCCCGCCAGCATAGATATCGGCATGGTCGAAACCGTTCAGCCCGCGCTCGACGCAGCGTTCGATGAACGCCAGCAGTGCCTGGGGTTCACCCAGCTCGGGGTATTCCAGCAGGCGCATCATGCCCAGCAACAGCGGCTGGGCGAGCACGGGCGAGGCCATGGCAAGGCTCCGTCAGAAGATGTAATCGGTGGTCAGGAAGCCCGAGCGACGCTCCCGGATGATGGTGTCAACCAACTGCTTGTTGGCCTCGTTGAAACGGGTCGCCACAAGGGTGCGGATGGAGAACACCCGCAGCGCATCGTGTACCGACAGCGTTCCCTCGGCCGAATTCTTGCGGCCGTTGAACGGATAGCTATCCGGCCCGCGCTGGCACTGGGCATTGATGTTGATGCGACCGACCTGGTTGACGAAGGCATCGACCAGCTCGCCGACCTGCGCCGGATCGTTGCCGAAGATCGACAGCTGCTGGCCGTAATCGGAGGCGGTCACATAGTCGATCACTTCCTGCAGGTCGCGGTACGGCACTACGGGCACCAGCGGGCCGAACTGCTCTTCGTGATAGACACGCATGGACGAATCAACCGGGCTCAGCACCGCCGGATGAAAGAAGGTCTGGTGCGACTCGCCGCCGCCGGCATTGATCACCCGCGCACCCTTGGCCACGGCGTCTTCGAGCACGGCATGCAGATAATCGGTCTTGCCCGGCTCGGGCAGCGGCGTCAGCGCCACGCCCGGCTCCCAGGGCATGCCCGGCTTGAGCGCGTTGACCCGCGCAGCGAAGCGTTCGAGGAAACCATCGAGCACCGCCTCGTGCACGAAGAGAATCTTCAATGCCGTGCAACGCTGGCCATTGAACGACAGCGCGCCGGTCACGGCCTCTTCCACCGCGTTGTCCAGATCGACCTGCGGCAGGACGATGCCCGGGTTCTTCGCGTCCAGCCCCAGCGCAGCACGCAGGCGGTGCGGACGCGGATGCAGTTTCTTCAGATCGGCGGCGCCCTTGTGCGTGCCGATAAAGGCGAACACGTCGATCTTGCCGCTGGCCATCAGTGCACTGACTGTCTCGCGACCACGGCCGTAGATGACGTTGATGACGCCGGCCGGGAAGCTGTCGCGGAAGGCTTCGAGCAGCGGATGTACCAGCAGCACACCGAACTTGGCCGGTTTGAACACCACCGTGTTACCCATGATCAGCGCCGGGATCAGCGTGGTGAAGGTTTCATTCAGCGGGTAGTTGTACGGCCCCATGCAAAGCGCCACGCCCATCGGTACCCGACGGATCTGCCCCAACGTACCCTGCTCCAGCTCGAAGCGGCTGGAGCTGCGGTCCAGCTCCTTCAGCGCATGAATGGTGTCGACGATGTAGTCGCAGGTGCGGTCGAATTCCTTTTCGGAATCCTTGAGGTTCTTGCCGATCTCCCACATCAGCAGCTTGACCACCGCCTCGCGCTGCTCGCGCATGCGCGCCAGAAAGCTCTCGACGTGGGCGATGCGCTCAGCCACGCGCATGGTCGGCCAAGCGCCGCGGCCGTTATCGTAAGCGGCGACAGCGGCGTCCAATGCGCGTAGCGCGGCGTCGGCATCCAGCAGCGGCGTACTGCCAAGGACTACCTGGCGCTCGCAGCCGTCCGCCTCGCGCAGGAACACCGGGCTGCGTACCTCGGCCATAGGACCGTCCCAGTTCATCAGCTCGCCATCGACCAGATAATCGCGCTGCGTAACCGGTGCATCCGGACGATAGGCCTCGGGAATCTCATCCAGACGGGGGAAAAGCTCGGAAAGCGGGCGCGCGTTGCTCATGCAACCTCCAGGTAGCGAGAAGATGGGGAAGATGCGGCGGACCTTCGCCCGCCGCGAGGGGATGGGACGATTACAGCTCGCGCTGTTCGGCACGCTCGGCGCGCAGGTCGAAGTCGCGCGGCAGCTCGACCGCCGGCGCGCTGTCCAGCGCCTGCAGGGCCTGGCGCGTGGCGCTTTCGATGGCGGCCCAGTCGCCGGCACGCACGGCCTTGGCATCGACCATCCAGGTACCGCCGACACACATCACATTGGCCAGACTTAGGTAATCCCGCGCATTGCGCGCATTGACGCCACCGGTCGGGCAGAAGCGGATGTCACCGAACGGCCCGCCCAGCGCCTTGAGTGCTGCTACGCCGCCGCAGATCTCGGCGGGGAACAGCTTGAAGCGGCGATAGCCCATGGCGTAGCCGAGCATGATTTCCGAGGCGCTGGCGACGCCCGGCAGCAGCGGCAGCGGCCCTTGCAACGCGGCCTCGAGCAGCGCCGGCGTGCTGCCGGGCGAGACGATGAACTGTGCACCGGCGGCCTCGGCCTGCTCCAGCATGTTGGCGTCGAGCACGGTGCCGGCGCCGACGATCAGCTCCGGGCGCTGCTCGCGCAGCAGGCGAATGGCGCCCAGGCCCAGCGCCGAACGCAGGGTGATCTCGAGCACGCGCAGGCCACCGGCGGCCAGAGCATCAGCCAGCGGCAGGATGTCCGCCTCACGCTCGATGGTGATCACCGGCAGGATGCGCGCAGCGCTGCACCACTTGTCGATCAGGGCGATCTTGTCGTTCATGGCGTCGGCGCTGGTTTGGATAGATGTCATGGATAATTCCTTGCGGCCTCAGGGGCACCAGTAGATTTCGAGGGGACGGGCGAGGAAGGCGCGAATCGGCATCGCTTCGTAGGGCTCGCCAGCCAGGGCCTGATTGAGCGTGGCCAGCTTGCCCGGGCCGTGCAGAGCGAGCAGCGTCAGGCGGGCGCTGGCCAGCAGCGACAGGCTCATACTCAGGCGCTGGCGCGGCACAGTTGGCGCCTGCATCGGCAGGCAGCGCCGCGTACCACGCGGGTCGAGCGCCTGCTGCAGATTCGGGCTCTCCGGGAACAGCGAGGCTGTGTGGCCGTCCTCGCCCATGCCCAGCACCAGCACGTCGATCGGCGGCAGCTCGGCCAATACGGCGTCGGCGCGT
>CEPQ01003668.1_pt1 | contig 13101 bp, 22 predicted proteins | sample 530411 | NCBI WGS metagenome assembly CEPQ01 (sample SAMEA2620039, study PRJEB7988) | marine metagenome | isolation source: saline water (ENVO:00002010), including
AAGGGTTGGAAGATCCTTGAATATGGTGAGGAAGTGTTTAACGATTAGGGGGGATCTCCAAAGCCCAACTATTTGAATCTAATGAGGACGCTGTCTTATAAAATTTTTAATTCTGTAGGAGGCCACAATGACATTAAAAGAATTTATTGCAAGCAGAAAGTTTTTAGCTTTAAAGAATTACGATGAGGAAAAAGTGGAAGGCTATAGCTATGTAACTGATACCTACCCTCTCCCAGAGGATGGTGCAAATAAGTTTACTAGATCACATTCGGATTATTGTGAAGAGCATCATTGGATTACGAAGATTGATGGAACTAAATACCATTTGATCCTTTGCAATGCAGATTACCTCGATACTGATCTGGCGAAGCTTGAGAAGATGTTGTATGACTTTATCTACGGTTCTTTCGGAACTTCAAACAATTAACCATTATAAATTTTTAATTCTGTAGGAGGTCACAAATGAAAACAAAAAAGAAAAACACTTCACGTTATTTAATGAACGGTATCCCTAACAATAAAAAGGGGCTGGCGTTGATCAATGAGATGAACAAATATTTAAACAAGGATCAGTATGTGATCAAGAAAAGAGGATCAGGCTCTAGAGTCAAGGTAGCCAAGGCTCTGGGCGAACATCCAAGATCATACGATAACGGCATTCCCTTGAAGTATGCCGAAACGATTAGGGTGTACATCGAATCAAAACCTTTTAGTGAATTTGAAATTAAACAAAATCATTTTGAGGAAAGTCAACGCATCGATGAGCTACATAGACTTAATTCTGAATTATTCAGGCGGGTTCAAGAACTCTACCATAAACTATCTAACATTAGATCAACTCTAAAAGCTATTTTGGAAGGCTGACCTAACAGGGTGCATCACTACCGTGGTGCATCCGATTAGTTTTGCCTAATGACTCTTGTTTTCTTTATTAATCTCAATCAAGGAGGTCATGTGAGGGTTTATTCAATGTACGATGGATGCTCGATGCTTCAGCAATCGCTGTTGAATATCGGGATAACTCCGAAGGTCTATGAATCGGTAGAAAAAGATAAGTATGCGTCAGCAGTAACCAGATTTTTATTTCCAAAAACTATCCAGAGAGAAGATATTCTGGATGAAGATTACCACGCTATAGCAAGCGGAGATGAGGTGACCCTCTTATCCGCAGGTTTCCCATGCCAGAGCTTTTCAAGATGCTCTCCTGCCAAGCTAAACTTTGAAGATGATCGAGGGAAATTATTTTTCCAGGTGATCGAAGCTTTAAAAATTATCAAGCCTAAATATTTCCTGCTCGAAAATGTAGTTATGAAAACAGAGGTGATGAATGAAATCACTCGCTTAGTTAAGTCCACTCGCCCAGAGTTCGAGCATCACCTGCTCGATCCGATCAAACTTGATGCTAGGGATTTTTCTCCGCAGTCGAGGGTCAGGCTATACTGGACAAATATTCCATACACCAAACCAGAGCCTTTGAACATGACCTTCAAGGATATCAGGGTTCATACTAACGAAGAGCATTACTTCTATTCGGATAAATATCTGCGATGGATTGATGCTCATTCTCGGAGAAAAAATAAGCAATTCCGCATCTTGGATGACCAGTCCATAGTCCAATGCATCGAAAGATCCCATCACAAAAACTGCTCCTCCCAAAGGTTCTTTGGGATCAGGCAGGATGGTAGGTTGCGATACATAACCCCAGAGGAGTGCGAGTTAAGCCAGATGCTCCCCTCTGGTTATACCTCAAGGGGACGATGGGCAAATGGGAAGGAAATTAAGCTGTCGAAGACCCAGAGATATATGATGATTGGAAATGGGTTCTGCGTAGCCGTGGTCGAATCAATTTTGCGTGGTTTATTGACAGGGGGAGGGAGGATCTCCAAAACCCAACTATTTGAAACCAATGAGGGGGCTGTCTTTTAGATTGCAATATTGCGTATTATATTGACAAATTTGTTTAGAGGTGTAAACTTACATAAGTGGTAATTAATAATTTGAAACTGTAGGAGGTTTGTTATGACTAAAGCAGAAGTTAGGCAGGTAAGCAAAAGGTTGAATGAAATAATTCAGAAAGAGTTTGGAGGGAAGTATGCTATCGCTAGCCCGAGGGGTCGGTATGATCATACTAGCGTTAAATTCACAATTGAGTTTAGGGAAGAGATTGCAGACTTTGAGAACAATGCCCCCCTATATGGTTTGGTAGCAAGTGACTATGGCAAAACTTTCCAGCATAAGGGCAAGACATTAACTCTGGTTGGCTTTGAAACCTCTCGCCCCAAGTTCCCGATTTGTTGCCGAGACAAAGATGGGAAGGAAACTCTTTTCACCCGAGATATTCTTGCTAAGATCGAAAGAGAAGCCTTGTACAGGAAAACAACGGCTGATGACCTTCAGAAAAACAAAGCTTAAATCAGTATCGAGCCTGCAACCTTAATCGGTTGTAGGCTTTTTTATTGTTTTAAGTAGTACCGTTTGTATCTGATGAGGACGCTGTTTACTAATAACAAGGGAGTTTGGTGTATGAACAGTTGGATAGAAAATTACTATCACCTTAACAACCGATTCAACAGACTACTAGGCACTTATATTTTAAATGGAATTGTCCAGACCTGCGGTCACCGTGAGTGGGAAGACTGTGGATGCCTTGGGATGAAGTATGCAGGGAAATCCATGCTCCATGCATACAAGAATGAGGGATGGGAGGTAGAGGATCATACTTAACCACCAGGAAGCCTTGCAACGAAATGAAAAAAATAAAAATAATAATTGAGGCTGAAATGGAAGTCAGCGATATGGAAGAAGCCTATGAGGCTGTCTTGAATGTTTACCAGATTCTTGCCCATAGAATCTCCACATCAGACCCTAGAGGTAAAATTCGGGAACATTTCCAAATTAAATCTATTAGGGCGGTTGAAGATGGAGGGGATGACAATGGGTGAAATAATGATTATATGTTTTTCGTTTCTCGCAATTATTGTCTGGCTTCTCGCAATTATTATGGCGGTTAAAAATAGGTGGTTTACTAAATAGCACGAAGCATCCTCACAAGCGTGTTAAAAAGTTGTTGACAAGATATGTAATATTGTTTATTATCATATTTGTTAACAGTAATAAATCTTGCATAGTTTATGCGATTAATTATTGTACAGCTTTTACTAAGCTTGTCAACGGTTAATGCCTACCCAGTATTAGGATAAGACACCAAGCCCCGCAAAATCAATCATTCCAGAAAGGGACAAAATGCTAACAGACAAGCAAATTGAGAAAAGGAAATCGGGATTATTTGGGACTGATGCATCCGCAATCGAAGGGACTAATGAGTTTCTTGGTGCATACGAACTGTATAAGATTAAGCGTGGTGAGGTTTCTGATGAAGTAGCCCCCAACCTAGCGATGGCACTCGGTCATAACTGCGAACCCTCCAACGTAAAAGCAATTGCTAGGGCAATAAACAAAAAAGTAAGGGGTAGCAATAGAACCATTTGGAACAAAAAATTGCTTTGCCCAAAAGGCAAACCTTTTTTGGGCGCGCATCTTGATGGGAAAGTTGTTGGTGAGAGAACAATCGTTGAGTGTAAAAATGTTCACTATAGAGCGGAAGCTAAATGGGGTGAACAGGGTAGCGATGAAATCCCCCCAAGCTACCGATCTCAAATTAAACATTATTGTTTAGTTACTGGGATGCGGAACGTAATCGTTGGGGCAATCTTCATGTCATGGCCTGAACATAAAATTTTTAACGTGACATTTTCCGAGGAAGAAATAGCCGAACTTTATGAAAAGGAGTGGGGGTTTTGGAGCAGAGTTCAGCAGGGAATTGAACCTCCAGTAGATTCAACAAAAGGTTGTGAGCAAGCTCTCCGCAGGCAATGGCCTAGAGTCATCGATACAGAAGACATGGCTCAATCTGACGAAACCGTTGATAAAACTCTCTTGCTCATGGGGAAAAATAAGGAGGAGATGAAAAAATTAAGAGATGAAGAGTCACGGCTGAAAAACATTATCAGGCAGAAGATGGAAGACCGTCCTCTTTTGGTACACCCAGAAGGTTACACCGTTGCGTCCTACAAGGAAGACAAAAACGGCAATCGTGTATTAAGAATCGTTAAATAAATCATCAAAAAAGGAGAACAAAAAATGGCAACATCTAGCAATTTATTTCTCTCGCCAGTAGGCCTTGTAGACTTTGCAATCCTGCATGAGCCAAGAAAATGGAGCGAGTTGCATCATAAATCAATCTATGATGCAGAAAATGGAGAGTACTCTACGGGGTTGGTTATTGGCAATGAGGAAGGTAGACATTTTAAAACTATTGTAGATGGCTACGTCCAAAAGAAGTTAACCGAGACAATAGAAAAAGCTTTTGCGGATTTAAAAGAAAATAAGCCAAAGAAGGTAGACAAGTATAAGAACGCTATGGATTGGCAGAAAGCAGAAAATGTTTTCACCCTTTACTACCCATATACCCAGATTGAGGATAACGATGGAGAAGCGTTGGATGCTTGGAAATTTAAGTTCAAGCGGAAATCTAAAATCATGTACAGGGATAAGAAAGATGGAGAGCTAAGAGAGTATACCTTTATTCCCCAGTTTGCAGATAAGGAAGGCGAACCTCTCGGTTCTGACTATTTCGAAGAAAATGGCCTCATAGGTAACGATTCAGAAATGCGAATCAGATACAAGCCATACTCTTGGGTTAACAAAAAGAATGAAGTTGGAGTGAAGCTTGATATTTATCACATTCAATTATTGAATCACATTCCTTATCAGGTTTCTAGGTCACAAAACAAAGGTTCGCTGTTTGACCCTCTATAGAAAGTAGTTCATGGAGAGCGACATTCCTCCAGAGCCAGACCCATGCAGACAGGGGCTTAAAATGGCTGACCTGCTAACGAAATGCGTTCTAAGGGTATCGCATCGGATTAGTTATATGAGAGTCGCTCCGCTTGGTTGGGGCTTACCGTCCCTCGCTCAATACGCTTGATTGTGTTCATTTTTACCAAGTGCATATATCTCTAAAGGTTGGCAAGTCTGCGTTTTTTTAACATATACATAAAAGAATAGGAGTTGAAATGGTTCTATTGGATACACATTTATTGACGGCTGTCGCACAAATTGAAGACTCTTTGAAAGTGATAAAACAGCAGGCTCTTGCTTTTGCTGACCCCACAATTAAATTTAACAAGCCCACATTGATGAAAAAAAAGTATCAAGACATGGGGAAGAGTCAGGCTTTGGTTTCCGCTATGATGGAAAATTCTAGCTGTATGAATGTGAACGATATAGCAAATGAGCTTTTTGACCTCAAGGATATTACTCCTGCCGAAAGAACAAGGCACATGAAAGCACTCAATACTATCATCACTAGAACCCCAGAAGTTATTTCAGCAGGGAGTAAGCGAGGCTACTGGAAGCTCCGAGCCTGATGGAGAAAAAAAATGGACGCAAAAATCAGGAAGAGAAAAGATCGAGGAAATGTTTTTTACATCGAGGGAACAATTTTTGGACAAGAAGTTAGAGAGTCTACTTTCACAAAGGATCAAGGGGAAGCGGAATTAATCTTTGCTCGATTCGTTGAAGAGCGGAAGAAAGCCTTTCTTGGGGGTGACGCAACAGAGCCAACCTTTAATGAGGTTGCTATTGTGCATATCAATAGTGAGTGTAAAAAATCAGTAGACAAGGATTTTGAATACATTCACGCACTCAAGCCATACATCGGCAATCTGCCCTTCAACAAAATAAAGAGAGTTCTTGGTAAAAATTCCGAACTTACTCCCTTTATCAAACAGAAGGCTTTTGAGAACAGGTCCATTACCACGGTGAATAAACATTTAAGCTTTCTTAACACGCTAGGAAATAAGGCAAGGGTGAAGTACGATTTGATTTCAACCTGGAACCCTGTCCTCCTCTTATCTCAAGAAGAAGGGAGGAAGTTTGGGTTGAAACCGCCAGTAAAGAAAAAGCATCTTACAAGAGAGATGGAAACTATTCTCATAAACCATCTCCCAGAAGAGCTAAGAGAGCCTGTAATCGTTGCCATCAATACTGGTTTTAGGGAGAATCTCCTTTGCGGATTAAAATGGGATTGGTTGAAAAAAGACAGCGGAACGGTTTGGTTTTTTGAAGTACCCAAGGAAGAGATGAAAAATTTTGAGTACTTGGAGGAAGATCAGGTGTTTGTTTTAAATTCCATAGCTAGGAAAATAATACAATCCAGAGAACATAATGGATCTGAATATGTTTTCCCTCATCCTAGTAGTAAGGTTAAGAGCCTAAGAAAGCTCAATACAACCTCCTACAGAGCTGCTAGGGTGAGGGGAGCTTTGCAGATCCCTGATCTTAAAGAAACTGATGTGCATTCGTTCCGCAGGACTTTCGCAACCAGACTCGCAGAAAAAATGATCCCTTATGATTTTATTCAGCGGTTGCTCGGTCATAAAATCCAAACTCAAACTGAAGACTATATTCGCTATTCTCCAGTAATGAGAGCTAGATTCTATGACTACGTTGAATTGATTGTAGGGGAACAGGCTATTAAGGCGAGGCTATTTGCCTCAAAATAATACACCGCAGGCACGGTGTACTAGGGTATGTCCTACATGGAGGTATAGCCATAAAAAGGCTTTTGGAAATAACGATAATAATGTATTCAGTCCTCTGCTTGCCAGAACACTCGGTTGTATTTTTAACCTTGTTCTTCTTTTTAATAATACTACTCCAAAGGGTTCTATTTCCCAATGATATCACGAATTAAAGTTTACGATGGAAACGGCACGTTGAAGAAAATAATTGAACCAGAGGACGCTCAAAAGCTTTGGGACTCTTCTATAACATTGTCAAGGGATGAGAGAAAAGCATGGAATCGCATGAAAACAGATGAAGTGGTTTTTGTAAGGAAGAAACCTCGCCAAAGAAAGAAATATATTCCTGTTTCTTATTAAATAACAAAATTAATTCGCTTGCCTTATAGCTGAACATATCTGTATATTAATGGGGATTTATGGCTACTAAAATAAAAGTAATGAAAAAAAGAATTGCCAAGATAGGGAAAGAAATATCTAAAGCAGAACATGAATACAATTCCATCAAGAGGACTTTAGTTCCCAACGATCTTACAAACAATTCCAGATTATCTAAAAATGAGATGCGTCGTATCAGAGTTAGAATTGAAGAATTGAAAAAGGAAAACAAGAAGTTAATGGATGAGGCCTTCAATTTCTAATGAACGCTAAAGAATTGGTAACAGCTTTAAAAGATATTTATTTTGCAAGATTTGGATCGCCAACTGTAATCGATTGGAAGATCCATCCAAAGAATCTAAAAAATCTTATGGAGAGTGGGTTTTCTGCGGAGATGTTAATTGCAAGATGGGACTATCTACTTGGGTGTGACGATGACTTCTTACAAAGCTTTAGAAATATCAGCGGATTTATCAAGATGTTTGACAAAGTCAACACACTCTACAACAACGAAACCCCCCAAGGGAGCGGAAGACCAAGTGGATCTCTTAAATCCCAAAAGGCAAAAGCTAGGCAGTTTTATAAAACGAAACAAGAGAAATATGATGAAGAAATACTGGGAAAATAACCTACCCCCATACTCGGAGGAAGCGGAGAAGAGTGTCCTTGGGGCAATACTTCTGGACAACTCTTCTATTCATAAGGTAAAGGCAGTCATCGGGAAAGATGATTTCTACAAGTCAAATCACAAAAGCCTATACAAGGCTATGGTGAAGTTGAGCGAGAAGGGTGAAAGCTTAGATGTACTAACACTATCATCTGAATTAAAAGAGCGAAAAATTCTTGAAGAGATGGGCGGTTTACCTTGGTTGAGCCTGCTTGAAGACTATATGCCTACTGCTACATCAATTACTCACCATGCAAAGTTGATAAAAAAGTTATCTATTCAAAGAAAATATTTGGACAAAACGTACTACCGAGTGGAAAAGGCTTTCGTGGGGCTTGAAGATCCCGCTCTTTTCCTTCAAGAAGCTCACACCGAATTGTTTGAATTGGCAATGGAGTTAGAAACAACTACAGCCAAAAAAGATTACTACTCGCCAGAGGAACTAAGCACCATTGGTTATGAGCAGGCAGAAGAGCGATACAAAAATCCATCTTCAGCACCAGGCATCTGTACTGGTTACCCGAAACTTGATCAGGTACTGCGTGGGTTACCAGACTTGACGATTTTGTCAGCTTCTACGAGCCGAGGTAAATCTGCACTCGGTCTAAACATGGCAGTTCACATGAGTGTCTATTCTAAAATTCCTACCTTGTTTTTGAATTATGAAATGGAAAGAAATGGAATGATCAATCGAGTCGCAGGAATATTGAGCGGAGTGCCTTGCAACAATATTGTTACAGGTTCTTACGACAACAATGAATTTAACTTTGAAAGAGTCTCAAGATATTTTGACGCTCTAAGCAAAAGTAAATTTTACATGACCGGGAACGAACCAAAAAATATTCATCAGACTTTAAATATCATTCTTGAGCATAAAGTGAAATACGGCATCAAGGTAGCTGTGCTTGATTACTTGGGCGAGATCGATCCAACCCCAGAGGATCTAAAGAGAGGTGAGTATATTACGTTTGGCAATTGGACACAAATGTTAAAAGGATTTTGTGCCAAGCATGATATTAAACTCATCCTTATTGCTCAGTTGAACAGGGATGCAGATGAGGGGGGTGCTTCAAGAGCCAAGATTGGCGGTTCGTGGAAGATCGCCCAGAAAGCAGATGCATTTTTGATCTGGGACTATGAAATGGTAGACAACGATGATCATATAGCTGATCAAACTCAACCAGAGCAATTCCAACAGTTCTTTATAAAGGTCGATAAAAACCGAAACGGTGTAGCACCAAGGACTATCTACTATGACTTCAACAAAGCAAGCCAAAACATTGCCGAGCTTTAGCGAGAGGGCTTCAATCGCTGTAGCCAACAAAGATGGCATCGATACATCTATCCCCAAGATATTAGTTTTCTTTGAGGATAAGTGGAAGGACAAATATCTACAGGCTCTCAAAGAGGCTAATGGGATGAAAAAAGAATCTGCCCGTTCAAAAATAATCGCCCTTGATACAGTTCTTAGGGAGATAAGAATAACGATGGCAGATGAATATGTGAGGAATTTTGCTTTCATGGGCTATTGCGTCATTTACTCCACAAGGTTGGATGAGGAAGTAATTGTTTGCAGGGATGATATGGTCGCCCAAATCGTTAAAGAGGAAAAGAAGGGAATCGCAGTTTATACGGAAGATGAGTTGGAGCATCTAAGAGGTGCTTCTGACCAAGAACTAAGGAGCCTACATGACGCACACACAATCTTTACAGGTAAATTCGTTGACCCTCAATTATTGGGAAAGAGTGATTTGCGAAATTATGGGACCAAGAAGAAAGCTCGATTCGGACAAGCAAAAAAGAAAAACCCGAAATACGCTCGGTTCAAAAAGTCAAATCCATCTTGATTACTTAGGGTTCATTGGTGAATTAGCTTTTGCGAAAATGCACAATCTTTATCCCAATTTTATCGACAAGCCTGATAATAAATGGGACTACAAATTAAAGGATGGGAGAACAGTAGATGTCAAAACAACCGCTCACGAACAAGGTAAAAAGAAAAGACTGCTCATCAAGACTTCAGAAGCTTCACGGCTTAATTCAGATTTATATGCTCTCATGTACGTTAACCTGGCAGACTTGCAAGTTACGCTCAAAGGCTTTGCAACTCCTAGAATGGTTATGGAAGCGAGTATCGTAAATTTCGGCTATGGGCATTCGTTTGCTCTAGAGTTTGAGGAATTGAAAGATTTATCGGATGTATGAAGTAAGGATATTTGATGGGAAGGGAAAATTGAAGAGGGTTGTCCCGAGAGAGAAAGTACAAGGGATGTACTGGGATAACGCAGATTTTGATTATGATTTGCTCGACTTAGAATTGCCAGTAGTTACGGCTAAGTCAATGGGGGGTCATGGTCGGGGTAATCCATATAAGGGCAAGCGTGTACCAAAGATAAAAATAACTTGTGCTTACTGCAAGATCGAGAAACTGGTTGTTAATTGGAACCAGATCGCTTGCTCTGCGGAATGTAAAGCAAAGTTCGATAAGCAAAGAAAAAAAGAAGCCAGAAAAGTTATGAATAAGATTTGTAAAGTTTGCGGTTTGCCCTTTAGTACAACTTATTCACAAACCATTTACTGCCAAAGTCCATGCACGGTAAGAGACTGGAGAAAGAAAATTAAATATTATTCAAAAGTAAAGAAGTAAGGACGTTTTTAAATTATGTTAGTAATCGAATGTATGGCTAGTTTGTTCACTATACTAGCCCAATGGTTTTTTTCAAAAGGTAATTCCGTTACAGGAGTGAGACTAGCCCTGATTGGGCAATGTTTTTGGATTGAATTTATATTTGGATTTGGTTTTCCAGATTTGCCAATCCATTATGGGCTTATCCCTGCCGATCTCACAATCGGGGCTATTCATTTAAGGGCATTCGTGAAACAAGTAACTATATGAGTAGAGCAAGCCGTCAGAAGGGACAAAGGGGAGAACGGGAAATTTGTAAGCTCCTCGCTGAAAAGTTTGGAGGAGAGTTTAAGAGAAATTTATCCCAAACCCAGGATGGGGGCTATGACGTTCTTGGGTTAGATGGATTTGCAATTGAAGTTAAGTTCCAAGAAAAGTTATCAATTGAGAAGTGGTACAAGCAGGCAGTTGATCAGGCAGAAGAGAAGACCCCTGTTTTATTTTTCAGAAGAAGCAGGGAGCCTTGGAGGGTTGCCCTGCCAAGTCCCTTTAATGACAAACCCCTAGAATTATTTTATTCAATCATATCAGTAGAAAGTTTTGTGGAGAACATAAATGACTATAGAGGAAAAAGCTAAACTTGATTTAAGGTTTAAAAAAACCAGACCAGACCAATGCATATTAAGTTTGCAGAATGAGCTTTATAAGCTAGGAGGGAGTGGAACAAAAGCATTTAAATGTTGGGAGGAAATGTTGGTTTACATTAATTACCTTGAAGCAAAATTAAAGCGTAAAGATGCTAATTTCAAAAACATGAAAGAAACGATTAAAAAATTGAAAGAAATGACCGAGTAGGAAACTAAATATGCCGAGCAATAAAGATCACCCCGAAAACAAGTTACCGAAAAGCTTACCAAGTAATAGCAAGAATAAGTTTATAGAAGATTGTGATGTGAGAAAGCTTGCCCTTCATGTTGCAAACCTAACCGAGCATACAGGTCATCTCTCTGGTTTAATTCACGCTCTAACAAAGGAGCTAATGAAACAGAAAGAAGCCTACTATGATTTAAAGCAATTTATCATTCGTCATATAGACGATGGGAACGATGATTTACATTTCAGGGGCTAAAAAATAACCACACGAACCAGTTATTTCATTTCGCCTTTCTTCCCTACCAGGAACAAGAGACTGCCTGCAATCCATGATTCGAGGGGTCGTGCTATGGAAGTTGAGATCCACACTCAACAGCAGGCAGTCTTTTTTTCAGTATGTCCATATTACACGTTGGACCTTGTTGTTATCTATATCAAAATGCAAGAAATCAGAAGCCACGCCTATCCTGTGAAACAAACCTCGCCTTAGTACATACTCAAGCATCTCATGTCGATTTGCAGAATTTTTGCAATAAATATCTACCGCCAACCCTCTGGTGTGAGAGCTTGTAGAATTTTTAGAGAGCGGATGCATCGGGCAACGATATCCGCTTGTGACCTTCATTGGGAAATCTAGGTAGGCTCTCATCAGATCTAGGATCTGTACCAAGACAAAACTAACTCCCCTTTCACTATCACAATTCTGACATTTGCAGAGAAATTCTTCTTTGCTGAAGAAATTAATTTCCTCCCAATCTTCCACTCCAGTTGTCATATGCATACCTCATTTAAAAGCGTTGGATAAATGTTTTTGGTTTAAAAAATATTTTACTTGCCCCGTTTGCTCCCTAGTTTTGGTGTCAAGCTTTTTTTTAAAAAAAGTTTTTCATGCATTTCAGAACGTGAAACAGCTAATTCCCTTGCCAGTACTGGTCGAGCCGGACTTTTTGAAAAACACAAAATGCTATAATCACATTGTAAGTTAAAAAATTATTCATTCAACTGTAGGAGGTACTATCATGCATCAATCAACATTCGGAGTTAATCAATTTTGTATACCAACCATCACTTACATTCCTTTCAAGGAAAACGATGGGGGTCGCAAAGAAGCAGGGTACATAGGTGTAACTGGTGATTGCGTTACCAGAGCAATTGCAATCGCAAGTGAACTTCCTTATCAAGAAGTTTATGATGCTATGGCTCATGGCAATTTCACTCAACGTAAATCCAAACGTGATACAAAGAAGCGTAGTCGAACTGCCAGAGATGGTATTAGCACAAAGCGAAAATGGTTCAAGGACTATATGGCTTCAATCGGTTTTAAGTGGACTCCAACAATGCAGATAGGCTCTGGTTGCAAAGTACACTTAAGACCTGATGAGCTGCCAAAAGGTAGACTCATTGTTAATGTTTCAAAGCACTACACTACTATGATCGATGGAGTTATTAACGATCTTTATAATCCATCGAGAGAAGGCACACGTTGCGTTTATGGTTACTGGTCTAAATAACTTCCGTAACCAGATCTGCAAAATAACCGGGAGCTGCGGAACTGATTCCAATAATCTTTTTAGCCATTGGAGCGGAAGATGTATAAGCGTTTTCAAACTCTGGCTGAAAAGCACACTCATCACTAATAAACAGCGTTGCTGTGTGAGAGCGGATGATGTTCCCTCCTTCTGGTATCCCCCATATCAAAGAGCCATTACTGAAATTCATTTTCGAGTATGTGCCTTCAGCGGTGACCAGATTTTTAAGCCACGCAGGAAGATGCTCATAGATGAATGAGATCCTCGCATTATGAGGACGTTTATTAAAAACCATCATCGAGGCATCTTCTTCTTTTTTACTTTGGAAAAATATATTTGAGTGGGGGTGAAACAAGGCAGTCCAAAGGGCGTAAGCACACATGAGCCAACTCATATGTATCTGCCTGGACTTCGGAACCATGATTCGCTTTGATTCATGGACTG
>CEPQ01054184.1_pt1 | contig 13045 bp, 13 predicted proteins | sample 530411 | NCBI WGS metagenome assembly CEPQ01 (sample SAMEA2620039, study PRJEB7988) | marine metagenome | isolation source: saline water (ENVO:00002010), including
ATAAGGACCTAGAAAGCAGGGCGATTCTTACATCATGCCGCCCATTCTAACTTAAATATATAATAATAAAGGATTTTAATAAGATGCACATGGGAGTACCCCCCAATTATACCCCACCATAAACTTTGTTAGTCATTTGTGGTTATGAGTTAAAAAATCTAATACCACGGCTTTTATAACCGGGACAGAAACTCCATTCCCCATTTGCTTATAAACCGCAGAATCATCATCGATTAACTCATATGTATCAGGGTAGCCTTGCAGCCTCGCGCACTCTCTAGGAGTGATCCTTCTAGGCACATTGTCTTGAACAATCCCTAATCTATTACAATCGCTTGCTGTTAAAGTTATTGATATTCCATCTGGATCTAGAAATTTGAATACTTCAAAAGACATGTTGCCGCATACTGGGTTGTACTTTTCGTCGTAGCAACTTAAGTATCCTTTTTTGATAAGACTATTGGTTACATGTTCAAAATTGTTTGCGTGATAGAAAGTTTCTATTTGCTCTCTGGTAAGACTCTTACCATCTTGATGTGTCCCGAATATTTTCTTCCTACGATTCGCGATAAGTAAATTCATAAATTCAATTTCATCTGGTGAGCAATCTCCTTTTACTCCCATTTCCCAAGAATGAATTGAGCGACCGCCACGATAATCTATGAGCCTATAACCATGAAGATGTTCAAAGTTATTGCCTACAACCTTTGAAAGCTTCCTTTTAAATCCTTCTGTACATATGTACTTTTCGTCAACATCTGCCAGTGGCAATAAAATATCTTTCACCGAAGCCGCTCGATGAGGTGATTGATCAAAAATGTCACTTTGATATTTTAGGTTTTCAACTTTATATTTGTGAGTATCAGCAGCACCTAAATCACTATTAAGATTAAGCTTAATATCCGAATGCAAGATGCCGACGATGTATATCCTCACTCTATTTTGGGGTACGTCAAACTTGCTCGAATTGAGTAATACAAAGTCTATCGAATATCCTAAATTTTCAAGTGACTCTTTGATAGTCTTAAAAGTCCTGCCTTTGTCATGAGTTGTTAAACCTCGCACATTCTCTAACAAAAAGTATTTAGGTTTCTTCTTTCTCAAGAGACGTTCGATATCAAAAAATAAGGTTCCTCTAGTATCAGAAAATCCTTTCTGTTTACCCGCGTACGAAAATGCTTGGCACGGAAATCCTGCCAACATAAAATCAAAATCAGGAAGATCTTCAACTTGAGTAATATCCGACAAAGGATTCTCGCCAAAGTTGAGCTCATAACTGCTTGCCGCTTTTTTATCGATCTCTGAACTGAAAACGCATTCATGCTTAATTCCTAAATCATTACAAGCGTGTTCAAAGCCGAGTCTAATACCGCCAGTCCCCGCAAATAAGTCAATAAACTTAATCATATAGTGTACTAATCCACTCTACTAACACTTCAAATTCAGCTTCACTGTACGCAACAGTACACTCACTATTTTGGCAAATAGTTGAAATAGCTGAACTCCTTTGGAAGTTGCCAGCTCCATCGAGAATGTATGCTATATGATGGCCGGCATTTTTTATCATTCTATATCTATCTTGAGCTTGCCCCGCTTTGCGCTCTATGGTGCTATTGGTAGTAACCTGAAAGCTAATTTCTATGCCCACAGACTTCTCGTTTTTAGTTACCACTACATCAAAAGGCATCCCTTGAGTTTTTTCGTATTCATCTAAGAGGATCGTCCCATTACTTACCACTGTAAAACTATTTCCCAATGCACGTTTTAAGAACTGCACCACTTCTTTTTGTGCCAGTTGCCCAAGAGTATTAGATGTAGCTCCACCAGTAATGCGGCTTACCATTATGTATCGCTTTTTTACATAGTCTTCTAGAAGCTCAGGCTTCCCTAGCAACGTGCCTACTTCACATGAACTCAATGCTGCTTCGTGTGAAACTGTGCTAGTTGAACCAAAAAGGAGAATAGCAATCATATCTTTAAACAAAGAAGTAAGCTCAGATTGCTCAACCAAAAGTCCCTCACCATCCATTAACAACTTTTTATTCCCTAAACCTCTAAGAGGTAAAGATTCAAATTCATATTCATAATTTTCACCTTCCCATGTGAAAAATATTTTGTGAGTACCATCACTTTGCTTAAAGATGTCACTAAATGCACGGCCCAATCGTTGAATAGGCTCACCACCGTAATCTGCAAGGACACTGAGGTGCTTTAAAAACAAATTAACTGGAAACTTCGAGGCAACCAACACATCAAAGATTTGGAATGGCGATTCTTTAGATAGATTCAGAATAGATAAAAATTCTGTTTGAGATTTCAACAAATTTGGAATGATACTAACATTTGCGTTTTTATCCGTTAGCGACTCAGGCCACCAAAGGACTGCATTTGCTTCTAATGCATTTATATCTCTATTGTAATTGTCTGATTCCATAGTATTTCTTTCCTTTTTCCACAAGAACATCAACAACCTCTTCGGCAATCAAATTATCCAAGCTACAAGCTACTTGAGTTCTTGTTAACGAAGTTTTTATTTGTATTTGTGATAACATTAATCGGTTTGAGCCAAGAGCCTTTAATATCTTGTTTATATAGACAGGTTTAGGGGGCCGTTTGTTATAATAGCTCAACATGATTTTTCTCTTTGAGAATCAATCCAATGATCTATGTCTTCATGTCTAAAACGCCAACTTCCCCCTACCTTAAATCCCGGCAATTTCCCTTCAGCAGCCAACCTATAAGCAGTTTTTTCTGTTAACTTTAAATAGCAAGCTAACTCTTTGAGGGTAAGTATTTCGTCAGACATTTTTGAGTCCCCAATTTTCTTAAACGCAGATTATGAGAAAATTGAGGGTTTATCAAGAATATTGAGGAAGAATATGTCGCCTATTACGGATCTGAAGTAATGCCATACTCATTTTCAACAAATTGGTTCGAGACATGTTCACGCTGAATATTCATCTGCTCATCGAGATATTCTATTGCCATGTTTTTGTGCCGGTTGACACTCATGTTACGGTTAAGCATATTAAGCCGTGCAGCCATGTCGGGCCTACCTCCGTTGTCGCTGACGCCACACTGTGCATCCAACTCTTGGCCATTAACAAAAAACCATGCCCTGTCTTTCGCGCGAGAGCCTGCGACATAGCTAGCAGCTCTATCCATAGAAGTGCTGTAGTACGTGAAGGAATCACCATCAATGGTAGCACCTTGGGCAGTGTATATGGTGGATGCATAGGCGTGCACCACATGAAAGCGCTTCCGCTCATCACAGTAGTCAGATTGCTTGATGTTAACGGTGCGCCCGTTATCCAGTGCAATGGTTAACTGTACATCGTCTTTTAACTGAGTGACCGCCTTTACCGTGCCTTGTTGGCCGTTGATAAAGTTACGGGTATAGTCGTTTTTTGTAAGCCGTACCCGTTCGCCAGAGGAAAACGCAATATGCAAGGTTTTGTCGGATACTACACAGTCGGTAATGACGTTTTCATTGCCTAATAGCCCTCGTTCTTGATACACGATGCGCATCAAATCGTTTAAGGGTTTGACGTCTTTCCAGCTCTGTGCCATGACTAAAGACTCCTTGTTTGGATTAGCCTTTGTATAGGCGGCCCACTGATTGACTAAAGCCTCACGGGCATCGTGTGCAGTGTCTTTCATGTGCAGCAGGCCTTTGGCTTGCAGGGTGCTAAGAGCGTCTTTTGCGTTGCCGTCACGCAAATCATTGACCAGCGTTTTTGCCCACACTTCACGCTGGCGACGGATGGTGTTGATACGGGCACAGCTTAGGCGCTGCGACAAATACCGCAAACTACCGCCGTGACTAATCGCATCAAGCTGCTCTTGTTCACCCACCAATACCAGTTTGGCACTGGCGTCGTGGGCAGCGCTCATAAGCGCCATCACATCTGGGGTGGCCAACAAGCCAGCTTCATCCACCACAATTACCGTGTCTTTAAAACGCTCGGTGTTGCCTTTGCCTAGCTCATTCAGCACGCTTGCCAGTGTGCCACTTTCAATGCCGGTATCTGCCTGCAACTGCTGGGCGGCTTTACGTGCCACGGTTGCCCCGCGCACGGTCATGCCTCGGGACTCATAGGCCAAGCGCAAGGCTTGCAGAGAGGTGCTTTTCCCGGCCCCGGCTTTACCTTGCATAATGCCTAAACTGGACTGACAAACAGCATGCACGGCCTCGGTTTGCTCATCAGATAGTTCAAAGCCTTGAGCAATTTGCTGCGCCTCAATAGCCTTCTCAACAACAGTGGTATCTAGCTGATAATGGGTATTGGCGTGCATGGCATCAGCGGTCACGATAAGGGCTTGCTCGATGGCGAGCATGGCTTTGGTGGTGTAAATCTGGTTGTTGTTTAAATCCTTGCCCAAGTTCACCATGTTGTTATCAGCAAGCAGTTCACGTACCGTATCTTCAATATCTAACCGCGTGACATGATTAAACTGCGCTTCCACGCCTACAGCGGCATAGATATCCTGCAAGCGGAATACCGCTCGGAATTCAACCAATTTTTCCAAAATGTATTGCAGGGGCAGCGGCTCTGGGAACGGTATGATGTTTGGCGCACGTACTTTGTCCATATCAGCTTGGGTAAAGCCTAACTTATCCAAGTCCGCTTGCCATGACGCAAAGAGCTTAGATCTGTCCACAGTTTGCTTGTAGTCACGGGAGTTGAGTGTAATTGTATCTCCCACCTTTGATGCGGCCTTGTGTACGCCCATAGCTTCCATCTGCGCCCTGATAACTTCAGCACGCTTCGAGAAAAACTGGCAAATACCTTGGTCAACGCCTTTGACTTCAAAGTGCTTGTGGCCTTCGACCGCTTCTACTTCAAAACCCAGTCCTCGGAGGCCATTGGCCAACGCACTGCGGTAAATCGCCCCGGAGGCCATTTGCCATAAGAAAAAATGTTTCGATTCAAGTGTGCCCCATGTGTCATCTGCGCGTGGCGCAAGGTTGGCAATGAGACAGTGGGTATGTAATTGGGGGTCTTGTGCTCTTGATGTTGAGTGCTCAAAAGTTGCCCCAATCAATCCTGTCACGCGCTCTTGAATATGCCCGCCTTTGCCGCGTCGGGTAAAGGACGCGTGTTGCTCGATAAAGCCAAAAGCCTCTTCAACGGCGTGTTGCTGAACGTCTTGAATGGCCTTGCGCAATTCTTCATCGGCACGAGCAAAGAGCATAGACACGGATTTGGGGGCAGAGAAAGTCAAATCCCAGCCCGGTCGGTGGTTGGCTCCAGCATTTTCACACAATGGCTTACCTTCCGGGCTGAAACCGTTAAAAACGCGCCGGTAAGAGGTGGTGTCTATCTGGTTGGTCAGATCCATTGCCCGTGCGCCTAAACCTATCCATTTACCCGGTGGCTCACCGCCACCTTGGTAATAATCTTCCTTTGCTAGTTCTTCATAATACGCAATGCTGTTAATGGCGTTTAACGAATTCATGAGGTTTGCCTCCGTTTTTTGAGCTGCTCACGACGGCTTGGCTTGTCTTCTGATGTACGTTTGTCATTATTCTTGCCAATAGGTGCAGGCTTCACCGTCAGCCAGTCTGCTGGGCAATGTTCATAACTGGTAGGACTTAGTTTGCTGTATGGCCACCGAAGGCGGTACACTGCCTTGTAGCCTGGGATCAATAAATATCCAACCACGCCTTTACTGTTCGGCTGAGGCAGGTGTACAAGGTCCGATGCACTTACCAATGGCAGGGTTTCTCTGTGCCAATTTTGGAACGTGCCATCTCCTTGACCTGCACGGGAAGTAGGACGTTCAACGACACGCTCACCAAACGCTTTGGCGGTATAAGTGGCGGTTTCACCAACCGCTCCAACTTGCATCGAGACAAACATAGTAAACATGTTCAGCAAAGTATCGGCTTCCTTCTCGCCGTAAATTTGTTTAAGTTGGGATATCGATTGTGTTCCGCCGCAGATACGACAACCCTTGCTGCGGCCAAGGCTCATCCATTCCGCCAGTGCAGGGTTCTTTGGCAGATTGCCCAGTTCGTCAATGAATAACCATAATTCCCTATCAGCACTGTTGGTCTGCCCTAAGATATGACTGGTAATCAACGCAATTAAGGTATTGGCCAGTGGCGCACCGATATCTTTATATCTTTTATCAGCTTGGACTATGACAATGGGCTTATCGGTGTCCCAATTGCTTACCCATTCCCACACACAAAAACCATTGTCGTAGGCTGTTGGCCAAGCATCAGCTAAGGTGTAAACCCATCCCAACGAACCGACAAGCTGCGCAAAAAATGATTGGGTGGTTTTACTGTTCTCGACAATAAAACGGGCTGCACGTGGATAATGCTTACTTAACTGGCTATGCAGTAATGATTCGTCACAGCTCAATTTATCGGCTAGCTCTGACCAACCCCAATGGGTTTGGGTATGATTCAAGATTTCAATCATGCCCGTAAACAGAAGTCGTGCGCCGTTTGACCAGAGTGGCTCATGGGACTCAGGAATTAACCGCTCACTGATGAGCTGAGCCATCGTAGCATTGAAGGCATCACGCTGAATGTTCCAAGCTGTGCCGCGACTGTCCCATGGAGCCAACAATACCGTAGACTCAGGCTTGTAAAACAATGCAGTGAACTCTCGCTTCTCATCGTAAATAAAGGCGCGCTCGCCTCTATTAATGACTTGTTCTATCAACGGAGTAATAAACACGGTTTTACCCGAGCCTTGCTTGCCCACAGCGAGAATATTGCCACATTCACGGGCTTTGCTGATTTTCACTTGTGGGTGCAGCTTTAGGCCTTTGATTTTATGACCTTGTTTGGCTTCTCGTTTGGCCGCTTGTTTGGCATGGATCAGCGCCGTGCGGCCTTGATGCAAACGCGCACCAGAGATATGACGATAACCGTCTCTACCGCCAGTAACATAAAAGCGCTTTGCGCAGAAGAACGCTGGAATGCTTGCCAGCAATGCTGGCAATGCAAGGTGCAAGGTAAAGGGCCAGTGCCAATCGCGTGCAACCAATGTTTGCCAGTAACTAAGCCAAGGGCGCAAAGAATGGTTAAAGACCAACCCTGATAACCCATTTAGCCAATTGTCCACATGTACGCTTAGTGCTGGCCATGGCGTGAGCCATGACCATGTTAACAGAAGTAACCCAACAAAGGTTGCAAGCCAGATTGTGACACTCAGGAATAGGATAATTGACCAATCCTGACGATGATAGGAGGTTGGATGATTCATTAGAACTTGACTCCTTTTTCGTGCAACTGAGTCAGGGCTTGTTTGCGATCCGATTCGGCCAAGTCTAAAATGGTGCACAGCATTTCAAACTGAACTTTGCGCTGACGCTGTTCAAGTTTGAGCAAAAGCTGTTGCAAATGTTGTTGCTCTTGATAATGTGTCCAAGAACTTCGAATGACATCAGCCACCGTGCAACCACGGCGCTCTGCTTCGATTTGCAGACTGACACGTTCCTCGCCAGAGAATCGTGTCGTTACGGCTTTGTTTAACTTTTTATTCATAGGGGAAATCTCCGATTGCGTGAATAAATTCAAGGGGTTCCGGCTTTATGCACCGTGACAGCGGTGCATAAGGCGAAATCATTCTGGCAATACCAGATAAAGGGGTTTGCGAGCGACTACGCTGCGCCAGCGCGGTCACCACCGGTGAGTAGGGTTTGATGTCCTTTAAATTCAGGTGCAACAGAATCGTTGTACCGACGTGCGGCGGTAAGCACTAGGTCTAACGTTGCTTCGTTGACTTGTGCACCAGTACCTGTTGTCAATAGACTAAATACATCGCGGATCACTCCGTTTGCATATCGAAAAGGAACATATCGGTCGTGCGAGTGCTCCGAGAAACAGATTGCTCCAGCGATTAGGTGTGAAACTTCTAGTCCATTATGTTTTGTGAGCTTTTCCAATGCTCTTCTGTGATTCTTTGAAATCTCACGCTGATACAACTTTTGTCTTTTAGATATTTTCATAATTCATTTACCTTTGATCGTTTAGTTTTAATCCAGTCTTCAATAACGTTTCTCTCCCAACCAATTACTCGCGCTGAGATTTGAATTGGTGGTGGAATTCGCTTTTGTCTCCTCATTCGCCATAGTGTGGCTTTACTAACTCCCAGCAGTGCAATTAGCTGGTTCTGATTTATAACTTGTGTTTTTTCCATACCTTCCTCTAAGTTTCTGCAGGTGTCAGGAACTTTACATTAGCCAAATCAGGCATGATATACTTTGCAGCAACGGCAAGTGTTGACATACTGGAATTCTTGTATGAATTTAATATTTAAAGAAATAAGAGACTTGGAAGAACAAATTTCTGCTGTGGAAACGCTTTGGAAATCGCCAGTGACAAAAGCTAGAGGACTGTTCATTGAAAGAAGAAGAAAACAAATAAGTATTTTGGGTTCTTTAGACCAAATTCGCATTTGCAAGAGATTTTTTAGGCATCTGCGGCTTTATTTTTTAGGAGTCGACTTGCAGTCTCAGTTCAGTTCAGAAAGGTCATTGGGCCAGATTGTGGGCAACTCATCAAGACTCGAGTTTTTCATCTTTCAAGTCAAAAAGTATATCCGTTCAATCCAGCAAAGAGGTGAAAAATATTCTGGGCATGTAATATATGCAGAGAGATTAGTAGATATTTTGCTCTTCTCAAGAAAAGTTATCACCAATAAAACAGAAGTAAATTATGTTCGACATCAATTATCCTACTGTTGTCTTTGTTTCAAGCAACCTGAGGACTCTCTTTTTTATTGTGAGGAACATAGCTCCAAACACAATACTAACGAATACAACAAAGCCAAACGGCGGTTAATTTTTGCATTAAAAAGTGAGAAGCCACAGCTGTACCAAGAATTTATTAATGAAAGAGAAGCTTACAAAGGCAGACAGCCAGAGTTATTTTTTAAATATACGGCTTCTTTCGCTGCTAAGACTGCACTGATGGATATTGAGTTGGTCAACAATGAAGTAACCCTTGAAAACCTACTCAATGAAAAATCAAATTTCCTTGATATATGCAAGAAGCATTATCCAAGAACTTTTGAAAAAATAAGTTTTATTAAGTCCAAGGAATTCGCTTCTTCGCACGTGTTAGTGCTAGAAATCGTGAAAGCATTAGACCCCATGGAAGCATTTCAATGGGAAGCAATAGACGTAGACATTTGGATTCAAACAACGCTTATTAATGGCCATTTAGATGTGCTTACACACTATATCGCTAGGCACGAAGCCTATTGCAATATAACGGCCCTGTATAGTAGAGAGAAATCGTTTAAGTTTTCGCGAGAAAATAGAGGCCTTAAAGATGACATTAAACGATTGATGCAGGATCAAATAGATAAAAATGGAAAAGTTAACAAAGCGGAAATTGCAAGACAGTTAGATATATCACGACAACGCGTTTCATATTTAACCAAAACATTCTCTTTGTAAAACCGGCCGTTTACTCTTTGAAACAACGAGCCAGTTTTTTTAAAACGATTCACGAGTAGTGACACAACCAAAGTATCTGTTGATTTCTAGTTACAAAAAAGTAGCTGCTTCCCTAGTTTGTTGATACTTCTCAAACAGTGCGATGAATATCTTGTCTATTAATATTAAAATAGCAAAATAAATAAAGTAGTTATTGTACTTATGGTCAACCTCTACCAAGGCTTTAAGAGGCGGTAGGTTTTGTTGATAAGACAGAGTGTTATGTGCCACTCTGTTCCTATGGTTATACAAGTGCCCAATATAAATTTCAGCTAAATCTTTTTTATTTTTTACGGGATCACTTTGAGCCAACTGGCTGCGACTGGTAAATAAGTGGTGTTGGCAAGCTGCAACATGTTTTGATGAGAAATCCCGCCAAATATCTAAGAATTCATTAAAACTTTTTTGTGCCCAAATTAGGAGATTACTTCCTTTGAACGTATCCTCAATAACCTGCATAGTTTCAGAAATCACGCTATTAGCATCAACTATATCCGTCACAGATAAAGAGGGTTGCTCTTCCAGTATGGATTGGATCAAATCCGTATAAATAGTTTTCTTGTCTTTATAGGTTGAGCATTCTCCCAAAGAATTTCGGGAAAAGCGATCTCGTCTATATTCGTAGTCATATGTCGCTAACTCCCAGCAAATACACTTCATTTTCTGTTCTTGAGCACCAGTCATTTTCAAAAACACGGATTGCACTACGTAGTCGCACAAAGGGAAGGTTTCAATGCCGCTACCAATTCCTGAGCTAGCGGATACAGCATCTTTTAGAATTTCAGAGCAGGGGGATAATATAAAACTAGCGTGACTCACGGGCCAAATACCTTCCATATATTCTTATTGAATCAATCAATCTAGCCCTTAAATGTGTTAAGTTATTGGGGCTTTTTTGGTGTCCTTGGTCACCCTTGAAGCTCGCAATTTTACTCCTTAACTTGTCTTTAAGGTCACTTTTTCGGGTTAAGTCAATCTTCTTTTTCTTAAAAAGTATGTGATAGACTAACCCAAAAAGATACGTATCAATTTCGATGATAGAGCCATACTCACCAAAGATTTCAAGCTCGCCCAATGCTGATTCCAGCTCGGTCATTTCACCTTGATATTTTTTATCTGGAAATATTCTCTTGAAGTTGCCGAAAGAGCTAGAGGTATCTTCGCCTATTGCTGAATATATATATTCTTCATACAATTTTTCCATCTTAGGCTTATAGCTTCTAGCTACCTTTTTCTCGTCTGAGCTCAAATGATACTGGGAGAGCAATGACAAATACCTTACAAAGTCAGCTTTACTTTCACTGCTTAGAAGTTTTATTACAATCTTATCGCAAAAAGCTGGATTAAATAATCCCTCAAGATCGTGGTCTAGGAAATACAGAGAAGCCCTACTTTCTTGAGGCAATAATGGCTCTCCTTGTATATTAATATTGCGAAAAACCGAAGAGTAATATTTTTGCTGCTCTTTTTCGTTATCGGTATGTGGAACTAAATATGAAAATCCTAAAAAGTTGCTATCTAGAAAACTATCATCAATATCTAGATTTATTGTTTTGTAATTTTGCGGAGTAATCTTACTAAGTATTATTTCTTTTTTATTTCCTTTCTCAGTCAAACGCGCGATATTCCATTTGAGGATATTATCTAGTTGAATATCCTCCTCAGAGTCTAAATCATCATTATCATCAGCAAATGACTCTATGGCTGCTTTATAAGTCGCGGGATCTGGGAACAAACCTAAATGAGCAAGTATTATACTCGTGATTCTTTGTTGACCATCTAGAAGTAGATTTCTATTTTCACCATCAATTTTAAATGCCCCGATTGTTATTGGAGGGACGAATTGCTTATTTTTGATAGTCTCAATTAAAGTAGCTACTTTCTTTTCATCCCATACAAAAAAACGCTGGTAGTCTGGTAAAACTAATTTATTCTTTAATACCAAATCAATCCAGTGGCGCAGAGAGTACTCACCATAATAGACTCTGTTTTCCATTGATTAACTCATCCTTTTTTTTTGCTGAGTACAAAGTAGCTAATTGCTTGAAACGCAAATGGACTCTAAATGCTTACTTTTATCTTATTTTTAATGCCTTAATAAGGCAAATTTTAATTCATCTATTTATTTCTTTTCTTGATAGACTCTAGAAAATCCGACCACTCTTGCATCATTTTCTTTCTCTTATCGAGATATGCCGACCGGTTATACGCCCTTGATGTAGCGGAACCTGTGAGGTGAGCTAATTGTGTTTCAATTACCTCTGGGGCCCATCCTTGTTCATGGAGCAGTGTTGAGGCCGTGCTTCTAAATCCGTGTGCAGACATAACATCAGAGGCGTAGCCAAGAGTGCGTAGTCTGTTTGTCATAACATTTTTACTTATTGGTTTGGTGCTATCACGGTCATTTGGAAATACAAAATTGGAATAAGAAGTCACCGAATAGACTCGTTTCAATTGGTCGATAACCTGACTTGCGATAGGAACCAAGTGTTCACGCTCTCGCTTCATGTCTTCAGCGGGAACCCTGATGATTTTATTATCGAAATCTACGTATTCCCACTTTAGAAACCTTATTTCTTTGGGGCGTAAAAACAACCTAGGAATTAATCTCAGAGCTTCAACCGTACAGAAGCTACCGGTATCTTCACTATCTATATCTTCAATTAAATTGGCTAGTTCATTCGGCGTAGTAATTGCTGCTCTATGCTTTACTTTAGGCATAGGTTTAAGAATATCTTTTAAGGGTAACCCCTGAGCTGGATTAGAGCGAGTCATTCTATGAGCTAGCGCATAGCCGTAGACTCTGTTTATGACAGATAAAATGTTTGGGGCTTTTTTAGGTGTGCCCTTTGCTTCAATTGAAAGCATTAAATCTGTAATGTGTCCTGCGTCAATATCGCTTATATCAATATCACCTATATCACTAGCATCAACTGTTATCCATCGCTTTATTCGATTTGCTGATTCAATGGTCATGGATTCACGTTGCTGTTCCCACCATTTCATTGCAACTACTTTAAAACGCCTTTCTTCGGGCTTATTTCTTTTTTTATCCTTCCGGACGTCCATTGGATTTACCCCTTGGGACAGAAGGATTCTCGCATGTTTGGTGGCTTCTCTTGCGTCAGCTAAGCTAATTAAGGGGTATTTACCTAATGCCATCTCTTGGTGTTTATTTGCGTACTTGTAGCGGAATCTCCAAAGTTTGGATTGATTGTTTTTTATTAATAAAAACAGTCCATTACCGTCAGATTTTTTGATTTGATTTTTATCTTCGGGACATTTCAAGCTTTTGACTTGGGTGGCTGTTAAATGCATTTGCTAGTTTCCAAAGATGATTAGTAGGGGTACCTTATAGCAAACTCATTCAAAATTGAACCATAGAAAATCCCAATACCCCACTATAAACCTCATTATTTTTGAAATAATGCGAGCTTCAATGAAATCTTATGATGCATGAATTGTAAAAAAAAGGCCCTGAAAGCAATGCTTTCAGGGCCTTTTGAAACCTATTGAGCTTTGATGAAAGCTTAGGGGGATGATTACATCATGCCGCCCATTCCGCCCATGCCGCCCATAT
>CEPQ01027612.1_pt1 | contig 13035 bp, 9 predicted proteins | sample 530411 | NCBI WGS metagenome assembly CEPQ01 (sample SAMEA2620039, study PRJEB7988) | marine metagenome | isolation source: saline water (ENVO:00002010), including
TTTATCCGGTGAGCTCTCGGTGAGAACCCTCGTTCGACCGAGCCTGCGCTTGCAGGCGAGGAACGCCGGAGCACAGCGACGGCGGCCGCGAAGCGGTGAGGCGCGCAGCGCCGAATAATCCCTGACGGAGTATCAGGCTGCTCCATTCTCCACCTGGCTGGGCGTTTTTGTTTATCCGGTGAGCTCTCGGTGAGAACCCTCGTTCGACCGAGCCCGCTTGCAGGCGAGGAACGCCGGAGCGCAGCGACGGCGGCCCCTCGAAGAGGGGTGAGGCGCGCAGTGCCGAATAATCCCTGACGGAGTATCAGGCTGCTCGGCCCTGAGCCTACAGCCCCGGCATTCGTAGGGACGCGACATGTCGCGTCCGCAACGCTCCCTGAGGTGTAAAGCACCCTGACTTGCCGCATTCCTCTTATCCTGCCGGCTCTCACATTGTCGCCATCACTGCATGAAGTACTGATGCCCTGATTTTCGGGAGGACCGGTCGGTCGATGGCTACTCGCCGCCTTTTCTGTCCCACAGCGGTTGCCATGTAGTGTCAAATCGCTACACTCGAAACAGGGTCGGTTGCATGGAGCGCGGCCACGACAATGTGAAGGACTCACCGCATGGATGATTTTTCCCCTTCAGACCTGAAGACCATTCTTCACTCCAAGCGCGCGAATATCTATTACCTGCAGCATTGCCGGGTGCTGGTTAATGGTGGACGTGTTGAGTACGTGACGGATGAAGGCAAGCAGTCCCTTTACTGGAATATTCCCATCGCCAACACCACCACGGTTCTTCTTGGGACGGGCACATCGATTACTCAGGCAGCCATGCGTGAGCTGGCTAAAGCCGGCGTGCTGGTCGGGTTCTGCGGTGGTGGCGGCACACCGTTGTTCAGTGCCAACGAGGTCGATGTAGAGGTCGCCTGGCTCTCGCCGCAAAGCGAGTATCGTCCCACAGAGTATCTGCAGGCCTGGGTGCGCTTCTGGTTTGATGATGCCCAGCGACTGGCGGCCGCCAAGCTGTTTCAGCGCATGCGCTTGGAGCGTATTGAAAGGACTTGGCTTAACAGTCGTGTCTTTAATGATGCCGGCTTTTCAGTGCCTGCCGAGCGCCTCAAGCACCTGATTGCAGAGGCTGCTTCTCGGAATGAGGCGGCAGGTGACAACACCATGCTGTTGACCGAAGAGGCGCGCCTGACCAAAGCGCTGTTCAAACTAGCGGTTGATGCCACAGGGTACGGCGACTTTACCCGTGCCAAGCGCGGCTCGGGAGCGGACCCGGCCAACCGGTTTCTTGATCACGGCAATTACCTGGCCTACGGGTTGGCGGCGACTGCAACCTGGGTGCTGGGTCTGCCCCATGGCCTGTCTGTGCTGCATGGCAAAACGCGGCGAGGTGGCCTGGTCTTTGACGTTGCGGACCTGGTAAAGGACGCCACCATTCTGCCGCAGGCATTTATCTCGGCCATGCGGGGGGATGAGGAGCAGGAATTCCGTCAGGCGTGTATTGAAAACCTGAGCCGCAGTGAGTCGCTGGACTTCATGATCGAATCGATCAAGACGGTCGCTGATGCGCTGGGAGACGGTAGCCAGTGAATGTCTTGCTGGTCTCGCAATGCAGCAAGCGTGCGCTCATCGAAACCCGCCGCATCCTCGACCAGTTTGCCGAACGTCGAGGCGAACGGACCTGGCAGACACCGATCACGCTGGCCGGCTTGCAGACCCTGCACAAGCTGTTGCGCAAAACGGCGCGCAAGAACACGGCTGTCGCCTGCCACTGGATCCGTGGCAAGGACCATACCGAGCTGCTTTGGATTGTTGGTGATGCCCGGCAATTCAATGGTCAGGGTGCGACGCCAACCAATATGACCCGGCGTGACGTGCTGCGCGCCGGTGATGAGGATGACTGGCACAGCGCCGAAGACATTCGTCTGCTCGCCTGCATTGCCGCGCTATTTCATGATTTTGGCAAGGCAGTTCTGGCTTTTCAGAACAAGTTGCGCAACAACCGCGCGGTGGCAGACCCGTACCGGCACGAGTGGATATCCCTGCGCTTGTTCGAGGCCTTTGTTGATAACGAAAGCGACGAGCACTGGTTGCAGCGATTGGCAGCAGTGGATGCCAAGGCAACCAAGGCATGCGTAAAACTGCTGAAATGCGATGGGCTAGGTGAGCATCGTGGTCCTTTTGCGACGTTGCCGCCTTTGGCCAAAGCGGTCGGTTGGCTGATCGTCAGTCATCACCGCGTGCCTGGGTCGCCGGAACCGTTTCAGGAAAATCACATCAAGGTCTTGCCCGATGCTATTGGCAAGCGCTGGTGTGGTGAGCGTGCAGAGGCTACTCAGGCAGAGTTGAAACAGTGCTGGAACCTCAAGGCCGGGTTACCTTTTGACAGTCGGCATTGGTGCGAGCATGCCCGCAACCTGGCAGCTCAGATGTTGCGGCGGGCGGGGCTGCTTGGCGTGAACTGGTGCGCAAACGCCTATGCCATGCACACCGCACGCATGGCCCTGATGCTGGCTGATCATTATTACTCCGGCCAGCCCAGTCATGCGCGTTACGGGGATGCCGAGTTTGCCCTGTTTGCCAACACTGACAGGCAAACGCGAAACCTTAAGCAGCGCCTGGATGAGCATCTTATCGGTGTGGAGGTGAACGCCAACCGCATTATGCGCAGCCTGCCGCAGCTGACTGCCAGTTTGCCGAGCATTGCCCGGCACAAAGGCTTTCGTCAGCGCAGCGCCGACCGACGCTTTGCCTGGCAAGACAGGGCCTTCGATCTGGCTGAAGGGTTACAGCACAAAAGCGCTGAGCAAGGCTTCTTCGGTGTCAACATGGCGTCTACCGGCTGCGGCAAAACTCTGGCCAATGGCCGCATCATGTATGCGCTTGCCGATCCCGTGCGGGGTGCGCGCTTCAGTATCGCGCTTGGCCTGCGGACCCTGACCTTGCAGACCGGTGAGGCATACCGCCAGCGTCTGGCGCTGGGCGAGCAGGACCTGGCAGTGATGGTGGGTGGTGCGGCGGTACGAGAGCTGTATGAGCACAAACTGCGCAACGGGTCGGAGTCGGCTGCTCCGCTGTTGCCTGAGTGGCAGCATGTGCACTTTGAAGGCAGCATGGTCGATGGGCCGCTCAGCCGCTGGCTGGCCGAAAGTCCGGCAACCCAGCGGCTGCTCCACGCGCCCCTGCTGGCCTGCACCATTGATCACCTGATGCCAGCCACCGAGGGGACACGTGGGGGGCAGCAGATTGCCCCGATGCTGCGTTTGATGAGCTCCGATCTGGTGCTGGATGAGCCGGATGACTTCGGCCTGGAAGACCTGCCGGCACTGGCACGTCTGGTGAACTGGGCCGGCATGCTCGGTAGCCGGGTATTGCTGTCGTCCGCGACCCTGCCGCCGGCGCTGATTCAGGGGCTGTTCGAGGCCTATCTGGCGGGGCGCCGCCAGTATCAGGCTAACCGAGGGCAACCGGGGCGGCCACTAGCGGTGTGCTGCGCCTGGTTTGACGAGTTCGCCCCGTCAGCAGGTGAGCACGGCGACGCAGACAGTTTCCTCCTTCAGCATCAGGCGTTTGTGTCGCAGCGGCTGGGTAAGCTGGAAACCCGGCAGCTGGAGGATAATCGGCGCAAGGCGTTGATCAGGCCCCTGGACATTCAGCAGGGATTGCCAGAGGTAGAGCTTTATGGTGCCTTTGCCGCGCACCTGCGCCAGCAGATTGCCGAACTGCATGCGGCGCACGGCATGGCCGACCCTGATAGTGGCAAGCGCTTCAGTGTTGGACTGGTGCGCATGGCCAATATCCATCCGCTGGTGAATGTAGCTCAAGCGTTTTGCGCTATGCCGGCAGATGCCGACACTCGGATCCATTTGTGTGTTTACCACTCGCAGCACCCATTGCTGGTGCGCTCGGCGATTGAGGGGCAGCTCGACAGTCTGCTGGCCCGGCACGCGCCTGATAGCTGGTGGGCCAGCGCGGCGGTTAGAGACATTCTGGATGCTCACCCGGAGAGCAATCACATTCTGGTCGTGCTGGCCACGCCGGTCGCTGAGGTTGGGCGCGACCATGACTACGACTGGGGCATTGTCGAGCCCTCTTCCATGCGCTCGATTATTCAATTGGCGGGACGGGTGCGTCGGCATCGTCCGGGTACTGTCGCAGCGCCTAACCTTTATCTGCTGGACACCAATCTGAAGCATCTGCGTAGCGGTCTGGCGTCCGAGGCGTACTGCCGCCCCGGCTTTGAAAGCCGCGAGTTTCGTCTGCGCAGCCACCTGTTGCACGAGCTGCTCAGCGACGAGCAATGGCAGCATATTGATGCACGAAGCCGCATCCGGCAGCGGGACAATGCCGACCCGGCAGACAACCTGGTGGACCTGGAACATGAAGTTACCCGGCAATGGGTTCAGGGAGCTGCCGAAGGCTCACCGCTCAAAGTGGTGCCTGCCAGCCTTTGGTGGCGTACTTGCGCCGCGCTGAGCTCTGTACTTCAGCGACAGCAGCCCTTCCGTTACGACCCGCAAGGGCGTCAGCGCTATGTGCTGATGCCTGATGACGGCAAAACGGTATTGCATCTGCTGGATAGGGAAGGGCAACTGGTACCGGCAGACAATCTGAAAACCTTCATCAACCTTGAGCTGGCGCAAGGGATCAGTCTCTGGGGGGTGACGGATTATCTGACGGAGCTGGAGCAACTGGCCGAGCAGTTGGACATGGAGCCGGAGCAGGCGGCACGCCGTTATGGCTGGTTGGATTTACCGGCAACAGGGTGTGACAACGGATGGTGTTATCAGCCGCTATTGGGCTTTAACCGGAACACGTAGCAACGCAGGGGGGCAAACATGGAAGAAACGGGTACTACCATCACAGTGAGCAAGATCAGGCAGGTCATAGGCGAATTCATCCAAATTCGCCTGCAAGCCAAGCTCGACAAGCTCAAGGAGGGGCAGCATGAGGAGCGTGAGAAGCTGCTGGCAGCCCATGAACCTGAGGCCTGGTTGGCGGATGCGGCTCGCCGGGTAAACCAGATTCAGCAGGTCACGCATGCAATCAAGTACATCCATCCTGATGCCAGGGGTACCAACTTGTTCAGCGCTGGTAACTCTCTAGCGGGCCATCTTTGCGTTGGGACCCATATTCTGGGTGAAGGCATGGCACCGGATGTTGTTGGCAATGCCGCCGCCCTGGATATCTACAAGTTTCTTCGTCTTGAAGTGGCAGGCCGCAGTTTGCTTGCCTTGGCACTGGAACGGCATCCGGCTCTGCGCGAAGCGCTGTCGGCGGATGCCAACAAGGCAGATGAGTCGATGGGTGCCTTTGCCGGGCTGGTCGAGGCCAAGGGCAAGCCGGCCTCGCATACGCTGGCCAAGCAACTTTACTGGCCGCTGGGAGGTGGCCAATACCATCTGCTGGCGCCGTTGTTTCCCAGTTCACTGGTCAGCACTGTCTGGAGTACGCTGCGCGAGCATCGGTTTTCCGATGATGCCAGGGCCGCACGCGAGGCTGCGCGCAACAAGACCGCTCACGCTCACGGTTATCATGAATACCCCAATGTGGTTGTGCAGAAGTTTGGCGGTACCAAGCCGCAGAACATCAGTCAGCTCAATAGTGAGCGCTACGGCGAGAATCATCTGCTGCCGTCAGTGCCGCCGTCATGGCAATCCCCGGAGGTACGCCCGCCCCTCAATAGCGACAGTATTTTTGTCCGTGGCTTTGCCAGCCAGCGCGTAGTGCGCGAGGGCATTGAGGATCTGCGCCGCTATCTGCAGCGAGTCAAGGACGTTAACAACAAACCGGTGCGTGAGGGCCGGGCGCGACGGGTGCAGGCACTGTTTGACGCCTTGCTGCACTACGCTGCCCAACTGTGGGACCTGCCTGCCGGCTGGACAGCCAACCTGGAATGCAAACTGAACGCCGCAGAACAATGCTGGCTCGACCCGCAGCGCTGCGCTCTGGATCAGGGGTTCGCCGAGCGTTACCAGCAGTCCGACTGGCAGGAGCAGATTTGCAGCCGCTTTGCCAACTGGTTGAACGCCAGGCTGTTTGAGGCGGGCAAAGGGTTGTCGGTGGGTGAGAACGAAGCGCAGGAATGGCGTCGTCTGCTGGACCGTGAACTGACCATGCTGCACAGGGAGTTGCGCCATGACTGAGATCAATAGCCTGCTCATCCTGCCGCGCTTGCGCGTTCAAGCCGCTAATGCGGTATCAGGGCCACTGACTTGGGGGTTTCCATCACCTACCGCGTTTACCGGTTTTGCCCATGCGCTGGAGCGGCGGTTGGCGGCTGACCTGCCAGCTGGCATTGCCGGAGTGGGAATAATTTGTCACCGGTTTGAGCAGCAGGTGTATCACCCGGCGGGCAATTACACCCGTGTTTTCTGCCTGACGCGTAACCCGGTGAACAAGGATGGTGCTACCGCTTCGTTGGTAGAAGAGGGTAAGGCCCACATGGAAGTGACGCTGGTCATTGCCCTGGCCGATTGGGTGCCGGAAGACGATCGCACCGCGCTTTTGGCCTCTATCAGCCGCACGGCATTGTCCATGCGGCTGGCGGGCGGCAGCCTGCTGCCACAGCGACATGGCCCCCGCTTTGCGCCTCGGCTGGAGGAATGGCCGTCGGCCCAGGCGGACCGGCATGAGCTGTTCAGAAAGTTGCGTCGATACTGGCTGCCCGGCTTTGCCCTTACATTGCGTGAAGACCGGTTGGCACAGGGGCTGCAGCGTCTGCAGGAAACACAACCCCAGGCCACCGCACTGGATGCGCTGCTCGACCTTTCGCGGCTGAATGTTGAACCTGCTGCCGAGCCAGAGCCTGACGGCAGCATCAAGTGGCATATTCGCCGCCGTGATGGCTGGCTGGTGCCCTTGGCGATTGGCTATGCTGGCCTGTCAACGCTGTATGAACCGGGCCAGGTGCTCAACAGCCGGGACGCCGAAACGCCGTTCCGTTTTGTAGAAAGCCTTTACAGCATCGGCGAGTGGGTCAGCCCGCACCGCCTCAGCTGCCTGGAGCAACTGCTGTGGCATCACGATGCCGATCCTCAAGGCGGAATTTACCGCTGTATCAATCGTTACACCGACTATCTGACCGATGCCGCTGAAGGCATAGCATAAGGAGATGTGATCATGGCCAAGAGTGAACTCAAAACTGCATCCGTACTGGCGTTTGAACGCAAGCTGGACCCGTCAGATGCGTTGTTTAGTGCCGGCCGCTGGGATGACCGCGACAATGGCGCCCAATGGCCGGCGGTCAGCGTGCGTGAAAAGTCCGTGCGCGGCACCATTTCCAACCGGTTGAAGGCCAATGCCCAAGATCCGGCCAAGCTCGACGCACAGATTCAATCACCCAACCTGCAGACAGTGGATGTGGCGACCCTGCCAGCTGATGCCGACACCTTGCGGGCACGCTTTACCCTGCGGGTACTCGGCGGAGCAGGAACCCCCTCTGCGTGTAACAATGCCGATTACCAGGCGGCTCTGCTCGATGTTATCGCCGGCTACGTTCAGTCGCATGGCTTTGGCGAGTTGGCCCGGCGTTTTGCCTGCAACATCGCCAACGGCCGATTCCTGTGGCGTAACCGAGTGGGGGCTGAAGATGTTGAAGTACGGGTTAGCCATCTTGAGCAAGGCAAGGCGGTGGCGAGCTGGACATTCAGCGCCCACGACTTTTCCCTGCGGGAATTCAACCAGAGCGATAACAAGGGGCTAGCGGCCATGGCTGCCGTTATTGAAGCCGGATTGGCCGCCCCTGATGGCTATGCCCTGCTGGATGTGCAGGCCTATGCCCGCATGGGCGACGCGCAGGAAGTGTATCCCTCGCAGGAACTGATCCTCGACCGGGGCAAGGGTAAAAGCAAAACCCTGTATGTCATCGACGAGGTGGCAGGCATGCACAGCCAGAAAATCGGCAACGCCTTACGCACCGTCGACACCTGGTATCCGGCCGAGGAGGGTAGTGTAGGCCCGATTGCGGTTGAGCCCTACGGCTCGGTAACCTCTGAAGGCCGCGCGTATCGCCAGCCAAAGCAGAAAGCCGATTTTTACAACCTGCTGGATAACTGGGTGCTCAAAGGGCAGGTCCCGGCGGAAGGGGATCAGCACTATGTGATGGCAATCCTGATTCGCGGTGGCGTATTTGGGGCCTCGGATAAGGATTAAGTCATGGATCATTATCTGGATATACGGTTATTGCCTGACCCCGAGTTTCCAGCTCCAATCCTGATGAACGCCTTGTTCGCCAAGCTGCATCGCACCCTGGTAGCCCAGCGAGCGGTCGACATAGGGGTCAGTTTTCCTGCTGCGCAGGCGTCTCATCTGGGAGGGGTAATGCGGCTGCATGGCTCCTCGGGACGGCTGAATGAGCACATGGCGCAGCAGTGGTTGCAGGGTATGCGCGATCACTTGGACATCTCCGACATTGCCCCTGTGCCCGAGACGGCCGGATACTGCCAGGTTCGTCGGGTGCAGGCAAAGTCCAGCTCGGAACGCCTGCAGCGGCGCTACCTGAAACGACACCCTGACGTTGACCAGAAGAGGGTGGCCGAGTTGTTTACGGCAGAGAAAGAGCGCCGACTGGCGCTGCCGTACCTGCGCATCAGAAGTGCCAGCTCGGACCAGCAGTTTCTTCTCTTTATTCAGCAGACGCCGGTAACAACGCCGCAAACAGGCGATTTCAATAGCTACGGCCTTAGCAGCACCGCCACGCTACCCTGGTTTTAACCCTTTATTTGGCGCTCTTTTGTATCGCCTTATAAATCAATTGGTTGGCGTTCGCTTCAAAAAAAGGGGCGAGCGCTAACCCGTTACTTCTGCTCTTTAAAAAACAATACCTTACGTGTCAGAATGCCTACTTCACTGCCGCACAGGCAGCTCAGAAAATGATCGGCATGGGATTGCAGCGCACCAGCTTCTTCACTGCCGCACAGGCAGCTCAGAAATGGAAGAACGGTTAAAGCGCTATCCCGGTTCCCTTCACTGCCGCACAGGCAGCTCAGAAACCGGCAGGTTGAAGTTACGCGGAGGCGTAGACCTTCACTGCCGCACAGGCAGCTCAGAAAAGGCACCGGCCAACCAAATTGAATGGCTAATTCTTCACTGCCGCACAGGCAGCTCAGAAATACAAGTGAACAAGGCGACAATGCCGTTGCAGCTTCACTGCCGCACAGGCAGCTCAGAAAGCTGACCTTGTCCGCTGGGTGCAGCGTGACCGCTTCACTGCCGCACAGGCAGCTCAGAAACGCATCGGGCACCATGTAATCGTGGTCAGGCGCTTCACTGCCGCACAGGCAGCTCAGAAATACCAGCAGGCGCTGCGCAACTCGCACCCAGCCTTCACTGCCGCACAGGCAGCTCAGAAAAGAGGAACGAATCTGGACTTGTCGCCCTGGAACTTCACTGCCGCACAGGCAGCTCAGAAACGCGCAATGCAGTGTCCTGCGTCTCTGTAGATCTTCACTGCCGCACAGGCAGCTCAGAAATGAAATGAAAGCGACTGATCATCGTTAGTAAACTTCACTGCCGCACAGGCAGCTCAGAAAATCGCCAATCGAATCAACTCGCGCACCAACTGCTTCACTGCCGCACAGGCAGCTCAGAAATCGGTGAGGCCGTGAGAGATAGGCCGCACCCACTTCACTGCCGCACAGGCAGCTCAGAAAAGAGGTTGATGCCCGGGTGCTGGAGTCCTTCGCTTCACTGCCGCACAGGCAGCTCAGAAAAGCAGCAGGCTCACGCTGTGACAGGCGTTGATCTTCACTGCCGCACAGGCAGCTCAGAAATGAGTCGCGAAGGTCGCTCATGCGTGGCTTGGCTTCACTGCCGCACAGGCAGCTCAGAAATGCTCGAACTCAGTGGGCTTGGTCGCGCCCACCTTCACTGCCGCACAGGCAGCTCAGAAAGCTGGCTGCTGCTGTCACTGCTGATCCTGGCACTTCACTGCCGCACAGGCAGCTCAGAAAAAAAGCCCTGGCCTAACCGCCGGGGTTTTTTTCTTCACTGCCGCACAGGCAGCTCAGAAAAGCATTCACCGCACCAGTCACCCATGGGGATCCTTCACTGCCGCACAGGCAGCTCAGAAATCAGCGCTGAAGAGCGCCTGACTCAGGATGCGCTTCACTGCCGCACAGGCAGCTCAGAAAGCAGACATTACGCCAGTCGCCGCCTACCTGCGCTTCACTGCCGCACAGGCAGCTCAGAAAAAAGTAATCAGCCAGAGGCTTGACCACCTCGTCTTCACTGCCGCACAGGCAGCTCAGAAATGCCGGCCTTGGGAGCCTTTTGCCGGCTTTCGCTTCACTGCCGCACAGGCAGCTCAGAAAAAGCGGTAACTACAAGCTCCCGCACGCCCATCCTTCACTGCCGCACAGGCAGCTCAGAAAAGAGACTTCGCAGCAAAGCGCTTTGGAATCATCTTCACTGCCGCACAGGCAGCTCAGAAACGGAACTGCAGCAGGCATGCGCCGGGGCGAGCCTTCACTGCCGCACAGGCAGCTCAGAAATGCTGCTTGCGCAGGTGTGTCAGGGCCAGTTCCTTCACTGCCGCACAGGCAGCTCAGAAATGAGCCGATCCACGCACCGATCACCCAGCACGCTTCACTGCCGCACAGGCAGCTCAGAAATTACCAAAGCCCCACTTGGCAACGCCGGGCAGCTTCACTGCCGCACAGGCAGCTCAGAAACGGTGCGCCGGGCGCTTTGATCTGATGCCGGACTTCACTGCCGCACAGGCAGCTCAGAAATGAGTCACGCCGAGCGGTCACAACAACCTGACCTTCACTGCCGCACAGGCAGCTCAGAAAAGAGACTTCGCAGCAAAGCGCTTTGGAATCATCTTCACTGCCGCACAGGCAGCTCAGAAATTGTAGCGGATAGGCTCGTACAGCGGCGCCAGCTTCACTGCCGCACAGGCAGCTCAGAAAGAGATACGCGGATTGAACGGGACGCTGCTCCTCTTCACTGCCGCACAGGCAGCTCAGAAAAGCACCTGCGCCCCCACAGGTCGGCGTCTCATCTTCACTGCCGCACAGGCAGCTCAGAAAGAGCAGGAGGACGACGAGAAGGAAATTACCCGCTTCACTGCCGCACAGGCAGCTCAGAAATGAAGAACGGCTGGGTTGTATCAAGCCGAGACCTTCACTGCCGCACAGGCAGCTCAGAAAATCACTACGATGGCTGCAAAGGTAGCGCCAAACTTCACTGCCGCACAGGCAGCTCAGAAAAAAGCATCAGCAGGCGTGACGACTGCGGGCTTCTTCACTGCCGCACAGGCAGCTCAGAAATGCCCGCCCGGCTCTTTCATCCGTGAAACGGTCTTCACTGCCGCACAGGCAGCTCAGAAACACGGGCTGATGGTTTCTGAGGCCGCCTGATCCTTCACTGCCGCACAGGCAGCTCAGAAATTTGCCGTGCCATCGTTGGTCTCGATCGACATCTTCACTGCCGCACAGGCAGCTCAGAAACTGAACTTCCGCCAGCGCTCGGTCTTGTAGAACTTCACTGCCGCACAGGCAGCTCAGAAAATCCGCGGTGCTTTCGCGGTGGTACTCTGCGTCTTCACTGCCGCACAGGCAGCTCAGAAAAGGTCATCACACCTTACTTTGTCTAACCCAACCTTCACTGCCGCACAGGCAGCTCAGAAAAGGATAGCGGCTACCAGGATAGCGGCTACCAGCTTCACTGCCGCACAGGCAGCTCAGAAAAGAGCGGGAGTACCGCTGGACGCATTCACCCCCTTCACTGCCGCACAGGCAGCTCAGAAAGTAGCGCTGTCTGCCGCTACCACCTTCAGCGTCTTCACTGCCGCACAGGCAGCTCAGAAAAAACGAAGCGCGGATCAGTGAAGGCAAGCCGGCTTCACTGCCGCACAGGCAGCTCAGAAAAGCTGCTGGCTGATGCGCCTGCGGTTGCTGCGCTTCACTGCCGCACAGGCAGCTCAGAAAGAAACGTAGGTAGAACACCCCTGCTGCCGGCCCTTCACTGCCGCACAGGCAGCTCAGAAATGAAGAACGGCTGGGTTGTATCAAGCCGAGACCTTCACTGCCGCACAGGCAGCTCAGAAAAGTACCTGTTCGCCTCGCCGACCGGCCTGGCTCTTCACTGCCGCACAGGCAGCTCAGAAAACTCCGAAGTTGTCATCAATCACACTCACGGCCTTCACTGCCGCACAGGCAGCTCAGAAAAGCTTGGACAGCTCCGCTGGCACCCTGATCGACTTCACTGCCGCACAGGCAGCTCAGAAATCACGCTGCCTAAGCAGCAACTCGCGCAAAGTCTTCACTGCCGCACAGGCAGCTCAGAAACCAGAGCTGGCGGGTGTAACCATCATCAACGCCTTCACTGCCGCACAGGCAGCTCAGAAAATCATGGTTACGTTCACCTTCCCGCACACTCGCTTCACTGCCGCACAGGCAGCTCAGAAAAGAGAGCCAAAGTGCGCGGCCTTGTTGGCAGGCTTCACTGCCGCACAGGCAGCTCAGAAATAGACCCGGAAGTTCACAAGGCGCTGAAGTTACTTCACTGCCGCACAGGCAGCTCAGAAAGTAGCCAAACCAGTCATCCAGCTCTGCCCGTACTTCACTGCCGCACAGGCAGCTCAGAAAACCCGCATAAACACCGAGGCCGTCAACGAGGTCTTCACTGCCGCACAGGCAGCTCAGAAAGGGCCCTCGCACAGACCTAGGTGGAACGTGGCCTTCACTGCCGCACAGGCAGCTCAGAAACGGAGACGATCAACAACGCAGCCAATGCCTATCTTCACTGCCGCACAGGCAGCTCAGAAAACATCCGGTCTTTGCAGGCTTGGCCGTAGTGGCTTCACTGCCGCACAGGCAGCTCAGAAAATGACAGGTGTCGTCGCGTAATGCTGTTCACTGAAGTGGAGCAGCTTTGCGGTTTGCCGGATAGCGGGTTTGGAAATCCTCGCCGTCCATAGTTTGCTGGCCCTGGACATATTTCCCAAATAGCGTCTTCGCGCACTTTCGGAGTTGTTGCCGGCTACAACACCAATGGATGCACGTGGCGATTACCCGTGAGCAGCAGCGCTTAG
>CEPQ01005426.1_pt1 | contig 12945 bp, 10 predicted proteins | sample 530411 | NCBI WGS metagenome assembly CEPQ01 (sample SAMEA2620039, study PRJEB7988) | marine metagenome | isolation source: saline water (ENVO:00002010), including
AATATCCGTAATCCAGAGCTTCCGAACATGGATGCGGTTATCTATGGCCACGTTCCAAGTAAAAAGAACGTGAAGGACTACGCCGGCCTTTGTGGTTTCGATACCAAAAGCGAAGTACTGCCTATTACCTACCCGCACACAGTCGCGTTCAAACTGCACATGGAACTGATGCTTCACCGCACTTTCCCGCTGGGCATTATGGGTATGGTGCACGTGACCAACAAAATCACTCAGCATCGCGCTATCAAAGTGGGCGAGGCGATTGACGTACGTGCTTTCTTCGCCGGTGCGAATCGCACTCATAAAGGCCTGGAAGTCAGTCTGCGTACTGAAATCCGCATTGGTATGGATCTGGTTTGGGAAGGTTTAAGCACCTACCTGGCACTCCTGCCAAGCAAAGGCATCGAGAAGAAAGAAGCAGCAAAAGTGCTTCCGGAAAATCCAGAGTTCACTGAAAACGAAACCTGGACTCTGCCGTCTAACCTGGGCCTGAAATATGGACCGGTTGCTGGTGACCCGAATCCAATTCACTGGGGGGTTATCGCTGCTAAAGCGTTCGGCTTCAAGCGCCATCTGGCACACGGTATGTGGACGAAGGGCCGCGCTGCTGCGACTGCTCACAAACTGTTGGGATCTGAAGCTGCGGAAATCTACGTTGAGTTCAAGCGTCCTATTTTCCTGCCTGCAAAAATTGAAATGCATTCAGGTAAGTCGGAAGGTCAGGTTGATTTCGAAGTCGCCGCCACCCGCAATGATGACATCCATCTGGCAGGCTACATCAAAGCCCTGTGACAGATATCTGTCCGGCCCTGCCGGACAGAACCGGCAGGCCCTGTCTGGGTCTGCCTAACCCACACCACTTCCCGCTTTTCCCTCTTTCAGCCACGCTAGCGCAGCTGCACGATCGCTGAACAGTCGCACTGGATAATCCGGCGAATGATAAGACAAAAACATCGATGTCAGGTGCTTCAACATAAATGAGTCACCTACAACCGCAAAAGCAGACGTACTCGCCTGTACCGTCGGATTCGAAGCATGAATCTGAACCTCGAAATCAACGGTCAACACATCTGGTACAAGCAAGACTACCGCGCATGGCTGCTTACCCCGCTGACGGACCCGCTGCTTATAAAGCGTATGCATAAGCTCAAGGCTCAGGTGACTGAACCCTGTCAGATCGTGGAGGATAATATCTCCATCTACCTCATAGCCCGGTGCCAGGCCCAAACCTGTGTCTCGAATAGACATATTTCAATCAGTTATAAAAATCGAAGTGCTTCAAACTATCTGAAAATGTTCGAAATGAAAACCTAATTACGACGCCCCTTGTGGGAAAGTCGGATACCTGCTCGCTATGAATCAACATTAAGGACTGTAAGTTAGCCCCATCATTGTTATCATGTGAGCAGGCAGCTCTGAATATAGTCGTGCCTGTCCGTCTCAGCCAGTTACAGGTTGACGCAAAGACGGCTTTTAACAATAACAAGAATGGATATACATCATGCGTATCTCTGCCACTTTGACAGCGCTTACCCTCGCACTGGCGGCAAACTCAGCCGCAGCCGCGAAACCAGAAAGCTTCGGGGGATTTCTGGGAATGACTGGGTCTTACATCCAGACTGACGGTATCGACAACACTGACTTTGCTGCGAAAATCGTATTCGGACCTAACATCACCGAAAACCTGGCACTGGAGTTCGGGTTGATGGATTTTGGCAGAATGTCCTACGACGATCCGACGCCGGTTACATCAGATACTGACGCATCGGTCGCACCTATCTTACGGAACGCCGGTCAAGGCGAAGTGGACCGCAACGCCGGTAGCGACGGTGTACCAGGTGAAACCATTTACACTGGCCCAGAGAGTTATCAGGCTCGCAGCATTCTGTTGAACCTGCGCTATAACTTCACTTACACAGATACTCTCGATTTCTTTGTAAAAGGCGGCGCGAGCGCATGGATCGCCGATGTCGAACGTACGCAGGTAACCTACTACGGTGATGGTACCTACGGCGTAAAACGCGAAGTGGGTGATAATGAGACGTCGGGCGTTGAGCTGATCACAGGTGCAGGTCTGCTCTGGAATCCGTGGGCAGGATTGAATGTCCGCGCTGAGATTGAGTCGACGTCTCTCGACAGCTTTTACATCGAGCCCACAAGTTTCTTCTTGTACAGCCTTGGACTTCAATACGAATTCTGATCGCAATCTTGGCGCAAATTAACCAATATTATTGGTCACCCACAGGGAACTATCGGTTCCCGCAGTGGTCATAGTCGGCGTTCCAGATTGCGTATTTGCTACTCAAGGTAACAGGTGACAAAATTTGTCACCCGTTATATATTGTATCTGTTGTCTGCGGTGGGACACTGGAAAGTCTGTCGAAGCAGGCGGTGAATAACAACAATTCCTAACAAAAGCTACCAGCGTATGAACATGGATAAAGGTTACGTATCTGCGGCATTGATCCGCCCGGTAATTGAAAATTCGGGTATCAGGTCGTTTGATCAATTGTCAGAGCAGGATGCTGATATACAGCGCGTCGTTAAACAACTGAAAGATAACGATTGCCGCATTTCAATCGAAGAAGCCGACGCTCTCATATCAAAGTTAATACGCCAGTCTGGCAACGAAGCACTCTGCGTACACCCACCGCACAAGTTTAATACCCAGAGCAGCTGCCAGTTACAGAATCTATTTCTGTGCAGTAACACACTGCGCGAAGCCCTTTATTACATGGAGAAGTTCGCTCCCTTACTGAGTGACCTTCTTGAGGTGAACGTTACCCGTACACGTGAAGGCACTATCAAAGTTAAACTTCCGGTAGGCGATTCATCATACATGTCCGACCAACGTCATCGTTCGGAATTGATGTTGAGTGTACTGCTGAACTGGATGCGACAGCTTTGCGGTAATCGTCTGAACCTGCTGGGTATCAACCTTCCCTTCCCAGCAACTCAGTATCAGCAGACCCAGTCCCAATTGTGGAACACCAAGCTGAATTACAACTCTGGTGAGTGCGCTATCCTGCTGAATGGAAATGCACTCGACGAAGGCCTGCATCACACCAACCCGCACATTCTGAATATGATGAAGCGGGAAGTGGAAGAGCAGTACCGCAAGCTGGCCCGCTCCGGATCATTGGCAGATCGTATCCGTAAAGCCCTCCTCCAGGAGAAGGTTCGCCTGAATGCCAATCAACAGGAAGTGGCAGCCTACTTCCACATCAGCGCGCGTACCCTGAACCGTCACCTGCACCGCGAAGACACGTCCCTGAAACAAATCGTCACTCAGGTACGTCTCGAGATGGCGAAGAAAATGCTGACTGACTCCGAGGACCCGATCGAGCAGATTGCCCTCAACATCGGTCTGTCAGGGCGTCGTACTCTCGACCGCATTTTTATTAAAGAGATGAATATGTCTCCGGCACAGTATCGCCAGCGGTACCACCAGAAGCTGGCCATGATCCACTGATCCGCCGCACTTCAGCTCCGCAACCCAAGTCGGAACCCGGCTTGGGTTGTGCTTCCCTACGCCAGTCCCTTCAATCGTATCTGAGTCAGCGCCAACACTGATAACGCGTCGGTTATCCGCCCGTCCTGTGACATCTGAAATGCTTCTTCGAAAGGAACCCGTCTGATAGTCAGGACTTCTGTCTCCTCCGGCTCAGACACACCCTCAGTCAGCCCGGTTGCGACGAACAGAATGCCCTCTTCATCGGTGATGCAATTACTCAGATGTACCCGGCTCAGTAATGTCAGTGCGGTACATTTAAGACCGGTTTCCTCGCGCAACTCACGTATCGCACAATCCTCGGCAGACTCGTTGACCGGCGCGCCTCCCATCGGGATCTCCCAATGATATTCATCGAGAGGAAACCGATACTGCCCCACCAGCCATGTGTCGCCATTATCCGATATAGGAACAACGCCAACCGCGCGATTCTTAAAGTGCACCTTACCGTATACGCCGGGATTACCCGCTGGATTAGTCACATCATGATGGTCAACCCTGATCCAGGGGTTCTCATATTCAGTACTGACATCATTAACAACCCAAGGGTTTTTCTCACTCATCTCGATTCCTGATATAGCGTGTCATCATCCAGACAGCGACCCAGATCAAGCCGGCCATTGCACCGTACAGGTGAGACCTTGCCTCTGTTCGCCCGCCGACCATCTCAACGTTTGCCATGTCATCATAGTAACCCGTCTGTTCCCAAAGCACTTTTGAAACAATAACAAGGCCAACCACCCATCTGACTTTTACGCTGTAAAACGGTGACGGCGCGATCGCCACCAACATGGCACCATGCAACGCCCCTGATAAGCCAACGTAGTAATTCAGATCTTCAGCCCAAAGCCACAACCCCACCCCCGTAAACGCGATGAGCCAAAACCAGGCTACTATCTGAAAAGCAATGGGAGTGCGGGGAGAAGCAACGTAACCAGCGAGTGCCAGCGCCGCCAGGTTAAGTAAAAGGTGTCCGTAAGACAGGTGAACGAAATGGGAGGATACAGTTCGCCACCACTCTCCATTTGCGATCGCAGAGCGATCAAAACGAAGCGTTTCTGTGGCCGAATCGCCAGCGAGAAAGGCAAGCACGCAAACAACGCCAATGCCTATCCAGACACTATAAGATTTCAAGTCAGACTCCCACTCCCCAACGACTGGGAGTGTATCACCGTTTGAGTCTGAACCTGAGTAGCAATGCTGATAGCAGGATCAGCAAGAAGGACACAGACCCGCCTCCTGAGGAAGAAGACGACGATGAAGAAGAGGAAGCTGAAGAACTGCTCGTCGTTGGCGCACGTTCAATCGGCGTGTCACTGCTGCTCACCAGTAGCTTCACTGACAGATCGAAGCTGGCAGTTGAGAACACATAATCAAGACGCTCCTTCACTTTAGTTTTGCCACTGGGCTCACCCTGGATATCGACCAGAAAAGGAGCATGCTGGCCATAAGGCTCACTGATAATCTGGAGAAACACCGTATCGACGGGAATATCGGGAGGGGTGTCAAACAACAACCGGTTCCAGCCTTCCTGTACCGAAGCTACTTTGCGCGCTAGGCGACCTTCCCCCGAGTAACTCGAAGCACTGGTGTAAATACCAAACTCCACCTCACCCGCTCCGTGGGCAAAAAAGTCGATACCATCAATACTGAGAATGTTGCTGGTGACTGGTACGGTGACCAGCGCATAGCCGTCGCTGCCATAGTCGCCCCATGTCGCATTTGCAGGCACTTCATCGTATCCGAATGCGAATCCTTTCGGGGTGACTGATGAAGCCACATTCAGTTGCGCGGTATCTCCCGAGGAAACTGCAGTGAGTGTTACTTTGCCGTCAGCGAGAGAGACGGTTTCAGCAGCGTCGATCATGATGCCGCTACTGTCCGTATCGATGCCGGTTCCCTGATGATCAGACTCAGCAAGAACAAGGCGATCGGAATGTCGTGCAGTCAAACTGGACAGGGCTCCAAAACCGCGCCAGTCATCAACTTCGGTAACCATTAGGCCTTCAGACGGCAAACCACTGTCGTAACCGTGACGCGCACGGTTCTCAACCATCAGGCGCTTACCGTGCCTGTACTCATCAAGATCTATACGTAGAACATCACCGCCTTGATCCGCAGAGTCGAGGAAGATGCCACCCGTATCGGTCACGCTGTCGGTAAATCCAAGAAACTCTCTTGACCAACCAATCAAATGTGCGGGGCGGTCTCCGGCGTTGCCCCCACCGGCATTCCAGATACCAAAACTCATCAACCCCCAGCGGCCAATAGACTCACCAAGACCAATACTCTCGTACAGATCAGGAAGGTCGAACAGCAGGTGCCCCAACTCATGCGCCATTAACCCAATCGTTGCCATATGCTGCTCGTGCTGTTCGCCAAACATGGTGTATTCCGAGATCCAGACCCCACCAGTATTGACGGCGGACACAGATGACTTATGTGCCCAAACCCTTGGGTGAGTCGTCGCAGAGCTCGCGTACGCCTGTTCGAAACCGGCCACCAAGATGACCACACCCAACTCTGAGGGATCGAGCCACGAGTCACCGTTGCGATCATAAGAACTGAGGTTCAGCTTTCCATCGAGTGCATTGAGTGCCGTCGTAACCAATGCACGACTCTGACTGCCGTATGCCGAACCAAAATTGGGATGTGCACTGGAAAGAGTAAGGCGAATTATACCGTCGCCAGCAGTACCGTCCGTTTCTGCCGCAGGAGTGACCCGGAACTGTTGCCCCGAACCTTCGAGAAAATAAGACGAAACACTGTCGTCAGCGCCGAAGATCCGAGTGGACACGTCCGCATCACTGTATTCGAATCCCTGATCCGAGAATTCAACACGCACCACAAGCAGCGGCTGCTCGTGTTGGCCACCTTTGTATCGATATGGAGTTCTGGTTGGTGCGGAAGCCTGTGCAGAAACCGTTTGCTGGCTGGTCTGTCGTGGCTGTTTTTCCGCAGAGTCGTTGTAAGAGGCAGCGCGACCAAACTCTTCGCCAGTACTAACTGCATAGCGGTTGTCGACCAAACGGGCGACGTAATACGTGCCTTCTTGCTCCACCAAATATCGACCGTCGCTTTCGAGGCGTAGATAAGGAGCAGATCGTGAGCCTAGAAGCTTAACAACGTGGCTGGAACCATCAGCAAGTTTGAGCAAGGCAGTTTCTAGTGCAGGTGGTACCTGTGCCAGAGCGCTCTGGACAAGCAGAGCAATCAGCAGCAATGAAAATCGGCGCATTAGCGGGCCCAATAATAACGTCTCATATCTTAACTTAGACGCTGTTGGCCCGTTCTGCAGCAGCGCGTAACAAGTTCACACAAACTCACTACTGCGCAGCAACACAAGGCTGGAAATGTAATTTGAACAGTTGGTCAGGATATTTTTAATCTTCCCGTCATAGCATGACAGAAATCAGAGATATCCGAGCTTACCGAGCCGCTTCTCCAGATACGCAATGATTGCTTCTGGGCTGTAGATCCACCGGTCTCCGGACTTGGTACAGATACGCAAACACGGCACCCGGCTCTCACCGCCGCCATTGACCAGCTCATTGCGGTACGCGTCGGCGCGCTCAACCTCCTTGGTAACGGGGTGCAGACCCGCTCGCTCAACATACCTTTTCACGGTAATGGAAGAAGGACATTGGCTGGAATAGTAGAGGTGCATCCGCCGAGATTCTCGGTTCAGCACGGTCTGCTCTTCGGCGGGACGTTCGATTGGCTTCACTGGGACAAGTCGATCGACCAAACCCAATGTTTTACCTTTGATATGTCTCGTCAGATTCATAACTACGTCATGGGACCTATGGTCTGATTCTGAAAAAACGGGGGCTGACTTCGCCCTGCCGCTGACGAGCAGAAACACTGCATCGACAGCGGGCATTCTATTCATACAAGAACAGAATACCAGCCCGAATTGAAAAATTTAGAAACAAAATCTGCCAATCATTATCCGATTGGTGAGTGATTAACCAAGACGACACCCAACATCATCACCAGCATGGTGATAACCAGCAGCCAACGCGATTGTCGACAGAACTTACAGGGCTTCTTTCTCGTCATTGCTTACTCGATTACTTTTACACGATCAAACGATGGCAGACTGGTCCAGGACTCCCAGTGCATCCATACAGCAACCGCTTTACCCACAATATTTTTTTCAGGGACAAAACCCCACATGCGACTGTCGCCACTGTTACCGCGATTGTCACCCATCATAAAGTAGTGTCCTTCTGGTACCGTCCACTCCCCTTGCGGGCCGCCGTTTAATACGGTCTGACCTGTTAAGTGGTTACGTTGCGGAATCCATTTGATCTCGGGCGTGGCGGCGTCCAGAGTCTCTTCAGCGACCACCATAGTCGGCGCATAGGAAGGTCGGCCGCCCAGTACTTCTGTCGGCACAGGTTCACCATTCACCGTTAATCTTAGATCACGATACACAATGTGATCTCCCGGCAATCCAATCACGCGCTTAATAAAGTAACGGGAATCCTCTGGTGGAAAGAACACCATCACATCTCCCCGCTCAGGTTCATCCACCGGGATAATCGTTGAGCCGTTTCCCGGCACCCGTAATCCGTAACTGAATTTACTGACCAGAATAAAGTCACCGACCTGTAGCCCCGGTTCCATCGAGCCTGACGGAATCTGGAAAGGCTCGAACAGAAACGAACGGAGTACAAAAACCAACGCCAATACCGGAAAGAATTGCTTTGACTGGTCAATCAGAAAAGGCTCTTTGGTAGCCTCGAGGATAGCTTCCTCGTCCGCACCGCCTTGTTCCAGTTCCGCAACTTTCGCAAGGCGCTTCTTACGCAGGAAAAGTCGGTCAAGTACAACTATCAAACCGGTCAGACCGGTTGCCACCATAAGAATCAGGGGTAAATCGAGTTCCATAAAAATGTCATATTCCTGCTGCAAGCTTACGCTAGACTGGAGACCGACTGTCGTGGCTGTGACACGTACGTTAGGACTCTGTCCGCTGTGATGTCTGGCATTCTAACTGGCGGTGTTATTGATAGCCACCTGAAACCGTTCGTCACACAGTCCAAACCGTGCAGAGGCAGGTAAACGTTCCAATGACTCGAATCCGTACCCGTGAGGGTATCGAACTGGCCTATGAAAGCTTAGGCCCTGAAGACGCCCCCGCCGTCATTTTAATCATGGGGCTGGGCGCTCAGATGCACGTCTGGCCAACATCTCTTTGCAACCGCTTAGTCGAAGCAGGATACAGAGTCATCCGTTTTGACAACCGGGATACTGGACGCTCCACAGCGCTGGACGACCACGGTAACCCGAGTTTAATCAGAGTCTGGCTGGGGCGACGGTTAAAGCGTAACCCCAAAGTTCCGTACACGTTAAAAGACATGTCCCGGGATGTTCTGGCCCTGATGAACGAACTCGACATACCAAGCGCCCACCTTGTCGGTGCCTCAATGGGTGGGATGATCGCGCAGATATTAGCGGCCCAGAAACGGAAACGGGTGCGCAGCCTGACGTCTATCATGTCTTCCGCGTCTGCACCTCGCGTCCCCGTCAGTCAATTACAGGTTATGTTGAAACTCGCCAGGCGACCGCTGCAGCGTGATCGTGAAGAGCATTTCCGCTACATCGCACGTATGAGCGAAGTGATCGGCAGTCCCGGCTATCCCATGTCGGATAAAGAAATTCAGCGTTTGGCGGAAACCAGCTGGGAGCGCACATCCAGTCCGATGGGGTTCAAGCGTCAACTCGTTGCCATTACTCACGCCGGTGACCGCCGTCGCTTACTGCAAAAAATCAAAGCGCGCACGCTGGTGATACACGGAGCAGACGACCCGCTGATACCGGTCACAATGGGAATCGAAACTGCCTCGCTGATCCGCAAGGCCAAACTCAGGGTCATCACCGGCATGGGTCATGATTTCCCTGAGGCACTGGTACCGCGTTTAAGCCGCTTACTGATCAAGCATCTGAGTAAAGCAGAACAGGACTGGCAAAAGAAAATCAGTAAAAAGCGGTTAGGGAAAAAGACCGAAGCTCAGCGCGACCTCTCTCAAATCGACTCGACACAGATCGACTCAAACGGTCACAGTGATCCCGTAGGTTGGCTGGAACCTCTGGATTAGCTGCGCAGCCTCAATCGGGCTGATAACCGCTGAACTGCCGTGCCATTTCCGCGGCATAGCTGTCCGTCATGCCCGATATAAAGTCGAGCGCGCGCATGTAAGCCTCGTACAAATCCCAGTCCGAAGCGGGAGCCGAGCGGCCCATCAATTCAATGATACGACGATTCCGGAAGGTTGCCTTACCCGAAGTAACACACTCACGTACTGCACCAAGAAAGTTCTCAAGCAGAACCGCGAGGGTGGCATATGAGCCCACCTCAATTGCTAGCTTGCGGCTGTCGTTAAATATTCGTTCACGTGCCATCGACTTTGCACCCTCAACCAGGCTTTTCACCTCGTCAGGACAGTAATCAATAATGCTTCCTTCGAGAGCACCGGCCAGTAATGCCTGCTGCTGCCGGATAAATGCAGAAGCCACGGCATTCACCATCGCCTCCATTGCCTGACCTCTGAGAATCTGTAAGCGGCGGCGAGGGTTATCCGCTTTTTCGAGGTCATCGAGAATCTGCTCCCACTGCTCACTAAGAAGTGGCTGAATCAAAGCCTCGACTTCCTCATAGCGCAGCAGGCCCAGTTCGATACCATCTTCCAGATCAATCAATCCGTAGCAAATATCGTCAGCGGCCTCGAGCAAGTACACCAATGGATGACGACACCATGCATTCTCGCCCGTAGAAAGCAGGCCCAAAGTCGACGCGACCTCTTTAAGAATAGGCAGCTCAGTTTCGAAACAGCCGAATTTTTTACGCTCATTACGCGCAACATAATCCACCGTCCACGGGTACTTCAGAAACGCACCTAACGTGCCGTATGTGAGGCGCATACCGCCCTCAAAGCGGTGATACTCAACCTGAGTGACAATCCGAAACCCTTGGGCATTACCTTCGAATGTCTGTAAGTCGGAGATCTGATTGGCAGACAACCCCAGGAGCAAGTGCGCATTCTTTTCATCGACAAAAAAGTGTCGGATCGCATCTTCTCCGGTATGACCGTAGGGAGGGTTGCCAATATCGTGGGCCAGACAGGCTGCCTGAACCATGGCTCCAATATCACTGGGGTCCACATGATCCGGTAATTCTTTTCCGAGCATCTGTCCGACTCGAATACCCAGCGAACGACCAACACAGCCGACTTCCAAACTGTGGGTCAAGCGAGTGTGAACATGATCGTTCTCACTAAGGGGATGAACCTGCGTTTTACGGTCGAGGCGACGAAACGCCGAGGAAAAAATAATACGATCGTAATCTTTGTGAAATGGCGTACGTCCACTTTCCAGAGCAAGGCTTCCCTGTTGCTCACCAAACCGTACTGGTGAGAGCAACTTCTCCCAGTTCATCATCGCCACTTGCTCCTGCTGATTCACATTTTTTCCCCATGCTTTGTGTGCTCCGAGTATACCTTGGTGACACTGCGTGACACTAATTACCCTTGTATGACGTCCCTATCTGGTTATCCTCATCGTCCTTTCTCGATTTAGCAGTGTGTTGATATGCTCGTTCGTTACTTCGAAACTATTGTGCGACACCCCCTGATTACGCTCGCTCTGGTTGCCATTACCCTGCTTGGCTTGGGCGCCGGAGTGGCGAACCTGACGTTTACCAGCGACTTCCGCACTTACTTCAGCGATGAAAATCCGGAACTGCAAGCCTTTGAAGCCATGGAGGACAGGTTTACGCGTCAGGACAACCTGTATTTCCTGGTTTCTTCACGGGATGTATCGCTGTTTTCGCCACGAGGGCTCGAACTGGTCGAATTCCTGACAGAGAGCGCATGGGCCCTGCCCCATGTACAGCGCGTGGATTCTATGCAGAATTTCCAGAATACCGAGGTCAATGGTGACGAGCTGATCATCGACAATTTTTACCGCATAGATGAACTACCTGACGACCTTCATGCCCTGCAGCAAAAAGCCATCAACCACCCTGATATGTTGCTTAAAAACATCAGCGAGGATGGTGAAGTAACCGGTATCAACCTGACCCTTTACCTGCCGGACGGCGACTCAGCAAAGGCGTCCTCAGAAGCAGTAAATTCAGCCCGGCAGTTTCTGGATCAAATCCGTCCAGACTACCCTGAATTTAAGATTGAATTGAGTGGCTCTGCGGCATCAAACGTAACCATGGGAGAAGCCATCAGTCAGGACATTAACTCTCTGCTGGTGATCTCCTTCTCAGTAATGCTGGTTATCATGCTGGTCATGCTGCGGACGTTTTCTGGGGTTGTGCTGGTAACGGCGCTGATTGGGATGTCGGTCCTGATCACCCTGGGACTGTTTGGCTGGCTGGGCTACACCATGACCCCACCGACCGGTTTCGTCCCTACCGCTGTTATGACCATCGCGGTTGCCGATACCATCCATATCCTCGTGTCTTATTACTATCACCTGCGGGAAGGTGACAATAAACGTGACGCACTGATGAACAGCCTCACGATCAATTTCTCACCCGTGTTTGTTACCAGTATCACCACCATGATTGGGGTACTGGCCCTGAATACCAGCGACTCTCCCCCCTACCGCGACATGGGTAATATGATTGCTGTGGGTGTTATGGTCGCCTGGGCGCTGACCATCACTTTTTTACCGGCAGCATTACAATTACTACCGGCCCCAACCCGCTATAAAGCTCGTGGGCAAAGAGTGTGGATGGATGCCTTTGCCAACCGCGTGATCAAACATCACAAGATATTGTTTGTTGTGATGCTGGCCGTCGTCGCAGGAAGTGCCACCATGGCCAACCGGAATATCATCACGGAGCGCTGGCATGAGTTTTTCGACGAATCGTTTGAAGTGCGCCGCGCCGTCGATAACATCGAGAAATCACTGAAAGGCCTGCATGCGCTCTACTTCGTCGCCGACTCAAAACAAGCAGACGGCATAAATAACGTTGAGTTTTTAACACAACTGGATGCATTCGATCGCTGGCTTGAAGCTCAGCCCGGCGTTGTCCATGTCAGCGCTCTCAGCGACACGATAAAACGCCTGAATAAAAATCTGCATGAAGATAACGAAGACAGGTATCGCATACCGGAGTCGTCTGAAGCAGCCGCTCAGTATCTGTTACTGTACGAGCTTTCATTACCTATGGGGCTTGGACTCGATACCACGCTTACCAGTGACCGCAGTGCCACTCGACTCAGCGCGACGCTTGAGCGCACTGACTCGGCAAGTATCCGGGAGCTGGAAGCACGCGCGGTCGAGTGGGCAAAGACACATGCGCCACTACTTAATATCACCGAGACAACGGGTCTGGATGTGGTATTCGCCAACCTGACGCACCGCAATGTATCGTCGATGCTGGAAGGAACGGCACTGGCATTGGTATTGAT
>CEPQ01018871.1_pt1 | contig 12826 bp, 10 predicted proteins | sample 530411 | NCBI WGS metagenome assembly CEPQ01 (sample SAMEA2620039, study PRJEB7988) | marine metagenome | isolation source: saline water (ENVO:00002010), including
GGCGTTTTTCCTATCGAACAGGCAACCGATATGTATCAGATATGGGAAGGTAATTTTCTGCATTACTGGATTGAGTTGGAAGCGTTTTCGATAAACATCTCAGAATAGACTAGGCACTTTTTTTAAAACTATAAACAGATAAGGAGCATTGAAAAACAGTGAGGATAAATATTGTGTCGAGATGTGTTTCCAATCTCAATGTTACCAGTAAGAAAGCGGCCTATTCTGTCTTTGTGGGTCGAGAGCCAGGAGTGTACGAAACGTGGAAAGAAGCTGAAGCTCAAGTCAAAGGTTACAGCGGAAACCGTTATAAAGGTTTTCCGTCACTATTAGAGGCAAGGCGTGCCTATAGATGCTTTCTCAAGGAGGCTAAGGTAGTGACTGAATCAGAAAACAAACCCCCAAAAGTTAAAAAGACAAAGCCGGGTGTTATTACCGGCGTTGACGTTCCACCTTGGAATTTGGACTAGCTAGAACGTCAAGTGCATGGAGCTGTACAGATAATCTCTGTCGTTCCATGCCGTCTATGTTACAACCGCTCGGTTATTCGGTAGATAACGAGTTTATGAGCGATAGTCCAAAATGATGGACGAGAAATAGAGGTAAACCTGCCAAAATGAAGATGATTTCTGACGTTTGTACCTTTCTTTTCTGTGATAATAATATCGACAGTTGACTGGTAAGTGTTTCATGCTCTTCGTTCGTTATAAGACAAGCTTTTTTATGATTTATACACGCTAATTGTATCCAGTCAGAATGAGTTATCTTTCTCGCATCACTTAACTCTTTTGTTCCCTCTTCAGCTGAAAGGCGTTTGTATATTTTGCCTCTACAGCTACTTACGCCAATTTGGCTCGATAAAAATGATTCTGGAGTTTTTACATGCCTTGTAGCTTCGACCATAGGATAGTTGATGAAAGCGTATCCTAAATCAGTCTCATCTGAATAAAGATTAATGAATGTCTCTAGCGTTTCAAAGGAAAATTTATCATCGTTGTATTCAAGATCGAAGAACAAATAAATTTCTGTGAATTTATGTCGAGATATGCCAGCTAAGGCCTCCTGATTCTTTGGTTGGGTTTTCGACTCCCGTAATAACTCAACCACGTCTAGATCAGGGTCTTCCAAAAGCTCTTCGGAAAGCTCGTAAACATCATTTCCAAAAACACAGACGCAAACCGCAGTTTCGTCTTGATCGAAAAAAGCTTTTTTCAGACTTTGATAATAATTAAGCTCGGTTTTTTCTCCCTCAAAAATCAGTAAAACGTGTCTACTCAATCCTCATTCCTCTGTATATTTTCTCTATATTATGAGCTTTCCGTAGTTCCTTATGAACCAAGCTTGAGAAAGGAACGATTTTGTTGTCGCTAACCTCGAAATAACAATCCGGCCTGAGAAGATCATTATCGAGTAGTGATAAGTTATGAGTTGTTAAAACAGTCTGACATTCTAGTTCGCTGAGTTTATTTACAATTTTTCTCGACAGCTCAAAATGATAAAAAGCGTCAAACTCATCAATAAACGCGAACTTTATTTTTTTGTCACACAACTGCAAGTACCAATAATAAAAAATACCCAAGGATAACGTTCCCGTACTGGCTATTCTTGAAAATTCTATTGTCTTGTTCCGATACTTAAAGACAATATATTGGTCGTCTGATGCTCCCTGTACGTCGAGATTGCAATTTACACCCACTTCATTCAAAAAATTTTCGAATTCTTGGACTTTTCCTTTTCCTATTATTTCGTCTGAAAGTTTACTTGAGCTAATCCGTTGCCCTTGATATTCAGTTCGATTGAGGCTTCGAAAGAACACCATGCCGCCTACAAATTCAATAAACTTATCAAAAATATAGTTAAGTCTAGTCTCATCTAGCACGGACATACTGAGATAACGAATGATGGAGATATCAGCTCTGGATATGTCAGTTTTCAGATTTTCACTACCATCTAAATCAAAGAAAGCTTTGTGACCTTCGTCTCTGTTTATTTCCGCGACTAGTTGCTTGTCTATATGGAGTGATTCATACACAAGGCTCAAATCGTCAGTTTTCCCATAGCGATATACCACTTCATGTCCTTCGATCTCAAACTCATACTCAAAGTTTGCGTGTTGCTCATCCGTATCCGCATTGAGAAAGTTATCTTTCAATGTATTTATTTGCACGGTTGAATCAGGTATGACGTGTGAAACGATATCTAATATCGCCAAACCGACATTTGATTTCCCACTACCGTTCTCACCATAGATGACACTATGGTTTACAGTGCCGTTTTTGAGAGCATGTGTATTAAATTCATACTTGTTAGTGCTTCGCAGATCGAATTCTAGTTTGTCTTTAAAATTCCTAAATCCTTGCACCGAAAAATAAGTAAGCATCGTAGTCTCCAATATTCTGTGTCAAGATAGCACAGCTTTATCGTGCCGTAAAAAAATTACGGTACAGTTTTTATCTTTTGAATTTTAGTGGTTTCATAAGTCGCCCTACGATACTTACACTCCTTCTTGGCCTCAACAGAAGTAGAACTTGAAGAAAGGAAGAAGGAGTTTAAGCCCCAATTCATAAGCAGTTAAATATGTATCTCCTTTACAACCGTCTCAAAATAAACCACACTGGACTAAAGTATAGAAAAGTACACAGGGACGATGCTCGACTCTATCAGCTTTGCTCAAAAACAACGCCTTGCCTACATCGACTTTTGCCTGCTGTTTAAAGGTGCTATTTATCGTCAGGACTTAATTAATCGTTTTCAGGTCGGTTTGTCGGCAGGATCACGAGATTTCGGCATTTACAAAGAGCTTGCGCCGGATAATCTGTCTTACGATTCGCGAGAGAAACGGTACTTCCAGACACCTCAGTTCAAGCCTGTCTTCGAACACGACGCAAGACGCACCTTAACCAAACTTGCCAATGATATCTCCGACGGGTTTGATGCAATAGGCGATATTCACTTTCCAGTAGAAGCTCCGTCCAGTCTGAATGTTCCAGACATCTTTATCGTTGCGCGTCTGGTACAAGCCATTCTTAATAACAAAGCCGTAAGCGTTATCTATACGTCACTTTCTAGTGGCTCCAATGCTAGAGAACTCGTTCCGCACTCCATCGTAGATAATGGCCTTCGCTGGCACGTTCGCGCCTTTGATCGTAAGAGTCAAAGCTTCCGAGACTTTGTATTAACGCGCATTAGCAAAGTAACAATTAAAGACACGCCTGACGAAGATGAAAGCGCCCAAACAGATACCGAATGGCAGCGCCTTATACCACTTCAACTCGTGCCGCATCCAAAGAATGTTGAACATCCTACCGCGATAGAAATGGATTACGGTATGGAAAACCAGCAACTGCGTATAGAAGTGCGAGCAGCAATGGCAGGCTATCTGTTGAGGCGGTGGAACGTGGACTGTACCGAGCGAGGCACACTAAAAGGAGCGGAATACCAACTTTGGCTTCAAAACCGTTTTACGCTCAACAATGTGCAAAACTTGGCGATTGCACCGGGGTATGAAGCTAAAGGTAACGGAAGCGGAGGTGGTAATTGATCCTCCATTGCACCAAGAAGCTTTATGCTAAGCTACCAGAAAAGATGAAAGTCACACAGCAACCTGCAACTGCGATAGGCATACAAGCGCAGTGGCTCAATTGGCATGCAAACCTTATCACTATTCAGCGTAGACAGTGTGTCATCGCGGTGCATGATGCCACACGTTTTACGTTATTCATTCCATGCTTAACCAAGAAAGACTTCGCAAACCTTAATTGGCATTTTAACGATGTGTTTATTAACACCTTACTGAAAAGCGATTTGCAGCCTGAATTGGTCGATACGGCTGCGACGAACTACCAGCCACTTACGTTCGATACAATCTGTAATCGTTCGGTACAAGGTACGATGAAACAGGTCGCTCAGGAAATAGATTATGGGTTGTATTACAAGAGAATATCGGTAGCAGATATCAGCCCGTACCGATATAGCGCAGATTTAAGCCACAGGCCTTGTGGTGTAAAGAGTAAGAAAGATTACATTTGGCCAGACAGAGAATTGGCCCAACTTCTAAAAACATTAGATACAAGGAATAACAATGCTGCAGAACCACTGCACTAAACAAGGAAGAGATGTATGTCAGCAGTTAAAAAACTAAACATCGTCGATATAGAAAACGGGCTTGAAGAGCTCGCGAACAGGAATTTATCACCAGAAGAGTACGGAAAAGAACTCATTGCATTGTTTAGTTCTTCAGCAACGCTTAAGCGGTTAGGTACAAGTAAGGCGAACACCTCTGAATTTGAAAATGGGCTGTTGTGGCGCGAGAAAATTCATTATGTCCCATGCGCTCCGGGACAACTTAACGCAACTATCGACGCGGTTAAAAAGTCCGATAAAACACTCAAAGCCAAAGTCAGACTGGTGGTAGTTAACGATGGCTCACACATTCTTGTTTACGATAGAAAGTATGACGAGCTGACAGACTGCACGATTGATAAAATTAAAGATGAGCCTCAACTGTTTTTACCATTGGCTGGGCAAGAAGGCTTTCGTCGAGAAGTAGAAAGTGAAGTCGACATCAAGGCAACAGGTAAACTGGCTAAAGTCTACGATGCACTTATTGAGAGAAATCCTGAGTGGCTGGAAGGTGATAAACGCCATGCACTTAACCACTTCATGACGCAGATAATCTTTTGTTTGTTTGCTGAAGATACCGGCATTTTTCCGAAAGATATTTTTACGAAAGCACTAAAAAACAGAGCGGGTAGTGATGGAGAGCATGCAACCCAGGTTATTACCGAAATCTTTGGCGTTTTAGATTTAGATGAGCCTTATCGTAAAGATATCGCTTCTTGGCTAATGGAATTTCCATATGTTAACGGTGGGCTTTTCAGTGGTGAAATTCTCATTCCAGTCTTTACCTCGAAAGCATATCGATACCTTCTGGAAACTGCGGCGCTGGATTGGAAACATATTAATCCCGACATTCTTGGATCAAGCATCCAAGCAATTGTTGACCCGACGATGCGCGGCAATTTGGGTATGCACTACACTTCAGTTCCCAATATTCTTAAAACATTAGAGCCGCTATTCCTCAACGAACTTCGAGATGAATTGCTCAAGGCAAGACATTCCAAAAAGCAGATTAATGCTTTCTTAGAGCGTTTATCAAAGATTGTCGTTTTTGATCCCGCCTGCGGGAGTGGCAACTTTCTTGTAATAGCCTACCGCGAACTGAGGAAGTTGGAACTGCAGGCTCTCGATGCGCTTAGAGACTTGGAAGGCGGAGCGTCATTAGCGTTCGGATTTAGCACGGTGATTTCGCTGTCAAACTTTTATGGAATTGAGTATGCAGACTTCGCGGCTGAAACAGCGAAATTGGCTTTATGGATTGCTGAGTATCAACAAAACGCAAGGTTCGAAGTTGCTTTTGGAACTGAAATTCCAGCTCTTCCATTGAGAGATTCCGGTAATATCCTTTGCAACAACGCCTTACGTGTTGATTGGAAAAGCTTTTGTTCAGTTTCACTTGAACAGAAAGTGTTTTTAGTCGGCAATCCTCCTTATCTTGGATCTGGTTTCATGAATGGTAGCCAAAAGGAAGATATGAGGACAGTGTTCGGCGATAGTATAAAAAACTATAAGACTTTAGATTATGTAACAGCTTGGTTTTATAAAGGTTGTGAATTTATAAAAGGGACAAATCACGAGTTAGCATTTGTTGCCACGAATTCAGTTTCTCAAGGTAGTCAAGTTGAAACCTTATGGCCATCTTTGTTTCGCAAAGGGCTAGAGATAGGTTTTGCACACCTTTCTTTTAAATGGAGTAATAATGCAGCGAATAATGCTGCTGTAATCTGTGTAATCATTGGCATGAGAATCAAAAGTGATTCAAGTAAGTTTTTGTTTAACTCGGAGGAAAGAAGACTAGTCAAAAATATTAATGGCTATTTGCTGGAAGGGCCTGATGTGGCTATTCGCGCGGAGAAAAAGCCAATAAATGGAATGCCTCTAATGCAAAAGGGAAATCAACCGACTGATGGTGGAAACCTTATACTTTCGGCCAAAGAAAAAGATGAAGTTATTGAAAATTGGCCAGACCTATCACCGTACATAAAAAGAATAGTCGGTTCCAAAGAAATCATAAATGGCGGACACCGCTTTTGCTTTTGGTTTGATGAAGGTGACCTTGAGTTTGTAAAAGCACACCCCGGGCTAAAAGCTAGGATAAATGCAGTAACGGAAATGAGGCTATCTAGTCCCGATAAAGGAACTCAAAAATTAGCCGAAAAACCACACCTATTCAGAGAATCAAGAATATCGACTCAAACACTGGGAGTTCCTAGTGTTTCGTCGGAGAATAGGCCGTATCTACCAGTAGAAGTTTATGATTCAAGTACGATATTGACAAACTTAGCTCTAGCTATTTATGACGCAAAACTATGGCATTTTGCTTTAGTCGCATCAAAACTTCATTATGTGTGGATTACTACAGTCTGCGGCAGGCTAAAAACTGACTTTAGGTATAGTAGCACGCTAGGCTGGCATACATTTCCAGTACCTTCTTTTAATACTACTCAAATTGCACAGCTTGAGGAATCTGCAAAAAATATTCTAATTGTTAGGGAGTCTCACTTTCCCAAAACAATTGCACAGCTATATGACAAAAGTAAGTTCCCCGAAGACTTAAGGCAGGCTCATGAAGCAAATGACGCATTAATTGAAAAGATGTATAGGCAGTCGCCGTTTCAAAATGACTCAGATAGGCTAGAACACCTTTTCAAGCTATACGTTGATATGACTCAAGGAAGTACCCTATGAGTAAACAAGTTACCGCAGTAAGGATCGATCTCGAAGAAATCCGCAAACCTATTGAATCAGACTCAATGGGTATGCGCCCTATGCAGCGCAGAGTATTTGACAAACGCGAAGCGCAATATCTACTTATTAAGTCGCCACCTGCTTCTGGTAAATCTCGTGCTTTAATGTTTCTTGGGCTTGATAAACTAGAAAATCAAGGTTGTAAAAAAGTAATCGTTGCAGTTCCCGAGGTATCTATAGGCTCAAGTTTCGCTGATACAGATTTAGTAAGTCATGGTTTTTTTGCAAACTGGAAAGTAAAACCTGAATGGGATTTATGCAGCCCAGGTGCAGACCATGGAGCAGGAGCAAGAAGCAAAGTTAAGAAGTTATTAGCTTTTCTTGAGAGTGATGATGTCGCTTTAGTATGTACTCATGCAACGTTACGATTTGCATTCCAAGAAGCTGGCGAAGAGGTATTCGACGGCTGTGTTCTCGCTATCGACGAATTTCATCACTCCAGTTCCAGTGAAGAAAGCAAGTTAGGAGAGTTGCTACGTTGTGTATTGCAGCGAGATAACGCACATGTAATCGCTATGACCGGAAGTTATTTCCGAGGCGATGATATGGCTATCATGTCTGTTGAAGACGAAGCGCGGTTTACCCATGTGTCTTATACATACTGGGAACAGATGGCCGCCTACAAGCATCTAAAGACGCTTAAGATCAACTACAGTTTTTACAGTGCGCTGGATGGAAGTTATCTACAGGCACTTCCAAAGGTGTTCGATCTGTCCAAGAAAACAATCATCCATATTCCACATCGAATGAGCCCTGAAACGGCTGGTAGTAAGCATGATGAAGTCGATGCGATCATCGATATCATCGGCGACATGCAAGACGTTGAGGAAGAAACAAACTTCTATCCAGTTGCGACAAAGGATGGACGTACATTGATTGTTGCCAATCTAGTAGAGGATGACCCCGAGTTCAGAAGCAATCTGCAAGAGTCTTTACGCGACAAAAAACAACAAGAGCGAGTCGACGTAATTATTGCATTGGGTATGGCAAAAGAGGGATTTGACTGGCCTCCCGCTGAACATGCAATTACCGTGGGTTACAGAGGTTCATTGACCGAAATAATTCAGATCATAGGGCGAGTCACCCGTGACCATGAAGGCAAACCAACGGCAACATTTACAAACTTAATAGCAGAACCTCGAGCTGACGACGAATTGGTAGTCAACGCAGTCAACCAAATGCTCAAAGCAATCTCTGTATCTCTGGCAATGGAGCAGGCTCTTGCGCCCAAGTTCAAGTTCGTTCCTAAGTCCAGTGACGATTCTATTGGTAAGGGTGAACAAGATCCTAATACTGGCGAAATTGTTATTGGCGTAAAAGATCTCAAAGAGCCTAAGTCAGAAAGAGCCAAACAGATTATTGAGCAAGAAATGGATGAGTTGGTCGCAGCAGTCTGTCAGAACTCTGATGTCATTAAGGCCATGGCTAATGAAGATATGCCGGGAGAACTCGTTCAGGATGTTTATGTTCGTCGGGTAATTGAAGAAAAATATCCGAATGAATCTGAAGAAGACGTTGAAGCGATAAGGCAACGGGTAGCTGCAACGATGGCGATGGCCTCTGTTGGAAACAATGAGAATGCTTCAGATGATGAAGATGAGCAACAGGCTGGGAGTAGCAGTTTCGTTGGACTTGTTCGCAAGTTTATTAACATCAACGACCTGTCAGTTGATCTCATTGACAGTGTCAATCCATTCGGTCATGCCTATGAAGTGCTTAGTAAGGGACTAACTTCTGAGCTGCTACAGAAAGTTCATGGTGTTGCCTCAACGCAAAAAATAAAAATGACCGAAGAAGAGGCCTTAGCTTTGTGGCCGAGAATTCAAGAGTTCGCACGTGACAATGGACGCCCACCTAGTTTTGAAAGTGACATTGCGCTTGAAAGACGTCTTGGGGAAGCTCTCGAATGGCTGAAGAATAAGAAGCGTGAGCAGATGAGAGCATAAGGAAAGAAGTATGGCTAAACGGACATTAGACGACGTATTTAACGATGACCCATTGGGTTTACTCGAAGTTTCTGTGACTAAGTCAAAAAAGCTAAGTCACTACGCAATTTACTATGAGACATTTGAAGAGCTTAAAAGCTTCATCGAGTTGAATGACAGAGAACCTGATATTGAAGCCACTAACATTCATGAGGCTAAACTGGCTGCACGCTTGTCTAAGCTTCGTTCAACGCCCGAAGCTCTAGATGCTCTGGAACCATTTGATACGGAGGGCTTACTAGGCACTAAATCGTCTGGTGAAAAAAAAACTGAATTAACAATTGATGATGTCCTGTCCAGTGACTTACTTGCCGATGATGACGATATTTTCAATTTAAAGCATGTGACCGTCGGAACAAAAAGCCAGACTGCAAGTGCAGACATGGCAACTCGAAAAAAATGCATGGACTTTGACTCGTTTAAGCCATTGTTCGTGAGAATTCAAAAGGAGCTTGACGACGGTACATTGGAAACAACAGGTATCAAAGGTATCGCAGAGATACAAAAAGGTCAGGCATTTATCTTAGCTGGTTTAATTGCTTATGTTGCTGAGATGGGTGAGAAACATGAGCGTCGTAAAGGCCATCATAATGCGCGTATGCGCGTAGTTTATTCAAATGGCATGGAAAGTAACTTGCTCCTTCGGTCATTCGGTGCCGCGCTATACAAAGACAAGTCAGCCAGAGCAATTGTCCCAAAAGATTCAGGACCGCTTTTTGTTGAAGAGGACTCTCCACTTTACAAAACAGGTATCGTTTACGTGCTGCGCTCAAAATCAGAGGAGCCTTCGATAGCGAAGCATCGTGAGTATCTCCACAAAATTGGCGTGACGACCTCAGATGTTAAGAAAAGAGTCGCAAACGCGGCTAAAGACGCGACCTACCTCCTTGCTGATGTTGAGGTCGTTGCCGAGTTCACTCTTTACAATATGAACCTTCAGGCCACCGAAAAGTTACTGCACGCATTTTTCAGAGAAGCTCAAGCAGACATCCAGATACCAGACCGTTTTGGCAATATGGTTAAGCCTAAAGAGTGGTTCTTTTTGCCTCTAGAGCTAATTAAGCAGATCGCTGATTTGATAAGAAATAATAAGATAGCTAGCTATCAGTACGATGCAACCAACGTTAAGATAATCCCAAAACAGGTGAAATGATGGAGATAGATACTTCTAGTGCGGTAAAATTGTTCTTTCCAAATCCTTCGTTGATGCTTGTGTATTTTGAAGCTATTGCTAATGCGTTTGACGCTGGTGCAAAAAATATCGAAATAAATATTGGGCTTACTGGATTCGATAAGCCCGATTCGTTAGAAGTTACAATAACGGATGATGGAGCAGGCTTTAACGATGAAAACTTTGAACGGTTTTCAACCTTGCTTAAGCCAAGAGATAAACATCACAAAGGTATCGGGCGATTAGTTTTTCTCAATTATTTTAAGCGAGTAAAAGTACTCAGTATTTGGGAAGGTAATAAAAGAGAGTTTATTTTTAAAGATGAGTTTGACAAAAGTTCGGTTGAGACTAAAGCTCCGGAGCTCACCCAGAACTCAACAACGCTTATTTTTGAGATATTTCGTAAAGATAAAATCAAGTCGTACGATGATCTGAAACCTGACATACTTAAAAGACGAATAATTGAACATTTCCTTCCTGCACTAGACTCACTGGCACAAAAAGTTCCTGATTTTAGAATTAGTTTGGTACTTTGTGTCAACGAAGAAAATCGGCAGCGAGAGTTTTTTAGTCGAGATGTTTCTATTGTGAAGAACGACTTGCCACCTCTCACTCTTGTTGAAATTGAAGATCCCAAAATCGATGCATTTTCGAAGGTCAAAATTCGATATCACATTACTGAAAATGAGGGTAGTGGTAGCTGTTTGACTGCGTTTAATATAGATGACAGAACAGTACCCGTATCACTGGTAAACACATCTTCAATACCTTACGGGTACTCTTGTATTTTTTTATTCGAGTCAGAAATTTTTCACTCTAATACAGATTCTTCAAGACAAAAATTAATACTGCCTGAAGGCTTGTCTGAATCAGTATTGTTTAAAACTTTGAAGTCTGAAATCGCGAAAATCTTATCTGATAACATTCCAGAAATAAAAATAAGGAACAAAGAGGTAAAGAGCAAGTTTGAACAGCAATTCCCTCACCTACTTGGCTTCTTCGAAGAAGATACTGTTGGTCTCATTGATAAGGATGAAGCCTTATCATCTGCTCAACAGAAATTTTTCACAGCTGAAAAAGAGGTATTGGAATGCTCAGAGCTTAGCGATGATGCTTACAATAAATCACTTGAGTTGTCTTCGCGTGTGCTAACGGAATATGTTCTTTATCGAGAAAAGATAATCCGCAAAATGAAGTCGATGACTGATAAAAATAGCGAAAAGGATATACACAATTTGATAGTACCGCGTTTTAAAAAATTCAGCGGTGACCTGGAATCAGAGCTTTACCAGAACAATGCTTGGTTGTTAGACGATAAATTTATGGTATTCCAGACCATCTTGAGTGAGAAAAGAATGGATCAAGTGATTAAGGCAATTAAGCTTGATGAGGAAGATATTAGTGATGATGGAAGGCCTGACATAGCAATGATTTTCTCATCAGATCCTGACACAACCTCAGCGGTAGACGTTGTTGTGGTAGAGATTAAGAAAAAGACTAGTGATGAAAAAGAGAATTCGTATGCAATAAATCAACTGTTACAGCGCGCGGAAAAGCTAGTCAAGCATTGTTCAAACATCCAACGAATTTGGTATTACGCTGTTCTAGAAGTTAACGACTCTTTAGCAACAAGGTTAAGGCAGCAGAAGTGGGCTCCTTTGTTTTCAAAAGGTAAAGTGTTTTACCAAGAGTTTGAAACTCCTGATGCAGATAACAGGTATATACCAACTCCCACTTTTGTAATGTCATTTGACGCTATTGTTAGCGATGCTGAGACAAGAAATCATACATTTTTGGAGATACTTAAGGAGGGCATGAGAAAGTATGCCTAGAACGAACGAAATTCCTACCTATGATCAACTTATGATCCCATTACTTTCTGCTTTGCGAAAGCTCGGTGGTTCAGCCTCTATAGACGAAATGTATGAGGAGGTAGTAGAAGAACAAGGTTTTAGTGAAGAAGCTCTTGCAGTTTTGCAGAACCCAGAAAAAACAAACCAAACCAAAATAGGTTACAGATTAGCTTGGGCTAGAACTTATCTCAAAAAAGCTGGTTACCTAGAAAACTCTTCTCGGGGCGTTTGGGCACTAACAGAAAAGGCTAGGTCTATAGATTCAATTGATCCTAAGACTGTTGTCTCGCAAGTTCGACAGAACGACGAGTTAAGTCAACGAGATTCAAAAGATGATTGTGAGCGTGTAGTTGACTCTGAAAAGCCGGATGAAGTTCTTTTATGGAGAGAAAGACTACATAAGTTACTGATTGATGAAATGAGCCCTGATGCTTTCGAGCGATTAACACAAAGAATGCTAAGAGAATCAGGCTTTATTCACGTTGAAGTAACCGGTCGGACTGGAGATGGTGGAATAGATGGAAAGGGCATCGCTAGAATAAATGGTCTAATGAGCTTCCACATCGCATTCCAATGTAAAAAGTACAAAGGATCTGTCGGAGCTCCTGAAATTCGGGATTTTAGAGGAGCAACCGTTGGACGAGCTGATAGAGGCCTTTTTATCACAACAGGGAGCTTTACGAAGGCTGCCATAGAAGAAGCGAACCGTGACGGAGTCGCCCCCATTGATCTTATCGATGGTGATCAGCTTGCTGATAAGCTAAAAGAGCTCTCTTTGGGGGTGAAAACCGAACTAGTGGAAAAAGTGTCTGTCGTTGATGATTGGTTCTTATCATTGTGAAGTTTGAGTTGGGCAAAAAAAACCGACTCAAAGGTCGGCTTATTGTGTGCAAAGAATTCGATGAATGGTACCAGAGGCCGGACTTGAACCGGCACGCTATTTCTAGCAA
>CEPQ01052013.1_pt1 | contig 12808 bp, 21 predicted proteins | sample 530411 | NCBI WGS metagenome assembly CEPQ01 (sample SAMEA2620039, study PRJEB7988) | marine metagenome | isolation source: saline water (ENVO:00002010), including
CCGCGCAGGCGGGGGTAAGCCGGATACCCCCCCAGTTCATGACAGAAACCTTGCAGGTGTTCCCCCGCGGAAGCGGGGGATCTCGTGCCAGTGCAACGCGTGGTAGCTGAGAGCTCTAGCACGCTTCTGCCACAGCCTTGCCAAAGTAAGACTTGCCCTATCAATCAGCACAGGTGATAGGGAATGGGCAATCAACTGAACGTAGTGAGCCATGCGGTCGTTGTTCAAGCATCAGGGTTTGATGACTTGGATAATGCCGTCGCGCACGTACAAAAAGAGGCAGGCATCAGCACCGGTGACGCTGCAGGACGTTTTTTTGCAGATGCAGTCGAAGATCCTGATGAGTGGGCCTCTTACACCCCGCTGCAGCGCGTAGGCCTGCTCATTAACTACCTTGACTATGAGCGCAACCTCGTTGGTCAGGTCCGCTCCCCGGCCAACAGCCCAGGATGTCCCAAGGCCAAACATATCCGGCTGTTCCAAGTCCGATACTGCGGGGATATCCGACATGATGAAGATGGCTGCTTTGATGTCATCTTCCATGATGCCGACAGCGTGCTGAGCTCTCAGCGTTACTCACCAGAGACATTCGCTACATACGAGGAAGCCGTTATCGAAGCTGACCGCCTCGACGAGGCGGGTGCCCGCCCCACCGATTGGTCGATGGCGTACGCGCTGTGAAAGCGTGCTCACCCCACTTGGCCTTTCAAGGGTGACCATGCATGCAGCAGCTCGAGGAAAGGGCGATGGTTGAGATCATGCTTGAAATCCACGAAGGCTCACTTGAGGGGTACGTGGTGGACGCGGCACAGCCAAACATCCGCAATTATCTTGAGCAGCACTGCAGTGAAGCTGGGATGGTAGCAACTGTTCTGGCTGAACTGGGAGAGCGGGTAGCCCTTCTGCGCAACCTGTATGTGCCTGAGGAGTGGCGCGGTCAGGGTATCGGCACCGAGCTGGTCTCTGAGTTCATGCGTCAAGGCGAGGTGAAAGGTGCCACCGCCTATCTTCTGATTTCGGATGAGCGCGAGGGTCAGGCAAACGGGTTGGATTTAACATCCTGGTATACCGGGTTCGGGTTTGAGACGGCCATCCCGACACCGGCTGGACCACTCATGGTCATCTCGGACGCGGTGCTCGAAGAAATTGCCCGGCGCCAGCACCCAGCTTCTGACACACATCAAGCAGCCTGATACTGGCTCCATCACGAGCAAACAAGTGGAGTGCAGGCCATGATCATCAAGCTACGTTTCAACGGTATCGTTGATCACGTTGATCTCATCGATATCCGCGATCTGGAAGATGTCATCACTCAGGCTGACTTCGAAGAGATGTTCAGCGCCTTGCACCCAGGTTTCACTTACGCAGGCTTCAAGGTCATGGATGTCGCTGGCCTTGGCCTAACATCCGACCTGCTGGCCCCTCTGAATGCCAGCTTTGAGGTGATGTACCAGATGGCCGAGGCTATTGAGATGGTGCTCGGCTACTACAGCCAAGAGGCGCTTGAGAGCTTTATCGAAGTGTGCGGAAAGCTCCCGAGCCGCTTCAGCCAGTTCATCAGCCTGTTTGGTGGCGTTCATACCGACCCGTCTGCATTCGTCCAACGCGAGCGGGCCAATGTGTTGCCCGGTATTCCAAACTTTGAAGTCGTTGAATGGGATGGCTCTTGGGAGAAGATGGGATACGCCGACCATCCTGGTGAAGTCGCCCACACGCACCGCGTTCATTGATTTGTAGCAAGGGCACTTCAAGCAGCAGCGCATCGAGTTAGCAGTCGTTGCTGTTTGTTCCCCCACGTTGGATGGAAGCCAGATGGGTTCTGACACACCATAGCCTGACTGAAAATGACTACCTCAACCAATGCAATAGAGGCAGGGAAGATGATCGTTCTAACTGAGTGGATTGGGACAGTGTTCGGAATCTGCGGAGCCATGCTCATCGCCAGTAACGTCAAGCACTCTGTGTGGGGCTGGTGGCTGTTCCTCATCTCAAGTCTAAGCCTGTGCCTCTACGCCACACTCCAAGGCGCTTGGGGCTTACTGGTACTGAACAGCTTCTTCGTCATCACAAACGTGACAGGCATCCTGCGCTGGTGGTTGCCCGCGATGCAAAACCTGAAATCCACGTCGCCTGAACAGGCACTGTAACCACACTCACAGAGGGCACTGCCATGGCCACTTCTGAATCCACTGACCTGAATGCCCTTGTTCACGAGCCTATTAATCCGGTTCGCGCCTGCACTCTGGGTGAGGTGTCATGATGAACGAGTGGCTGACACTCATGCACGACGAGTCAACGGCCGACGATTGGGATTGGGGGTTGCCCGCGCATCCGCTCGAAGTGATCCTTCGATGCCCCATAGACCAAAGAGCAGCAACGGTGGCCAGCTCCTTTATCCGGTGGCTTGGCACGAATAACGGCCGAGGTTATCTCTCGAGAAGCAATGCACTCAAGGGTGTTCACGGTTGCCAAGCATTCCTGGTCGCCTGGGTGCTGGAGAACCAATGTCAATATGACGGTCACTTCAGGATGATTACCCTCCTGCTCACCAAGGGTGAGAACTTCGCCCCTCTCGGAGGATTGGCGCCAGGCGGACAGCTCGCTGATGTCTCTGATCGAGATAACGAGGTTATTGAGTCACTAGCAAGTTGGCTGGGTACTGAACAGGGGCTTGAGTACCTGCAACGTTGTGATGTGGAGATTAAGCGCCAGCACGATGAACGCATGAACGAAGTTCGCGAGCGCTTGTTGGCCAGCCGGCAAAGCCCGCCTGTTACGAGCCCAAACGCAGGGGCCTCGCTGAACTAACGCACAGCTCTCAGTGAGGGATAACCATGGCACGCAGGAATACAGCATGAACCTCAGTACCAATGAATCAGCCCCCCAGATGGATCTATTCTCCTGCGTTGCGGAGGCCTACAAACAGAGCCCTGATAGACCTCTGAGCAATGATCGCCTTTATGAGCTAGTGGCGCAGAAAGCTGGCATTTCCATGTCCGAGCTTAATGCCCGGGAACCGGTTGGTACTAGCGGCCAGATGCACAGCCTAAAGGCCCGTGAACTGCGCTGGCACCAGCAAACCTTGAAGCACATGGGCGTTATCGAACGTGTCCCGGGGCTGCGCGGGGTATGGGCCCTGACTGACAAGGCAAAGAACGATCTGCACCCGCCCAAACCGGGCGTCAAGCTGTTGGGCTTCTCAACTGAACTAGGCTGCGCCGTCTGGGGGTACTCACAGGACGTGCTGCAGAACCTCGACACACCCATCACGCTGGCCATCACTTCAACGCCCTACCCTTTGCGTAAGCAGCGCGCTTACGGCAATCCGACGGCCGCGGACTTTGTGGATTTCATCTGCGAGATCCTAGAGCCGGTCGTGGACAAACTATCTGACGACGGCAGCCTTGTGCTAAACCTCAGCAATGACTGCTTCGAGCCAGGGTCGCCCCAGCGCTCGACCTACCTTGAGCGGGTAACGATCGCCATAGAGGACCGGCTCGGCCTTAGCCTTATGGAGCGGTTTGTTTGGTCGGTAAAGAACAAGGTGCCGGGGCCGATTCAGTGGGCCAGCAAAAAGCGAACGCATGTCCATACCGGGTGGGAGCCTATCCTGTGGTTTGCAAGAGATCCTCACAGGGTCAAATCGTGCAATCAGCGCGTCCTCCAGCCGCACACCAGCCAGCACCTCAAGCTGATGGCCAAAGGTGGGGAGTCTCGGCAGAGTGCATACGGCGATGGCGCGTACCGGCTGAAGCCCGGGAGCTATGGCCGGATCACCGAAGGAGCTATACCACGCAATGTTATCGAGCTGTCGCATAACTGCGATGTCGGTCGCGCGCACCGGAAGGTCGTTGACCGACTGGGATTGCCTCAGCACGGGGCGGGGTTCCCACTGGCCCTGCCCTCATTCCTAATCCGCTTCCTCACTGAGCCTGATGACCTGGTCGTGGACTTCTGCGCAGGACGGAGCATGACGGGACTCGCCGCACAGCTGCTCGGCAGGCGCTGGTTGTGTGTTGAGGCCATGCTTGAATACATCCGTAGCGGCGCCGAGCTGTTTCGAGCGTTTCCCGACTTCTGGATGAATCCGGAAATCGATATCACATCGTCTCGTACGCAGGGGTAGGTAATGGAGCTAGCACACCAACTTGATGAGAGCTGGCGCGCGGATGACGGGAGCTTCGATGTCGCCCGGTGGCATGTCTGGGCACGCAAACACGGGCTGTTGCCGTGGCAGCGCACCCAAAAAGCCTACATCGCCAAACTTGAACCGACAGTGCCTATTGAGGAGCGACACGGCCCGTTCGGCTCGATATCCACCTATGCAATTGCAGCATGTGAGATCGAAAGACTGGCGCTGAAGCGAACAATGCTATTGGAGCATGAACGGAGTGTGAAGCAGGCGCTGGAACGTGGTGAATCGGTTAGGCCTGAGGTATTGGCCGACTACCCACATTTAGCACAAGTGCATCAGCTGGCGCTGGCCCCCAAGAAGGCCTGAATTGAGGATACTGCAGGATCTGCAGCCGGATTCCATGGGAAACGACCCTCGTCGTCAGCAAACACCCATTGGACAATACGAGGGCAATCAAGGCCCCTGAGCTGATAGTAGGTGTAGATCAGATCGCAGTAGCTCTCACTACAGTGGGGCTGAACCTCGAAGCCGTAGGTGTTGCGAGAGAAGTACTCAACAGGCAGCAAACCCACCATCAGCGCCTTGCCACCACTAACCGACTCAGTGATCAGGTGATCTACCACCTGGCTTAGCACTGCATCTGAGTCGATGCCAAACACAACGATTTCCGGAAGCCCATAGCGGTACATGCCGACCGACTGAGTGCAGTAGGTTTGCTGCGAGGCTATAAGAACCACTCTTCTATAGAGCTTGACTCGGCCCTGTTCTATATCGAGATCAATCTGAGACAGCAAGCTTGTACCAAACATCAATTCTTCCATGCCGGGAGCATCCCTTCGCCCTTGTACGTGATTTCAATCCCCAACCTATCATCCGGCTTTTGCACCTGTATTTCACTACCTCAAATTAGCCATTCCCCCGGCGCCGCCCAAAGTTCGCCCGATTCGGTGGTGGCACATCATGTGCCGGCGTAATAATGGGCGCATCTGACAGAAATAACGGAATAGGGCCGAGAATGAACGATACCTTCACCACTGATAACGTCAGCACAGAGGAACGTACTTTGGCAGGGGAAAGCGCGTGAGCATCAAGATCAAGACTGGCCTCATTCTGCGCAACGCCGACCTCAACACAGCCTTTAAGGCTTTGTCCTCAATCCGCCAAGAATGCATCAAGCACGCTCAACATGAGATCGCATTGAGGCTGAATGCGGCCCGCCTTCTCCACGATGATGTGGCTGCCAATATGAGCGACCTGGAGTCCCAAGGCCCTCCCACACTGTTGAAGCTGATGGGTCGACTCTACGATGCGCGGGAGCAAGTCCTTGGACGCGGCGTTCGCTCCCCCGAATGGGATTTCACTTTGGCCGTCGCACTGGTACCGAGTGGTCCTGACGTTCTGGCTATCTACTACCTAGAGAACGATCCAGGATTTTCCAAGGCTCTCGCGAGCGTAGGTTTCGAGGATTATCACTACCAGAACAGCAGTGATCGGCCTCAGCACATTGATGAGCACGAGTGGCGTGAGCGCGAAGCTGTCTGGAGGGCCGCGCTGCAAGGCGAGCCAGCCTGCGAGGTTGGTCTTGTCGCGCAGGTTGTCCCTTGGGAACATCTCGAACTTGCTCACTTCGACGCCGAGCTTATGGCGTCATCCGAGCCATCTGAGAGTCAGCGTCGAACCAATGTCGCCCAACTTCTGTGTGAGCTTGAACTGGACCATCTGCTGTACTACACGGACAAATGCAACTTCCGACCCTATCCAAATACCAAAGCAGCCATCCTAGAGCGAGCTAAAACGGTTCTCCTTGCAAATGTAAACAGATCCAAGGTTATCGAGTGCGGGCCCATCTGAACCCATAAAGCAGCAGGCCTGGGCGGAATTGGTATGACCTAAACACGTAGGAACCATATGTTAAGAGCACTTCTGAACCAAAAACCACAAATGGCTCCAGATGACGCGAATGTGATCGGCTTCATGCGCGAGACGCTATCAAAAGGCGAGATTTCAAGCGACGCTTTGTATGTGGCCATCAAAACACAGTTTCCAGGGATCGATCCCGGACAGATTGAGCGCTGCGCTCTGCGTCTGGTGGCCACACTGCCTCGCCCACAACCTTCTGCTCACTGAGGATTCAGCATGACTGCCCAATATGAGTCTGACCTTTCCCCCGACGACTATGAAGTGATCGTCTCAGTCCTGGCAGACACCGTTTGGATCAACGGTCCAGACGGTTCCTGCGTTGGCAGATTTGGCCGGCTGGGTATAGACCTTCACACCACGGCGGACGAACAGATGAACGGGGCCTCTCAGTGCCGGCTATGCACCCACAGCAAACCCAGTCCCGAGGATTGGGCTCTGTTCCGTGAAAAAGCAGCAGAATGGTGGAATATCGAAATACCTGCTGACGCGCTAGACCCACACCGCTTCTCATGGACTAGCCCTGGAAAATAGCCCTGACCTCATCAACGCCCTTTCAAGGTGCTGTCAACTTTTTACCGTTTTTGCACCCCACTTCAGTCGAATCGATCCGGGCGAATGTGCATCATTGCTCTATACCCAAACAGGAGAATGCTGTGTACACGATGCCTTGTGTTTTGAAGACCCCTCCCGCGTCCAAGGGCATGTTTCCTGAGTACGGTCCAACTGAAATTCCCCTGCAGCTATTGGTCAACCTCGACACTGAGTTTCTTATCGAAGTGGGCTATTCCAGCCCCCTGAACGAAGATGATCAGACGCCCTATGAAATCTCGCTGTATGTCGGTGATGGCCGCCTTTACGAGAAGGTCAGCAGTACCCACGGGCTGGAACCCTATGCGACGGGTGGATTCAAGGAGGGTATCTACAGCTACACCCTCAATCGCGAAGGCTTGGCCCAAAGAGGCCTCACTGACATCCACAAGGCCCATGCCGAGGTTAAGCAGATTCTGTCCACCTGGCTGGTCCTGCCGCCTCATGTTGCCCTGTTTCAACGCGACCGCCTGCCCTACCTCCTCCTGAGCTTTTCAACGGGTGTTGAGGCTGGTCGTCCCACCTACACACTTCGCATCACCGTTGAGGACAATGACACGCTGGTCAGCGTCTCTGGGGCGAAGTTGTCCCGATGGCCAGTCTGGGCATACGAGGAAGCCGTTGCGGAGGCTGAACGTAAGATGGCTGAACTAAAAAGCAATCTTTCGTCCTCGGATGGTAATGGCGTAGTAAGTGGCGACGTTGTTTTAATCGACCATGTGCAGTACATCAACTCCGAAATCAAGCCCGAGCACATCGATCTTCTGCGCCAGGAGTACCAGAAGCTCAAGCCACTTGCTGCCTGAGTCTCCAGCCACCATCACTCCCTATTCTCGGAGCTGACATCAAGGCTCCGACGATGATTTAAAAACGCTACCAGCCGGTTCTGACACGTCCCTTCTCGTTTGAAGATTGGTCATCGCTCAACGCGACTGTCCCAGTCTTCATCAACGAGAGGTAATCCAAAATGACAATTGAGCAGAGCTGCAAATACCACTTCCAGTCTGGTAACAGCGACAAGGTGTACCACATCCAACTCGTGAACAGTGACGCCGGTCTGTACGAGGTTCATTGCCAGTATGGTCGCCGGGGCAGCACTCTGACATCGGCCAACAAAACCAAAGCACCTGTCCCTTACGACAAGGCTATTGCGCTGTATCAGAAAGCCCGCACCGAACGGGAGAAAAAAGGGTATGCCCTTATTGAGGATAATGCGAATGCTGGTGCTGCCCCCGCAATGGCCAATATGCCGACCATGCCCCAAAAGGACTTTGTCGGGCTGATGCCGCACCTGCTGACTCCCATCCTGCCGGGTCAGATCACAGTTATGATCAACGACTTTGCAAATTACTGCCTCCAGCAGAAACATGACGGCCACCGCCGCGCATTCATCCTGGATGTGGCCTCGAAAACAAGCGTCAACAAGAAAGGGTTCAGCACACCCTATCCCGCCGAGTTGACTGCCGACTTCGACGCTCTTGAATCGATGTACCCTCTGACCGTCGATGGTGAGTTGGTAGGCGATCACTACTTCATCTTTGACGTTCGCACGGTGCGCGGCGAGTGCATTGAGGGTCAGCCATACGAAGACCGTCTGCTGGAGATGGAGGCCATTTCCGAGCAGCTGGCTGCAAGCGGTGCAACTCACGTATCGGTCACCAAAACCGCATACTCCCGCGAGCAGAAGCAGGCTCTCTTTGACCAGATGGTTGCCGAGGGTCGCGAGGGGGTGGTGGCCAAGAACATCAAGGGCAAGTACGAGCCGGGCCAGAAGACGAAGGGCGGTTGCCAGTTCAAGTTCAAGTTCGTCAAGGACGTTACCTGCATTGTCCTGTCCCAGCATGAAACCAAAAGCAGTATTGCGTTGGGCCTGCTTGATGCACAGGGTCAAATGGTTGGGGTTGGCAACTGCACTATCCCCCAGAACGTGGCGATGCCATCGCCCGGTGATCGTGTGGACATCTCCTATCTGTATGCCTTCGAGGGCGGCAGCTTGTACCAGCCGGTATTCCGCATGGTTCGTAACGATGAAGTAGATCGCGACGAATGCACTCTCGATCGGCTTCAGTACAAGGACAAGGGCGTGAGCGAGCAGAACGCCGCTTGATAACTGGGGGCAGTACGCCTGCCCCCTTCCTGAATCCACAGAGCAGGCTTCGGCCTGCGACTGAGAGAATGAAACCAGCCAATGCAAATTGATCTATCGAAAATTAGAGAGGTAGCCGCTGGAGGTGGTGCGGCAAGCCCCTCGACCATCCTTGCCCTACTTGATCGCCTAGAAGCATCCGAAGCGCGAGAGATTGAACTGGTCGAAACCCTTCAGCACATACGAGGCGTCAGTAGCTGTTGCGATGTCTGGGATCATATTGATGACGTTGTGCCGTTTGACCCGGCCCTATACAGCTGAACAAGGATCAAAGTATGCAGCCCCATGAAATCACACAAGCGGACTTCATCGCTCAGGCCGAGGCGATCGAGCTGGAGAACCACGGGCCGATGTGGAAGGTTGTGTTCGGGAACGACCACGTCCTAACGGCTGCGGAAACGGCAGACGACGCCAAGCGCCAAGCGCACTATGCCTACTGCAACAACGCGATCTTCTTCAACGACCCAGAGAATGTCGGTCTTTGCACCGACGACGAGCTTCCCAACATGCCCACTGACGAGGTTCTGAAGCCTTACCCCGACCTGTTGATGTGGAAGATCGAGATGCCCTGCCTTGCTACCAATGCCGCAACCGCAGGTTTGTCCAATTCTGGCGCGGCGGCATCCATCTGATCCCATTGCCCAGGTTTGGGGTTGGTGTGGTGGGGACGCACCCCTAACCCCCGGCTTTACGATGAGCCGATCACACATAGACGGTCTAGCAGAAATTACCCCCCTTCCCGGTTCTGACACCCCCCTCCCTGCCTGATACTGGCTCCACTCACCCAATGCACAGGGTCGCGCCTGCCGCTGACCCGTTGGGACAATCTACATGGAGCGGATGATGAGCTTTCAAGAGCAATGCGTAGCTATCGAGATGAACAACCGTGCTCAGGTCATGGCTGAAACCTTCGGCCACTTGGAGGCTGAGCCGGGTACGCGCCACGCAGGTTGGTTCACGTTCATTACCAGCCAGCACGGCAGCAATGCCGTCATCGAGAGCGACTTCCCGACGTTTGGCGAGGGGCCGGGTTACTACATGGATCGCGACGAGTACATCTGGTCACTGGTCAAGGACAACGGCCCAGCCAGCGCGATCGGCGTCTACCGTTTTGATGGCGAGTATCACTGCAATCTGAACGAAGGCGACGGCCTTGGGAAATTCGTAGGCAAGGTGACCCGCTGCGGACTAACCCCAGCCTAAATGTAACGCTCGAGGTGATGGCCAGCTGGTCTCACCTCCAAGCCCCAGAACCGACAATTTGACCACTCGACAGGTGATTCTATGAGCACAATTCACGCCCTCCTTGGATGTGTACAAACTGCAAACAGTGCTGACCTTGGAAAAATGGTTGAGGTAGACCCCGACACATTGACAGGTGACGCCTTGAACTGGGCAGCCTTCACCGCCTTGTTTCAGCCAATGTCTCCTGTCCTCGTCACAGAGGATGATTGTGTAGTACAGGGTGTTACCTTCCCCGGTGGTCGTTACCTGAGCTACAGCAATGGGTTTGAGTCCATCATCTGGGAGCCAGCCCGTAACCCCGAGCAGGCGGAAAAGCTTATCGACATCTTCCTGATCGGCACACGCAAGCAAGGGGGAGTTTGGTATGCGATGGCCTCGAACGACATGGGCGGCGGCACATCTGTCTCTTGGTCAAAGTTGACCTGTATTGGCGCTAAGCGCTACGGCCCGCTCTCCTATGAGGTTCACAAGCGCCAGCAACGATTTGATGACCCCTCCCGGCTGGTAGCCTGTCTTCGCGCCGCAGTAGCCTACAACGCTTACCGCACTGGAGTGCCGGTGACGGTTCCCGAGGTACTGATAGAGACGAAGACGGGCTGACACGCGCTATCACCAGCCTGAACCCCGAAGTGTGGGTTCGGCTAGTGGTGGCTCCGGCATCGCCGCAGATTCACGCCTGTATCACCGTGGTCGGTTCTGACACAGGGCCGCCTGCGCGATAGTGGTCGTAAGCCCGCAAGGGTACATCAACCACATACCAGCCAAGCGGCTACCGGAGCACCTATGCACAACACCACGATCACTCACCACGTATCAGTCAGCTACGAGAGTGACAGCCCCCTTTGCGACTACGATTCGACCGCCGTCGCAACTGCTCTCCAACAGGCGCTTGATAATCAGATGGACGAGCTGGCACCGAGCGACCTGGCCATCCAAGCGTATAGCGTTGAAGTGAATCCCCAGCTTGAGGCGTCACACCCGCCTGTTACGGTCGGGCAAGCTGTTCCTCCCGCGCTGGGTGCCCAACTGGTCGCGGTGCTTGAATCAGTGCAAGAGGTACTGCGGTCGGATGATCCCGCTATCGCGGACACTATTTGCGTCTGGAATACGTCTGAACCGCTTGTAGTGCCTGTGGAGGCTGCGCTTGCCGCATATCAAGCCCACGCCTCTCTCTGCCAGCAGCCAGCAAGCAGCCAGCCCGAAGTCCACGGATCTGACAGCGAATGGCAGGTGATGCCGGTATCAGCCACCAGAAAAATGATCGATGCTGCACAGCGCGTTGAGGAAGATGGGTACGATGCGATGTATCAAGCAATGCGCGCAGCTGCACCCAAGCCACCAACCGCGGCCCCGGCCCTTTTCGTGTCAAAGCAGTCCCTGGATGACGCAGAGCAGATCGGCATGCATGCAACGCGCACAGCCAACGCTGTTCAAGATACTCCGCTGTTCACATGCCAATCAGACGCCCGTGAAGCTGCCGGTAATGAGCAGAGTGATTACTGGGGCGATGATCATAACCATCCGGTCAGCGACTGGATGTACGAGGTCCAGAACGGAGATACCCGTTCCGGCTACTGGCAATGGGTTGAGAGCAGAAAGGAACAGGCCCGCATCTGAGCGAAATCGCCCACTGAGCCAGCCACACAGGCGGCCTAGGTCGCTTGATGTGGCTTTGGTTCCTGACTTCACTTCATGCGCGGGCCTGACCACCGAGAGCCCGCTTTGACTTCCAATGATGCATTCTGCTGCGCGCCACCGCGTAAATTGTTCACCTCTGAGCATCATCACCGGTTCTGACACCCCATCCCCTGACTGATAGTGGCTCACATCAGCTATCAGAAAGAGGAAGCACCGATGCCGAAGCAAACACCACCTCACATTCAATGGGCCTGCCCGAAATGCAGTGGCCATAACCTGAGAGTCGTGATCACGGCTTTAGCCAAGCTTATTCAGAGCGAAGACAACTTCGAAACCGAGGATTGCAGCTCACATGAGTGGGATGGCGATAGCATCATGAATTGCGACGACTGCCATGCCAGAGGTAGGACTGACGACTTCAAAACAGCTCGCCGGGGAGAGTGCGCATAAACCTGTCGCTGCAGTGGCAGGGATTCTACCGCCCGACTTTGGCGGCGGCCTGGCGCTGCATCCAATGGCTGATCGAGGACACCAATAGCGCCAAGGCAACGCTGCGGCAGGGACAGGCTGCAGCGCCAATCTCTTACCAATTGCTCTTCAGCAAAAGGACTCGATACCTCGGCATTCTTCCACCTTGAACGAGGATCATAGAGCGGTGGACTTCTCGACTGCCGCGGATCAGGGGCGCCCCGATGGCCCCCACTTTGCGCCATTCTGAAGCCACAGGATACGAGCTGATCTGCTGCCAGTAGGTCGCCATTGTGAGATGAGCCAACATCACTCCCCCCGCTTATGACACACCCGGCCCGGCCTTAATCTGATGCCAATTCACTAGGCGGAGATTTCTATGGAACAGGCAACAAACATCAAAACTGAACCGTCCCATGCGGGCTTCAAGAATCTTGAGGCAGCACTGGATTACCGCAGTAGCAGGGGTGGCTGGGTGTTCCATACAGAGCGCGGCGACGCTCTCTGGTTCGATCCGGCCCATACGCCTACGACGATCTTCCAGCACCAGGCTACGCGTGGATTAAGCGGGAAGCTTCACTGACATGGAACTCTGCACCAATGGCAATCCCGTGATTGCAGCTAAGGATGGTCTGAAGTAGCCATGTATTTCCCCGGCATACCACCTA
>CEPQ01041588.1_pt1 | contig 12793 bp, 9 predicted proteins | sample 530411 | NCBI WGS metagenome assembly CEPQ01 (sample SAMEA2620039, study PRJEB7988) | marine metagenome | isolation source: saline water (ENVO:00002010), including
TAAAATTGCGCGCATGCTCACCTGCACGGCTTGGGCTGAAGTCATAGACCACGGCCTTCAGGTCGGCGAAGGGTGTGGTGCAGTATGCCCAGACGTAAGCCCGGTGGGTTTTCTTCTCGCCAGGGGCCAGCATTTGCACGGGGGTTTCGTCGGCATGGATCACGCCTTGCGCCAGTACCGCCTCGCGCAGGGCATCGACCAATGGTTGGAGCTGTACGCCGGTTTGTCCGACCCACTGCGCCAATGTCGAACGCGCGATAGCCAGACCCGCACGGCCAAAGATCTTCTCTTGCCGGTACAGCGGCAGATGATCGGCGTATTTGGCCACCATGACATGAGCCAGCAAGCCGGCAGTCGGGATGCCCTTGTCGATCACCTGGGCTGGTACCGGCGCCTGGATCAATGTTTCGCACTGGCGACAGGCCCACTTGCCACGCACATGCTGTTCGACGGTGAACACGCCAGGCGTGTAATCCAGCTTTTCGCTGATGTCTTCGCCGATGCGTTGCAGCGGGCAGCCGCAGGCGCATTGAGTGTTCGGCGGCTCGTGACGGATCACAGTACGCGGAAACTGGGCTGGCAGCGGTGCGCGCTTGGGCTGTTGGCGGGGTTCAGCCGGAGCCGCCGGAGGATTGAGGGTTTTCAACTCCGCCTCGATAGCGGCAATGTCCGTGTCGAGCAAATCATCCAGCAGGCTGCCCTGGTCAGGGCTTAGTTGCTCGCTACGCTTGGCGAACTTGTGTCGCTTGAACCAGGCGATTTCATGGGTGAGCTGCTCGATGACGGTTTGATCGCGGTCGATCTTCTTGCCCATCGTTTCAACCGTCTTACCCAGCGTGTCGACTTGCGACAGCAACTGCGCAGCGAGTGCGCGCAGTTGCTCAGGTGTCAGTTGGTTGAGATTGGGCAAGGAAGTCATGCCGCTGATTGTGCCAGAGCAGGCGATCAGCGCAGATAAAGCGATGGGCTAATGGCCGGCGCTACAGCACTGTGATCGCACCGGCTGCACCAACCCGCTGCCAGGGTAAACCGAGCACCAAAGCCTGAAGCTGCTCGCTCTCGAGCTCGACCTCCGAGCCATGACGGATGCCTGGCCAGTGAAACTTGCCCTGATCTAAACGCCGCGCGGCCAGCCAGATCCCTACACCGTCATGCACCAACACTTTCATGCGGTTGGCGCGGCGGTTGGCGAACAGATAAGCACAGTGTGGCTTGGCCGCACCGAATACCGCCACTACACGGGCCAATGCGGTTTCGGTGCCGGCGCGCATGTCCATCGGCTCGGTGGCCAGCCAGATGCGATCGATGCGAATCATGCGAGCAGCCCGCGCAGCAAGCGTGTACAGCCTTCGCCGTCCTGCACCGGCCAGTGCACCGACAGACTGCCGGCGTGGTAGGGGATTTCGATTCGTATCGTTAGCTCTTCAGAGCTGGCCTGCTCTGAAGGCAGGATGCCGAGCGGCACCGGGATAAAGCGTGCAGATACGACCGGTAGCGGCTCGCGCTGCTTACGAATCCATTTATGCACCAGGTTGGCATTGAGCCCGTGGCTGAGCGCCACGCCGGCGACGGAAGCACCGGACTGGGCGCACTCTTCGATGACCTGGGCCTTGAAAGCCTTGGGGAATGTACGGCGCTGTCGAGACACGAAACCCTCCAGAAAGTGGCTTGAAATGGTGTCCACCAAAAATAGGTGCACACCATGCCGCTATCTGGAAGAAGCGGGGAGATGGGTTCGGCGGACGGTTACGTTCATAACTCCAAGGAAGTCATTGATCCATGCAAGCCGTGTCAGACCTGATCGGACGCCACTGTCGCGGAGGCACCGTGGAATTGGTAGCACCGGACGGTCGACGCTGGCGGTTGGGCTCGGGCAACCGGTGGCCGCAGTGCGGATTCGCGATCCGCCGGTAATTAGCACCTGACCTTAGCCGCAGCTTACATGGGCGGTCACTGGGAACCCCTAGAGGCCGACCTGGCCGAGGTGCTGCCGGTCTGCATCCGCAATCTCGGCAGTCTGGAACCCGGCTTCCCCGGCGTCCGCTGATGGGCACAGTTGGAAGAACGCAACACACGACTACACGCACGGGCCAGTATCAGCCATCATTACGACAACACGACGCCAGATCGGTGCTCCACACTGCGTCCGGTACTGCGCTAATGGTTCTGAAACAGCAAATGGTTAATGAGACGATGCTCTTCTGGCGTTGGTAGGGCAGTAGCGTCTACATTCCCAGCACCTACCGATTCCGAGTCTTTTGCGAAACCAGCCGCGGGGTGAAAAGCGCCATCGGCGTTGAAAGCAACCCAGCCGTACCATTCTCGGATGACCTTGGACGGATGGTTGCCCTCCATTGCAACATACCAGTCCGCCAGTCGGAAACGTTTACCGGCAAGTGTTGAGGTAGCCTTTTCGGCTCGAACCAACGCGAGATATAGCGGGTGCGGCAGCTCCTGTACGGCGCCGGTTTCGTCGAGTAAGAACGTGAACGAAGCGTGCGACCATTGCTCTGTAGAGCCGGCTCGCTTCTCTTCCTCCCCTAAGGTAAACACGGGGGCAAAACCGCCTCCCTCTGTTCTGAAGTTGGTCGTCTGGCCTTGGTAGACCCTGGCAGCGTTCCACTGCACCTCGCCAGCATAAGCGTACGCGCGCAGGTCAAACTTCATCGGTCGTACCTGAGGGTCGGCGACGGTTCTACGCTCGCCAGGAGCTACAAGGGACTGGGCGACGTAGTTTCCGCCAACGATTTCTTCCCAAACGCGCTTGGTGAGCTTGTCTCCTCGGTATGCACCGCGACTACCAAACCCGCTGACGGGCTTGAAGAAGAGGCTACGGCGGTTTTGCCAGAGGTGCTCTGCGTTACCATGCCCGACAGGCACGGTAAGCGGGACGTATTGGGCCAATACGGCTCGGATTTGCTGACCAACGCCAATCTCTTCCAAAAAACGTCCGTTGGTTAGGTCAACCAACCGGCGTTTGTCGGCATAAAGGGCATAGGCCTGAGGGTGCGGCGTTACCGTCACGACATCAGCCAAATAAGCGCTGCGCAGCGCGCTGCAATTGTCACCTTCCAGATAGAAGTCGGTGAGTCGGTTGTAGACAAGATCCACAGGCTTTCCGTGGACCAAGAGGCAATCGTTGTGAAAGGCCAGATCGGCTGGGTCTGCAATTATGCAGCCGATTCCTGCTGACTCGAATAACCGCTGAAATAGAAGAAACTCCGGATACAGGTATTGGGCTTGTGGGCTTTCATCTAAGATCACCAGGCGCCTGAGCGGTCGTTGCTCGCCGCTCGCAGACCATTCTTGGGCGAACATATGCAGAATCGATTGTTCGAAGCCTCCGGGCCATTCCTGCCCCGGCGATAGTCCGACTACGCCGCTGCAACAACTGCGCTGCGCGCGGGCGAGCAATACGTTTAGCATCGCTCCGCCCGCATTTGTGTTTATTTCGATGAGCCCAAGCTTGTCCTCATCCAGATGAAAATCGTAGCCAAAGAAGACGCCCCGCGCGTGACGAGGGTTGTGTTGCGCAATAGGGGGGGCGGAATCCAGAGCATGCTCGCGCCAAGCGGGCAAACTCACGGTTCGCTCGATGGCTTGGATGACCTCACGCACCTGACGCAGTCGCGACGGCGAAACAAATACCGGTCGAGCAGCAAATACATGGGGGCAACGTGACTTCAATAGCTCTGACAACTCGGGATTTCCAAGCTGTTCGGACAATGCATTTGTGAGCGCAACCTGATCCAGGCTCACGCAGAAGCACGCTTCGTTGAGCGCTGCGGCCGTCGTACCGCATTTTCTCGATGAGGACGCTGTCACGGGAACCTCCAGGATCAAACATACAGGTTCGAAAGGCGTGACCTCTTTCGGTTCAGCCAGGCATTTCTCTAAAGCGTAGGTCAGGGTCGTTGTGGGCATCTGCCATTAACTAGACATAAGCCTTGGAAGCGTCATTGTAAAAGTCGTGTGTCCCTCAGCTGATTCACAAGCGATGCGCCCTTTGTGCGCTTCTACTATTGAACGAGTGATAGCCATGCCGAGGCCCGCGTTCAACGTAGTACCTTCGCGCCTTGCGGTGTCGACCCTGTAGAAACGGTCGAATATCCGGGTTTGAAGCTCGGCTGGAATAGTTATGCCGCGGTTGGAAATAGCCGTGGAAACCGAAGCGCCGCTCTCGCTTATTTCAACGCTTATGGTGCTGCGTTCCTCCGCATACCGAACTGCGTTAGAGACTATGTTTGAAATAGCCCGTCTTAGCATTGATTTGTCCCCATTCACCGATCCATCGCCTGAAAGAGCGATTTTTACATTTTTTTCCTCGGCTGCTAGCTCGTAATATTCGATAACGCTAGCGGCAATCTCAGCTATGCTGGCATCTTCGGCACTGGGCGTAATCTTTCCGTTGTCCGCCTTGGCTAGGAACAGCATGTCATCGACCATCTTTGACATGCGCCTAAGTTCTTCGAGGGCGGAATACAAAATGTTCTTGTAGTCGGTATTCTCGCGGTCGCGTAAGAGCGCGACCTCCATTTGGGTAAGCATGCTGTTCAGCGGCGTTCTTAGCTCATGCGCGATGTCCGCTGAGAAACCTGACAGCCGGAGGAAAGAATCATCCAAGCGCGAGAGCATTTCATTGAAGTTAGCAACGAGTTCATGAAGTTCGCCTGGTACTGACTCGGTCGGAATCCGCGTATCTAAGCAGTTGGCGGTTACGGTTGAAGATGTCTTGGATAGTTCGCCAATGGGCTTCAAGCCCTTTTTGATCAGAACAACACCTAGTGCCCCACTTAGAAGCGCACTGATCACGAGCGTATAAGCAAACCATTGCTGAATCATCTCGAAGAAGTGGACTCGATGCGTTACATCCAAAGCCAGATAGATGACTGCGTCTTGCCCTTCGACCCACTGATCTACTTTTCTGGTAATGCCACTGTACTGGTGCCCATCGAAATTTACTGCCCAGCGTTCCTCTTGATTATCCGTGACGAGAGGAAGCAAGCGCTCAGAAAAATTGTGGTGTGAGTAAACCGTTTTGCCGTCTATCACTACCGCAGTTGCAAACCCGAAAGAGTGCTCAATGACCGCATCGATCTTTGAGGTGGCCTCCTGTCCGAAAGCCGTACTGCTACGTAGCATATGCTCTACGGCAGCGGCTTTTTCACTCAGCACTTGCGCATCCTTGCGCTCGAAATGCAGCTGGCAGAAATAATAGAAGCTGATTGCGGCGACCATCAGCACAACCGTAACCACGAGCATGAAAACCACCGCCATTCTGCTCGTCAGTGAAACTTTTTCCATCAGTACGGTCCTGGTTAGGCTAAGCACAAAAGCAGGCAGGGCGTCCGGAGGAGCCTTACCTGCTTCGATATGGTCGTTGCAGTATCGTTCGTATTCAAGACCTGGTCTGGACCTTCACCATTTTAGCGAGCTTCCGGCTTTGACGGTCTCCTTCATCCACCACATCCTTTCATCATTCCTCGCATGTCGCCTACCCTTGATATTAACTTTGACAGGTTAGCCGTTATTTACGCCAATCGGGGCGCTCAAAAACTCTACCGTATGAATTTTCCCGTCAGGTGTCTTTACCCTCATCTCGTAGGTTTGGACTTTGGCGTTAGTACGATAGTTTTGAATCATGTCAGTCTTGCCGTTCGCCCCTGCAGGTGCAATGTTAAGCACCTCACCTTCTTTAACCAACTTCTTAAGAGTGGACTTGGTTTCCGGATCATTCAAACGATGCAGCGTGCGTTCGCTTCCGCCTTCAGCTAACGCAAAAGATGAAGCAGCAGTTAGAATAAGCGGGAAAATCACTTTGTTCATACGGTTCATGGTTTTGACCCTTTGGTTAGTTGATACCGATATGTTATAAGTGCAAGACTTGCAAGAAGCTGTTCTCAACGTTACAAAGCTGTAATTTCTCTCTTTTAATCGAGCTATGCCCGTCGCATATACGGCGAGCGCTTCTGCACTTACTGTTTTTCGATGCGGGTGACCGTGGAGTCCATTCCCTGCGAGGAGAAATCGAACTGGACCTTATCGCCTTCTTTTAGCTTTTGGAGCTGGTCAGGCTTTGCTTTGAATCCCATCGTCATTGCGGGCCAGCCCAAGGCCTTGACCGGGCCGTGGGCAATGGTGACGGTCCCGCTTTCGGTATTCACCTTCTTGATCGTGCCAGTAGCCGTAGCGGTCTGTGCGGCTGATTTATGGTCCATTTGCATGTTCATGCCTTTATGATCCATAGGCATGCCATCCATGGGCTTCTTGTCGGCAGCATAGGCGGCTGGGACCAAGAAAAGTGTGGCAAGGGTAATGGACATGATGTTCATGAATGTCTCTCCAGATCTGTAGGTTGCTGCGGTATGCAATTGCCGGCGGCGCAAGAGAAAAAATCTATCTATCCTTTGAGTGTGGTTTTTTGCGTTGCTTAAACGTTATTGAGTCCGAAGGGCAGTCCTCGGAATTCCACGATATGGGTCACGTCATCAGGCGTTCTGATTTTTATCTCAAACGTTTGGGGACGGCCATCATACTTGCTCCTTTGCATAACCCCACTTTTACCTGTGGCACCTGCAGGCCCTACACTTAGCACTTTGCCTTCCTCAAGTAGCGCCTTAAGTACTGGCTTGGCTTCTTTATGGCGCTGAATAACTTGATCAGAATTTTGTTCTGCCATTGCGAAAGAGGAGGCGGCAGCGAACATAGTAAAAAGGATGGTTTTGCTAATGGCTTTCATGACTAAACTCCTGATTGTTTGATGCCTATAGCTTAATGGCACAACACTTACAGTAAGCTGTTCTTCAAATTACAAAGCTGTAAGCGCAACCTTTTGTATTGCTGCGACCGCCGCGTATGTGGCGGTCGCTTGCTCCTTTGCTTTTTATGTGAATCGAATAGTCGAAACCATGCCTTTTCAAGATGAACTCTACATTCAACCAGGCCCCGTCTTTTAAGGAAGGCTGAGGTGCTTGATTTTCACGGATGTTCACCAGTGGGTTTGGTTGCGTGCTGGGCCTGCAATTGCCGGCGGCGCATCAGCAGGTAGGCTGCCGGCAGAACGAACAGGGAGAGCAACGGCGCGGTGATCATCCCGCCCACCATGGGCGCGGCAATACGGCTCATGATTTCGCTGCCGGTCCCGCCGCCCCAAAGGATGGGCAGCAGGCCAGCGATGATCACGGCGACGGTCATGGCCTTGGGGCGCACTCGCTGGACAGCACCTTCACGAATGGCGTCGAGCAGGACGCCTTCGCCATGGGCTCCAGCGTTAACCCGATCCGTCCAGGCGTTCTTCAAATACAGCAGCATAATGACGCCGAACTCAGCAGAAACGCCTGCCAGTGCGATGAATCCGATTCCTGTCGCTACGGATAGGTTGTACCCGAGCAGATATAGGAACCAGACGCCCCCGGTCAGAGCGAATGGCAGCGTAGCCATGATGAGCAGCGCCTCGCCAAAGCGGGCAAACGTTAGGTAGAGCAATACAAAAATGATCAGCAAGGTAGCCGGAACGACGAGCTTCAGCTTCGCGTTAGCGCGCTCCATGAATTCGAATTGGCCGGAATAGCTGATGCTCATGCCGGATTCGAGCTGGACCCCTTTGCTGATCTTTTCCCTCAGATCGCCCACCACAGCCGCCATGTCGCGGCCACGAACATCGACGTAAACCCAGCCCGACAGCCTTGCGTTTTCGCTTTTAAGCATGGGCGGTCCGTCTGTCACCTGTACTTTGGCCACGGTCCCCAACGTGATCTGGCTGCCTTGCGGCGTGTAGATCGGTAGGTTGCGCAGATCGGATATCGAGTCGCGCCACTCGCGGCCATAGCGGAGGTTGATCGGATACCTGGCGAGCCCTTCCACGGTTTCACCAATGGTTTGACCACCGATGGCACCGGCCACGATCGATTGCACGTCCGCGATATTCAGGCCGTAGCGTGCGGCGGCGACACGATCGATATCCACATCGATATACCTGCCGCCGGTCAGTCTCTCAGCAAGCGCCGAACTGACCCCAGGCACCGTTTTGGCGATTTTTTCCACTGCCTGGGTGGCTTTGTCGATCTGTGCCAAGTCAGTGCCATACACTTTCACCCCGATCGGGCTCTTGATACCCGTCGCCAGCATATCGATACGGTTTCGAATCGGCGGGATCCACAGATTGGCTAATCCAGGTACCTGTACGGTGCGATCCAACTCCTCAACCAGCTTGTCAGGCGTCATCCCAGGGCGCCATTGATCCTTCGGCTTGAACTGAATGGTCGTCTCGAACATTTCCAGCGGGGCGGGATCTGTAGCGGTGTCGGCTCGACCAGCCTTACCGAACACGTGTGCAACTTCTGGAACCGTTTTTATGAGCCGGTCCGTCTGCTGCAGTAGCTCAGAAGCCTTCTGAGCGGAGAGGCCTGGAAGCGCAGTGGGCATATAAAGGAGGTCACCTTCATCCAGCGGGGGCAAGAACTCCCCACCAAGGCGAGAGGCCGGCCACAAGCCTGTCAGGAAGACCAGAACAGCCACCAGCAGAGTCATCTTGGGCCAGCGCAGTACCGCGTCCAGGGCCGGCTTGTAGATCCAGATGAGGCCACGGTTGAGTGGATTACGGTGTTCGTCAGGGATTTTGCCCCTGATCCAATACCCCATGAGCACCGGAACCAGCGTGACAGACAGGCCCGCGGCGGCTGCCATTGCATAGGTTTTGGTGAACGCCAGTGGACCGAACAGCCGGCCTTCCTGCGCCTCCAGGGTGAACACTGGAATGAACGACAGCGTGATGATCAGCAGGCTGAAGAACAATGCCGGCCCCACTTCAACAGCCGCGTCAGTAATGACCTTCCAGTGCTCCTGGCCCTTCAAGGTGGAGTCAGGATGCCGCTTGTGCCAGGCCTCAATGTGCTTGTGGGCGTTTTCGATCATGACGATTGCTGCATCGACCATCGCTCCGATCGCGATCGCGATGCCACCCAACGACATGATGTTGGCGTTGATGCCTTGCCGCTGCATGATCACAAAAGCAATCAGGATGCCGATCGGCAACGACACGATGGCGACCAACGACGAGCGCAGATGCCACAGAAAAATCGCGCAAACCAACGCAACGACAATGAACTCCTCGATGAGCTTGTGCGTGAGGTTTTCAACGGCACTGTCGATCAGCTTGCTACGGTCGTACGTCGTGACGATTTCGACGCCTTGGGGTAGGCTCGCTTTCAGCTCATCCAGTTTGGTCTGAACGGCAGCGATGGTTTCCCGAGCGTTCTTGCCGCTCCGCAGGATCACCACGCCGCCGACTACCTCACCTTCACCGTCAAGCTCGCTGATGCCCCGGCGCATTTCCGGGCCGAGCTGGATATGCGCAACGTCCCCTAGCGTCACTGGCACGCCGCCGTCGAGACGCAAAGGAATGGCTCGAAAGTCTTTGAGTGTCTTGAGATACCCGGTCGCACGGACCATGAACTCGGTTTCTGCGAGTTCCAGAACACTCCCGCCGGTTTCACGGTTGGCTTCATCGATCGCCTTTGCAATCTGCTGCTGCGTCACGCCCCTGCTTGCCATGCGCACGGGATCCAGTACGACCTGATACTGCTTGACCATCCCGCCTATGGGCGCGACTTCCGCCACGTTGGGCAGTGTCTTGAGCTCATAGCGCAGGAACCAATCTTGCAAAGAGCGCAGCTGCGAGAGGTCATGTTTGCCCGTTCGGTCTACCAAAGCATATTGGTAGATCCAGCCGACACCTGTGGCGTCAGGGCCCAAAGCGGGTTTGGCGGCGGCGGGAAGCCGACTCTGCACCTGACTCAGGTACTCCAGCACCCGAGAACGGGCCCAATAGAGGTCGGTGCCGTCCTCAAACAGGACGTACACGTAGCTATCCCCGAAGAAGGAGTAGCCGCGGACCGTATTTGCGCCGGGGACAGACAGCATGGTCGTCGTCAGTGGGTAGGTGACCTGATTCTCAACGATCTGGGGCGCCTGCCCGGGGTATGGCGTGCGGATGATGACCTGAACGTCGGAAAGGTCTGGCAATGCATCAACAGCGGTGTTTTTGACCGACCAGACACCCCAAGCCACCGCGAACACAGTAGCCAGCAGGATCAGAAAGCGGTTGGCCACTGACCAGCGAATTATGGCTGCGATCATGGCTGGCCCCCCAGCTTCTCGATGTGCTCAATGACCAGGCCCTCTTCGCTTTCACGCGCGCCGACACGGACGTGATCGCCGGTCTGCAACTTTGTTAGGAGCGATTGATCTGCAACCGGAAAGGACATTGTCATCCCAGGCATGTTCAGCGTCTTGAACGGCCCATGCGACAGGCCAACCATGCCATCTTCCAGGCTGACGATCGTACCTTCAGCCTCGTGCAGCGCAGGTTCTGTAGAAGTTGCAGGCTCCTCCAAACCCTGAGCGGTCAGCCCGCGTAGGCTCGCCTCTGAATCCAGGAGAAACTGACCGGACGCCACGACCTTCTGACCGGCTTCCAGCCCTTCAAGCACCTCTGTCTGGTCATCGAATTCCCGGCCTGTGCGAACCTCAATCGGGCGGTAACGGCCTTGATCCTCGGCCAGCATCACCAATGCGCGCCGACCGGTGCGAATGACCGCCTCGGACGGGATGACCAAGACATCTTCGACGTTGCGACTCAACGTCACCTCGGCCGTCATGCCGGGACGAAGCCGTTGTTGCGGATTAGGCAGTTCAACCCGGACGCGCACAGTACGGCTATCCAAGTTGGCTTGTGGTAGTACGGCCTGGATCGTCCCTTCCAGAACTTCACCTGCAAAGGCCGGGAGGCGCGCGTTGACCAGCTGCCCAGGCGCCACATTTGCAACCTGCGCCTCAGGCACCGCAACCTCTAACCATACCTTTTCCAGCCCATTAACACGTGCCAGAGACGCACCAGTGGATACGGTCATGCCCTCGCGAACGTCGAGGCTGTTCAGCACGCCGCCTATTGGACTCCTCACTGTCCAAACAGGGCGCGCTTTACCAGTTCGTTCTAGCTGCACTATGACTTCTGGCGGCATGCCAGCAAGGCGCAACCGCTGGCGAGCCGCTGCGAGCAGCTGGGGTTCGCCAATCCCTTTGAGCGCCAGGTACTCTTCCTGTGCGGCAACCCATTCGGGAACCAGCAGATCGGCTAGCGGCGCTCCTTTTTTGATGACGTCTTCCGGCGCTCGGTCATAGATGCGCTCAACAAAGCCCCCGGCGCGCGCCTGCACGACCGCTACGCGTCGCTCGTCGAACATCAATGCGCCTGTCGCTTCGAGCGACTGGCTGATCGATTCACGCGTTACGGTTGCCAAGCGCACGCCGAGATTCTGCGTCACGCTCGGGTCGATACTGATCGATGCCCCGTCGCTTCCCTCATCTGCATAGCGTGGAATCAATTCCATATCCATGAATGGCGACTTGCCCGGCTTATCGAACTTTTGCTGGGGGACCATAGGGTCATACCAATAGAGCACTTCCTTGTCTTCTTCTGCAGGCGATTGTCCGAAGGCTGCGGTAGGCAGACCGATTAGCGCTGCAGCGCTAATCATCAGAGGCAGACTGAAGGCGAGTACCAGCCGCTTGTGTTGAAATGTCATGGTCGGGTATCTCCAAAGGCGAAATGCAGGCGGGCATTGCTCAACGATCGATCGCGGGCGACGTCAATATGCCGTAGCCGGGTCTCCACAAGCTGTCGTCGCGCTTCGATCACAGCGGTCAGCTCACCGTTTCCGGAGCGGTAATCGGCCATGGCAAGGCGGACCTTCTCTTCAGCGAGGGGTAGTAAGGTTTTGTCGAGGCGGATGAGTGCGCGGTCCAGACGCTGATACTCAGCGAGGTCAGTACTCAGCTTTTGGTTGTACAGGCGCAAGGTCGCTTGGCGCTTAGCCTCGATCTGGGCAAGGCGAGCTCGTTCGGCCGCGATCTTCGGATCCTGCCGAGAGCTGGTAAACAGCGGCAGGTCGAAGCTGACGCTGAGGTTCACCATGTCGCCGTACTCACGGCCACGTCGCAGGTAGTCGATCCCCCAACTCCAATCCGGTGTTTTCTCTGCGATGGCCTGGTGAACCTTTGCCTCCGCTTCACGAGTCATCGGGTCGAAGGCGAGTAACGCCGGGTGCCGGTTCAGGTTGTGCTGATAGTTATCAATGGCGGCAAGCCATTGCGGCCAGTCACCTGTAAGCGGCTGGCCTGCTAGCTCGCCTATCCAGCGCCGGAGGCCGGCCCGCGCAACAGCCTGGTTACGCAGCAGCTCATCCTCTTGTTCAGCCAGCAATGCTGCCTCTTGCCTCGGAAGTACGCTGTCTGCGGTTTGTCCGCTGCCGCCAGCAATGCGGGCCTCAACAGCCCGCGAAAGGAGCTGATTCTCGCTGTAAAGCTGCTTGAAAAGGCTTAGCTTCTGCTCGACCGCGAAGCTAGCGATCCATGCCTCGGCGGTTGCTTGGCGCACACCGAGACGTTCAACCGTTTGCTGGGCGTTTGCGAGCGCAACACTAGCCTGCGCGGCCTCGACACGAGCGCGCCTTTTCGCTCGGTTTGGCACATCTTGCATGACCCCAACCATTTGCATGGTCATGGCCTCTTGCTCCAACTGCCAGCGAGCGTCACCTTCGATGGGCACGCTTTGCAGTCCAAGCTTAAGTTTAGGGTCAGGAAGCTCGCCGGCAGGGATTGCAGCGCTGCGTGCGGCCACCAGGTTGGCGGCTTGCGCATGCAGCGAAGGCGCGTCTTGCTCGGCCACGCTCAGAGCTTGTTCTAAGGTATGCGTCCGGCCATCACGCCTTGCGTGATTAAAGTGGCTGCCACT
>CEPQ01038080.1_pt1 | contig 12763 bp, 20 predicted proteins | sample 530411 | NCBI WGS metagenome assembly CEPQ01 (sample SAMEA2620039, study PRJEB7988) | marine metagenome | isolation source: saline water (ENVO:00002010), including
GTCAACCTGGCGATCCTGCCGGCGGCGCTGGCCGATGATTTTCTCGCCTTCTGCGAACGCAATCCCATTCCCTGTCCCTTGCTGGCCGTCTCCAAGCCGGGCTCGCCCGCCCTGCCCGCGCTGGGCCTGGACCTGGACGTACGCAGCGATGTGCCGCGCTATCACCTGTGGCGCTACGGTGAACGCGTGGCAGAAGTGAACGACCTGCGCGCGGTGTGGCGCGACGATCTGGTCACGTTCGCGCTGGGCTGTTCCTTCTCTTTCGAACATGCGCTGCTGGCCGCCGGCATTCCGCTGCGCCATGTCAGCGAAGGCCGCAACGTGGCCATGTACCGCACCAATATTCCGACGCAGCCGGTGGGCGTGTTCCAGGGACCGACGGTGGTGTCGATGCGGCCGCTCAAGGCCGCCGATGCCATCCGCGCCATCCAGATCACCGCACGCACGCCGCAGGTGCATGGCGCACCCATTCACATCGGCGACCCGGCCCTGATCGGCATTGCCGATATCCAACAGCCCGACTATGGCGAAGCGGTGGACATCCACGCCGATGAGCTGCCGGTGTTCTGGGCCTGCGGCGTCACGCCGCAAGCCGCCATCGTCGCCGCCCGGCCCGAATTCTGCATCACTCATGCACCCGGCTACATGCTGGTGACTGACAAGCTCAACAGCGAACTGCTGCTCGACGCACAGGCCTAGCGCCTGCTGCCGCTCTACCGTTTTTTCATCGATGGCCGCATGCTGCCTGCACGCGACCAGCGATGCCGCACGTCAGTGATTTACACATTCATTACGGGGATCAACATGTGGCTGCAAGAGACAACGACATCCGAGCGACGCACGCTCACGGCGACCTTCACCGGCTATGCGGTGGATGGTTTTGATTACATGATCTACACCTTCCTCATCCCCACGCTGCTGGCCGCGTGGAGCATGAGCAAGGCCGAAGCCGGCTACATCGCGACCGGTGCCCTGCTGACCTCGGCCATCGGCGGCTGGGCAGCAGGCGTGCTGGCCGACCGCTACGGGCGGGTGCGCGTGCTGCAATGGACGGTGCTGTGGTTTGCGCTCTTCACTTTCCTCTCGGGCTTCACGACGTCATTCGGCGAGCTGTTCTTTACCCGTGCGATGCAAGGCTTCGGCATGGGTGGCGAATGGGCCGTCGGCTCGGTGCTGATCGCCGAGACCATCTCGGCCCGCCATCGCGGCAAGGCCTCGGGCCTGGTGCAGAGCAGCTGGGCGGTGGGCTGGGCGGCTTCAGCGCTGGCGTTCTGGGGCGTCTACGCGGTGCTGCCGCCGGAGACGGCGTGGAAAGTGCTGTTCTGGATCGGCGTGCTGCCGGCCCTGCTGACGCTCTACATCCGCCGCGCCATCAGCGAACCGGAGGTCTTCCTGGCGACCCAGGCCCGGCTGCGCGAGAGCGGCCAGCGCGGCAACTTCCTGCGCATTTTCCATCGTGACCTGCTGCGCACGACGCTGCTGGCCAGCCTCCTGGCCACTGGCATGCAGGGTGCGTATTACTCGGTGACCACCTGGCTGCCCACCTTCCTGAAGACCGAACGCCACCTGTCGGTGCTGGGCACCAGTACCTATCTGCTGGTGTTGATCGGCGGGTCTTTCTGTGGCTACCTGACCTCGGCCTGGCTGTCGGACACCATCGGCCGCCGCCGCTGTTTCATGCTGTTTGCGGCCATGGGGATCGTGCTGGTGCTGAGCTATACGCAGCTGATCATTACCGATGCGTGGATGCTGGCGCTGGGCTTTGTGCTGGGATTTTTCCTGTCGGGGATTTTCTCGGGGATGGGGGCTTATCTGTCTGAACTGTTTCCCAGCGATGTGCGCGGTTCGGGACAAGGATTCTGCTACAACTTCGGGCGTGCGGTCGGGGCGATCTGTCCTGCGCTGGTCGGGTATCTCAGCAACAGCCTGCCGCTGGGGCAGACCATCGGGTGGATTGCGGCGGGGTGTTATGGGCTGGTGATCGTGGCTTGCCTGATCTTGCCGGAGACGAGGGGGAAGGAGCTGGAGGCGGTGGTGGCGGCGTCGTGATCCACCACCGTCCCGTTGAACAACGTAATTCTCACTTCACGCCGGATTCGTTTTCCATGCCGGCGTGAGCGTTCTCGACCAGCTCGCTCAGGTAAATGGCAAGCACGGAATCGGTCAGCCAGACACCGTTATCGGCGATATGGAACACGCTTCCCGCTGCGGCCATTTTCCTTGCATCGACCACAAGCACGACCGGCTTGCCATGCCGGCTGCCGACTTGCCTTGCCATCTCAGGACTGGCGGACAGATGCACATGCTGCCGGGATCCTGCATGCAGTCCGCTGGCGTAGATGGATTCCAGAAAGCGCGTCGCCGTACCGTGATACAGCACGTCCGGCGGCACGCTGGGTGGCAGTCCAAGCGCAATCTCGACGGAATGGCCTTGATTGGCGCGAATCCGTTGGCCATCGGGGCTCAGTGCAAAACGTTTCTTGTCGCTGCTCGCAACGATGGCTTCGACCAAGGGGCGGTCGAAGCTCAGGCCATTGGCGTGAGCGTTGGCCAATCGAATCAGTTCATCTACGTCTGCCCAGCCGGCGGGATCCAGTTGAAGGCAGATCTCTTCGGGCTTGTGGCGGAGTACCAGGCTCAGGAATTTGCTGGAGGTCTCCATTGATTTTCGGTTGCTGTTCATTTTCAATCATGTGTTGGTGATGTCTGCCTACTGCAATGGCGGGCATTCAGGACATAAGTGGCCACTGCTCCGTATCGCGATGGCTATTCAAACCTGCCGCAGCGAACCTGTCGGCCTGTTCGGAAACATTGACGCCGACCAGAGCCTCCACTCGGAGTGGTATCAATCAAGTCCTCCTCTGGCCGAAACGGTTTCTAGATGACTATTTTCTGAAATCGATCATCGTACGGCAACAGGTCATCATGCGGCTTGACGCACCTGATGAAGCAACGATTCGTCAGGAGCTCGATTCGCTCGTCGAGGGTCAGCTCCGGACAGGCTTCCAGGACCTCCTTCAATTCAGATCCTTTCGCGTGCAGATCGTATTTGCCATCGACGTTGAAGTACTGCATGTTACCGATGGCATAGTCTCGCCGAAAAGCCGTTCTCCATTGCGAGTTGCTTCCCCAGCCGTGGGACAGATCACGGTGAGGCCTCCCTTTTCGGCGATAGGCCCAATACAGAGTCGTGCTGCGCGCCAGATCAGGATCAAGAACCTTGGCGTTTGCTTCCAATTCAATTCCGCCGCGCAGGACAAGCAGATTGCCGAGCATCACGCACGGCCATCGGGAGGAGATGATTTCAGGGACAGGAGAAGCCTTGTCCGATAAACGTGCATCGACGATCTCATGATGGAACGGCGAAAAGGAAGCAGGCGTCAGCGATCTCAGGCCCAGAACCTTGATGAACTCCAGAAATTCATCCATGGAAATCTGCGGACCTTCCCAGCCCGCGTCTGGCCCCGGCTTCTGGAAACCCAGAATCAGAAGATCCAATACACGGCTCAGCGCATAAAGCTCCCACGACTCCTCCAAGCTCACCAAAGGAACAGGCGCACCTTCGCGGTGACCCAGGGAGCGCAACCACGTTTGCTGGTCTCCACTTGTCCTGAGCCAAGGCAATAGAAGCTCGGCATAGACGCTTTCGCCATCATGCGCCAACAGCGCATCATGCAAATCGCGGAAGGAGATCTGGTTCAACATTCAATTTCCCGGACAAGAGATTGTCTTCTTCGCGCCCGCCAGCAAGAGGACTTCCATCATTCAAGGCCGATTGTCCGAGGCAGTGCCCGAACAAAATCCGAGCGCTCTCCATATTGCGGGGCCAGCTCCGTGATCATTTCAACCAGGTCCATCCTGGTGGCTTCCGGCGCGCCGTGAAGTTGAGCAGCAAGGGCTTCCATCTGAGAAACGGCAACATCTTCATCGATCTGCGAATCTTCAGAGAATTCCAGAAAGATGAACATATCGATGATGGAACGTACAATGGCTTTGTCGAGCATATTCAATCTACGGGAAGATATGATAGTGGCCGATTGCGGACCGAGCTATTCGCTACTTTTGTGGATCATAGGCCAATGTCAGACTGTCCCAGTGCAGATCATGATCTTCAACAGAGGCAGACCAGTCGCATGAATTTAACAGGCGACGCAGTTCGGAGAGACAGCCGCACCAGTGCTGCACACCTATCCATGTCGCTTCGCCTGAATTGTCCGGAAGCTTGGTGCTACCAGAAAAGACGATAGCGCTTTTGAACATGCCTGGTCGCTGACCGTTGAGTTCGAACTGAAAGGATTCCCAGTTAAGGCCAACACCTGTCGACAGGAATTTTTCTATTTGGGAATCAACTGAATATCTTGCACAGATCAATTCTATTTCCTTGATCTCCGAGGGACTTAATGGCTTTTTTCTGCGGGCGGAGTAATAGATGGAAACTGACACTTTCTGGAGTCCTATAAATTGATTTCGCTCATTATGTCGGTTATTGGCTGGAAGCAGACAATCATTCCAAGAGCTGTTTCTCTTCTGATAGAGATGCCCGGTTTGTAACGCGCAAAGCGAGAGCCGCCCGGCAAAACTCATTTTTGAAGTTCCATTCGCACTGAGTAGTCATTCGTACCATGGTGAAACCAGTGCGCCAAAGAGAAACGCTGCCACCGAAACAGCGGCCAGCAAAGCTGGAGATATCTTTTCCGGTGAAACACGCAGTCTGGTCAAGAGAAAAGCCCTGACATTGAGAAGGACGGCTCCCGGCAATATGGCAATGGCCGGATACAGAATCACGCCCCACCCTACTTGGGCAGCTTCATTCAAAAACGCCAGCCCGAACACCACGAATAACGCCGGTGCAAAAGGCAATACGATGTCTGAAAGAAGCAAGGTCTCGTGTTTCCAGAGATATCGCCACGGTGCGATGAGTGCGGTCAAGATCGCCAGGAGTGCCACAGCGAGATGAATGTATATCAGCATCATTTATATATCTCTTCGAAATGGCTGTTTCTACCCGGATGCAGCCCTAACGCTCCAATACCTGAACGTCGGCCTTCTCTCCCGTATCAAACAACTGTGCGAATTCGATTACCTCAGCAAGGGACTCATCGATATGAGAAGTAGTCGTAATGAAATGAGGCTCAGCTGACCCTTGATCCAAGCCTATCCAGTCCAACGCCTCCTCCCATTTGTCGACATCAGCCCCCAAGACGCAAAAGAGCCTGACACCATCACTACAAAGCTGGCGAAGGAAATCCTCATCTCGCTCAGGAACATAGCCGGATCGGGATAGAAGAACAATTTTCTTGGAATAGGTCATCCTGGATTACCTCTTCTACTCCTGGCAGATTGCTGACATGGTACGCGGCACATCTGTATCGTCAACGACTTGGCTACCGCGCATTGAGATTCAGCAAAGTGCGATTCAGTCTTTCAAAATCAATAGGTAGAGGCACATCGGTGATGCAGTTTGGATTGCATCTGAAGTCGCGGTCATTCATCTGGAGCCAAACGCTAAACATGGCTGAATCCCTTTCCAGAACCTTTTCAACCTTGACAGCAATATCCTGCCAAAGCTTGGCATCGTGATTGTTAGAGCAAACGAATATCGAATGGTCCTCACCCTCTCGTCCCGAATAGTAGCTTACTGTCGCCCTGTCAGATTCCCATCTGATCGCCGTCTCATCCTTGATCCTGATTTTCAAGTCGGGCCCGATGACATCTTGAAGATCGGTTCGAATTTTGCCCGCCATGCGGGCGGGCACTGACGCCCTGAAGTTCATGCAAGTTGGCGTTTCTTCGATTCTGAACGCCGTGTAATAAAGCATCGCCCCTACTACCAAGGCCAGCAGGACAACGACAAGAAATGCACCAGCTCCCAGCTTGATGAATAGTTTTCGTGACAATGAGGTCATGGGCATCTTGCTCTTGCTTGTTTGATCGCTCTGAAACGAACGTTAATCTGCTTGTTCGACGCTCACTGCTGGCCAGTAGCAGACCTCAGGAATGGCATTTTTCTCTTCAGATATTTCAAGCGCTTTCAAAAGGCTCACTTCGATCGCATCCATCCAAAAAGCAGATAGCAAAAGCCATTGATGACGCCGATGATAATTGCACCGATTTCCAGCGCGACCAAAAACTGATTTACGCCAAAATAGAAATTTATAAAGTGCAGGATAAAGGCCACGACAGTCAAAAAGATGGCCAAGGAAAATTGAATTTTGAATCTCTTGGAATATTTTGACATGGTCAATCTGCCGTTTCTTTGCTACTGGACTCGTCTGTTCCTGCCCGGATGCAATCATTCGACTATCTTTTTAGACTCCTCGACAAGCCTATCCCAGCGAGAAAACAATCGGAACCCAACGTAGTCGTTCTTATATTTAAAGGTCCGCCGATAGTAGCAATCCCAGTAGCTAATCATTCTAGCTTTTGCCTTTGCATAGAACGCCGGGTTTTCTCTCAATATTTGGGCGTACATTCCAGCATCGAAGTGATCAACATTCTTTTCCATGTCGTAGAGAATTTCGATGACATATTCACTTGCCAACCAGATTACAAACGGAACGATCCACGGTTGGCTCTGATTGAAAAGATTTGCCAGCTGACGCTGTCGAATATAACCATCGTGGTGCCGCGTTAGTATGCATGTGTACAATGTGCCTGCTTCCACGGGAAGACTCTTGAACACTCGCTCGTCGAATTGCTGATAAATCCGGACAGGAAGTTCGAGATTTTCTCCCTCGATCTTTACTTCGATTAAAGGTCCACTTGAGAAAGTTATTGGGCGAGTTCTTTCCGCAAACAATGCCGCATATTCCCTCAAATGTGAGGGAAATGCCTTTGTTAACTGAGCGAGCGTATTTTGATCGATGGGCACGATATTTATTCTTCGATTCTTCTTATCAATATTGCTATCCGTCTTTGGCGGCGCTCCTGCCCGTTAGCCGACACACATGTTCAAACCACCACCCCAATCTCTTTGAATGCCACCCCTAATAAATAGCGCTCACATTGCCTCTTGAACTTCTCGGTAACAAAAACTGTTGCACGGTTGGAATCTCCCAAGGTGAAAATATCCGCAGAGAGATGTGCCCGCTCAATTACCAAGTGCTCTATCGCAAAAATCTCCCCAACACCGAAGCGATGTACCACTGAATCTGGCGAATAATTCGAAACACAACCGATGCAATTCATTAATTCCCATTGAACGCCATCAATTAGGACGGGCAAAAATTCCAGATCTGACAGCAGTTCAGTAAGGATGGCCTTCTTGGCACTGCCGTCGACTGCGATGAAACCTCTACAGTAAACGCAAAGCGCCGTGAACGCCCGCACATCACTTGCCGGTTCCAGATATAGATTGAGCTCGCGCCAATGATCCTTGAGTACTGCTCTATTTAGCCCCTGAGTCGCCGAGCGCCATTGCTCGAAATGTGCGGCAATAACACCCGGGGCACTTTCGGCAGGCCACAACGTATAAAGTTTTTCGCTCAACATACCTCCTGGAAGTGTCACCGTACAGATGTCGTATTTTTGAACGTAGCCTGGGTGCGCATCATCGAGAGTGAATCCCTCGAACAAACCATTTTCTTGAATATAGTCGCGGTAGCTGCCTGGTATCGATGGACGCATGATATCCAGCTCATCATTTTGAACGTCGGGTGACACTCTTGGCGCTTGGACATTGCTTATTCGCGAGGGTCAGCCACACTTGCCAAGCAGTTCCTCACTCAATACATCGCCAACCGACACGATCTTCAGCTGACCCGTGAAAGCGCGCAGTCCCCGGAAGAACTTGCCTATATCGCGTGTGGGCCTCTCGTACGCAGGTACGCGGACCGGTAGCGCATAGCCCTTCTCAACAAATGGCCCGAACAGGTCCGCCAGTTTGTCCGGTGCCACAACGCAAGTGTCCTTTGTTCGTGGACGAAACAGGGGCTTGGGAGCGAGGTCGTCCCTGACCACAATCACTGCGTCCGTCTGCGGCATGAGCGTTGGAATACCATCCCCCCACACTATTGCCGAGTGCAAGTGGCCATCAATGGTCGCAAAAATGATTGTGGGCACGAACAGCACCTCACCGAACTCCTCTTGCAATGCCGTCTTCGCGCGATTCCATCGCCAGGCCGCCTCGATCTTCGCTTCAGGACAGGCCAGAAACGGCCCCTTGTGCTGTGATGTGATTGCCTTGTAGCCGAACTCATTGCCGGCATTCCACCCGGCGAGGAACCCTTCCCGGGTGTACGGCCCCCGGTCCATGCCGTGCGTTTGCGGGTCTTCCACGTCGGGCTGAAAGTGCTCCACGAACGCGCGGACCTCAGGCTCGGCCTCCAGGCCGAAGATGTGTGGGCGGAAGTAGTTGAGGTTCAGTGACGCACCCATCAGCTGATTCGGGTCGTCATCACTCTCCTGAAATTCGAACAGGAAGTACACCCCCGTGTCCTGGCTCTGGTAAACGGCCGACCCATTGAGCTGGTAGTGCGGACGGCGGCGAAAATATTCCTCCACGGCACTTCGCTGTGTGGGCTGCGGGAAAGTGAAAAAGAGATCGTAGCTCATGGTCTGTCCAAGTTTGTCATCGGGTTCTCTTCATCGGCCTGCACGCCAGCCAGCCGCTCAATGTTCTGGCTGGCCACCGATTGCAGACTTTGCCGGTATTCTCGCCAGAAACGCGGTATTCCCGGCCGTCGATTATGGCAATCATTTCTGAACCGCCCTTCTGTAGAAGACACGGAAAATCAGATAGGCCAGGAAAATGACCACCATTAAAAATAGGCAGAACGGCCAGATGCTGAAGGTGCCAAGGACAAGCACACCAGGCTCTCCAACTATCCGGTAATGCTGTCCATCCCGCGGTTCAGGTAGGGAGAAAATTCCGAGAGATGAGTCCAGGACGAAGTAGCAAGCGTAACTTGCCACAATGGTAGAGACAAAATAGATCCAAGGACGTGAAAGCTTGCGCCAGAAAAGCACAGCTGCTACTGCTGCACAGAACAGAGGAAGCACCATTATCAACATGGTTTCCCATTCCAAGTAGTCCAGCAGCATCAATATTGCAAGGCCGATAGTCAATATGGCTAGCGCAGATCCGGACGCCAAGGATGGATTCTTCATGAAATCATTTGAATGAGGTACGGGTTGTCAATCCGCTGCGCTCCTGGCCGCTTGCGGACTTCGGCTATTTGATCCCGACGGTTCCCCAGCCATCGTAGTAACCATGATGGCTGGCGGCCAAGGCTGAAAGGTCGCGCGTTATCGCTTGCATTGCACCGATCTCCGGCGCCATTTTTCGCTTCGCATGCACCTCCCACAGGGTTCGCTTGGGGACCTTTCCAATACTGGCAATCTCGTAACCGCGAGCGCGAAGGTTGTCAGCTGCCGCCACTGCATCGCTCTCCTGGCCGAAGACAAGAAAGAAGTCGATGTCGTGCGTCTTGGTCAAATCTGCGCCGTTACGCTGCAGGCTCTCGATCACCCGGGCATCCTGTTGTTCAGCAATTGATGTCTGCGCTACCGCAGGAAAGCCCGTGAGCGATGCGCCTGCCAATAGCGAGCATAGAAGCAAATGAAACGGTTTCATCATGATTTTCCAATAGAACAGGTCGACGGCATCAGTTGTATCTCGGCTACTTCCAACGAATTTTATTATCGATTGCAGCGATACCAGGAAATGACCATGCATACGTCATGGCAAATTTTTAAAAGTGACAAGCTGCTTCTTCCGGTGAAAACGATCACACTCCCTCAACCGCCCAGCCGATCTCTGAACATTGCGGCTCTTCAGAACTGAAAACACTCAGGCAGCCGTTACCTGTTACCACCATCCATTCCCGACCATCAAGCTCCAAGCCTTGGAGCCTGCTTTCTTCCGACAGCCACCCGCCATCAGTCACCTCGATGAGATGAGTACCGAAGGGAAATCCTTCGGAATGAACATAGCGGTACAAGTGCGTTCCATCCAGAAAGCGAAAACCCGCTACCGGCGGTGGAAAGACTATTCTGAGACCACGGACAATATCCCCATCCATTGAACAAGCGACAGTGACGACGAGCTCGCCATGGGTGTCCGAGGCAAGTGATGAAATATCGGAATTTGATTGGACGCCGCTAGCCGGCAAACATGCACGTGCCGTGAAGTGTCTGGGTTTCATTCGAGTCGATTCCAAGGTCTGCAGAAATTCCTGACTGGGTTGATGTTCTTTGACTGTTCCTGGCCAGATGCGGACAAGAGTTCACCGGGTATCAGGGACAGGCAGTTTCTCCAGCGATTCCACCTGAACCGATTTGCATCGGAATGTTCCTTTCAAGCCCCAGGAGGATTCGATGCTTACGCTCGCTTCCAAGGTATCCGACATCGCGTCCACAGCGATATCCAGAGAATGAATGACGTTCTGGCCGTTGAAGTCAGACATGACGAGATCCTGTAGCTCCTTGAAGACAAGATGAACAAGAAGGTTCTTGTGCAGCCTCAAGTGATACTGCGCAGTTCCCAGTCCAATTTGCTCATGTCGTCGGACATGAATGCTGAGGCGGAGTGATGAGCCCCCTTCGGCCCCGATATCAGCTTCCCGCTGAAGAAGAACTGCAACGACTTCATCATCGTGAAAAGATGGCCATTCCCCTAGTTCAACAACTAGTTGCTCAGAGCCATCGATGAAATCAAGAATGTCTGTGTTTGCGTTCATGGTTTGGATACATGGCAGGTCTGGTGCTAGCCGACTGCGGGTTGCGTGTAGCCATTCACTGCGGGAATCATCGTAAGGAAAGCGGATAGCGTTATCCCAATGCGCATCATCTGGCCTTCACGAACGTCATGGCGACACAAAGTCATGGGTGATAATTATCACACCTGCGTCCGCAGGGCATCTTCATGTTGAACCAAACACTTGCGAATGCCATGGGGCATTGGCATCAGCGAACCAGGAAGAATTCGATTGATTGGCGAACTGAGCAAGCTCACTCAGTTCGCCCTGATAACGCAGATAAAGAGCCAGCAGCTCCTGAAGACTTGAAGCGGAGATCCTTTTGGAACGCAGGCGCATATGCAACTTCCTACCATAACCTTTCACCGACACTACCCCGGGGATAGATTGCAGCCACGTGAAAAATGCCGCCTCGTCCCCAGGAGAGAAGTAGCGCATAGGTGCCTGCCAGATAAGTGTGGCCATATCAAACTGATGGATAAAGGAACATGAACGGATAATACTGCCTGCTGAAACACATCCTGTTGAAGCAAATTCAAATTGACCGAAGACCAGCGAAATGCCGAGTCTGCATCTTGCAGAAATCAGAGCGGCTACTCCAATTGCCTGATCGTTTTACTGAAGGCTGGCAATCCCAGCAAACGGGCATGCTGATGGAAACTCTCCTCCGTCATGGGCCCTGTAACGCTGTCTTTTTCCATCTCCAGGAAAAAGTACTGCACGATTTTTCTATCGTTGTCTGGATGCCGTTTCGCGACGATATAGCGTTCATCCCAACCCACTGCGAATACCGTTTTCTGAATTCTCCCGACGCAGTTTCCTTCGGGCAGCTCGTAACACAGGTACATATCCTTCTGGCTGTCGATATGGGCCAACAGGTAGGGACCGACCAAGCGCTCATCTGACGGGCCACATCCAGCCAGCAGCAACATGAGCGCCATTAAAACAGAGATTTTCAGTCCCTTGCGATTGATGAACATGGTTGATCTACCGTCTCTTTCAAACTGGTCCTGCCTGTTCCTGGACGACCCCGTTCAGGAGGTGGCATTCGCTCGTATCGGCATCCACAGCTTCACAGGGCGCAGTTCACGCTTTGCCGCTGGCCAGATGTAGACCGAATACAAGTCGTCGGCGGGCTCCCATTCATTTTTAATCGTGTGCACCCCGCTGATCAGGTACATGAAACCATAAGACCCGGGCGCTATCTCCAGTCGAGAGGCATCCGGAAAGTACTCGGTGCAGCCGAGCACGACGATTTTTCCGGTGGGAGAGGCGAATGCACCTTCTACCACGTGGTCGAATTGGTCCGACTGGATCTCGGGAGGCTCATCGACAACATGGAGCTCAACCTGCACATCAACATTTCTCAGGGTTCCGAAAGACAGTGCTGTTTCGCCCGCGGCGACCATCATGCCAACGGGTGCATCGCGCCAAAGCTCACCGAAATCATCATTCGAATCTTCATCCTGGACGATGAACTGAAAATAGTCCGCAAAAATGCTCAATCGATATTTCGCCACGCTTCCCTCTTGATGTCTCGTTATTTTCGAACTGACACTCCGGGCGAAAATTGGGGAGAGGACATCCTCGATTGCATCCCAGCGCTTCACCCCCGTATATAAGCCCCCAATCCCGCCACCAACGCAGCAAAGGTCACGGCACAACGCGGACTCGCCCGCAAGTCCTCATGCATGGCAATCCAGGTTTCCATCTTGAGAGAGAATTTCCTCGGCAGCAGATGCACGAGTGCGTCATCCCTGTCCGCCAGCCCCACCTGGCAAATCCCGATGCCGAAGCCCGCGCGAATCGCCGCCAGTTGCGCCAGATCACTGTCGGCCCGGAATGCCAGGCCGGCGCGCGCGAGCCAGGGGAATTGCTCCAGTACCTTGCGGACAAAGGCGCTCTCCTGATCGAAACCAATCAGCGCATGGCCCGCCAGTGCATCAATCGAGTGCGGTACCCCATGTGCCGCCAGGTAACGCTGGTGCGCATGCAGTCCCACTTCGATGCTGCCCAGCCGCTTGGCGATCAGCGCATCCTGGACCGGCTTGAACATGCGCACGGCA
>CEPQ01034630.1_pt1 | contig 12706 bp, 9 predicted proteins | sample 530411 | NCBI WGS metagenome assembly CEPQ01 (sample SAMEA2620039, study PRJEB7988) | marine metagenome | isolation source: saline water (ENVO:00002010), including
ATCCTCGGTGAAGTGAAGAAGGAATACGCCGACCTGCTGCGTCTGGCCGACCATATCTTTATCCAGGAACTGCACAACTTCGATTGGTACCACAAGACCAGTCAGGCGTTCGTGGTGTTCCAGCCGGTCAAGTCGGTGGGTGTGGTCGGTGATGGCCGCCGCTACGCCTGGGTCGTTGCCCTGCGTGCGGTAGAAACCATCGACTTCATGACCGCCCGCTGGGCGCACCTGCCGTACGAGCTGCTGGAGAAGGTCTCCAACCGCATCATCAACGAAATCGACGGCATCTCCCGCGTTACCTACGACGTATCGAGCAAGCCGCCGGCGACGATTGAGTGGGAGTGATCCCTCGTCCGGCATTGGCCAGCACGATCTAGTAAGAAAATGCCCTGAAGCCCGCATGATTGCGGGCTTCTTGCGTTTTGTGCCTGGCATTTTGTGGCAGGGTTTGGCAATGCCAAGCAGCTCTTTTTCGTGGTACGGGTTATGGTGGGGGGCAGGCTAGGGTTATGGTATCGATTTTGATCTAATCATTGATTTATAAGGGTTTTAGTCATTTTTGGTCGATGTTTTTCATCATGGTATTTTTGCTTGGAGATTCGCCAGAACGATGATGACCGATACCAAGCTGCGTAACTTCAAGCCTCAAGAGAGGCTTTACAAAGCCAATGACCGGGATGGCCTGTACGTTGCGGTCACACCCGCAGGCTCAATCCCGTTTCGCTACAATTAGTCGATCCATGGCAGGCAGGAAACGATTACCTTCGGCCGCTACGGTGTCGGCGGAATCACGCTGGCAGAGGCACGAGACCGCTTGGGCGAAGCGAAGAGGATGATTGCTGCAGGTAAGTCGCCAGCGAAAGAGACGGCCAGGGATAAAGCTCGCACCAAAGGGGCGGAGACCTTCGACGCCTGGGCCGAAAAGTGACTGCGCGGTTGTCAGATGGCCGACTCGACCCGCGACATGCGCCGCTCGGTTTACGAGCGCGAGTTAAAGCCGAAGTTCGGTAGTCAGAAGCTCGCTGAAATAACCCACGAAAACCTGCGCAGCCTGACCGATGCCATCGTGGCGAGAAACGCACCAGCTACGGCGGTGCATTCCCGAGAAATCGTGTTGCAGGTTTATCGCTGGGCCATCTAGCGTGGCCAGAAGGTCGAGAGCCCCGCTGATTTGGTGCGTCCAGCAAGTATTGCTAAACTCGAGCCGCGTGATCGTGCATTGCTGCCCGACGAGATCGCGCTGATGTGTTAGTTCATGGATCGGATCGGAACGGCGTCGTCCGTGCGCGCTGCTGCAAAACTGCTACTGCTCACCATGGTGCGCAAGAGCAGGCTGACCAATGCGACATGGAGTGAAATCAACTTCACCGAAGCGCTATGGACGATCCCCAAGGAGCGCATGAAGCGCCGCAATCCCTATTTGGTGTTCCTGTCGAACCAGGCCCTGGACTTCTTCATCGCACTCAAGACCTTCGCAGGTGGTTCGGACTACGTGTTCTCGTCTCGATATGACTCCGATCAGCCTATGAGCGCTGCCACGATCAATCAGGTGCTGACGCTGACGTATCGGCTTGCGCAGAAGGAGTGCAAATCACTAGGCAAGTTTGGCCCGCATGACTTGAGGCGGACAGCCTGCACGATGCTGAATGAAGCGGGCTGGATCGAGAAGCGCCTTGCGCACGAGCAGAAGGGTGTCAGGGTGTTTTATAACAAGGCCGAGTACCGCGATCAGCGTCTGCCATGTCGCAGGACCGGGCAGACATGATCGATGGTTGGGCTGTCGAGCGCCGCTGATTTATAGCAGCTAAAGGTTCTTGGACTTGTCACTACTGAGGGGGGGGCTGAGCCTCTCGCGCTGTTGATCCTGACCCAGTCGCTCCAGCGTTTGTGATCAACTACGCTAGCGATCTTAAGCCAACATAGGGCCGATGTTCGGTCGGCCCCGGTGCATCGTGGTTATCATGAAGCTCTCTGCGTTATCTGATCAGCCGTGGCTGACCGTAGTCACCGGCTACAATCGGCCTCAGCAGAGTTTAGCTGAGAGTGTCCGGAAAAGGCTAGTGAGACATCCGCAATCGTTCTCTGGTAAAACATTCGGGTGACCGAAGCTTCTGGCGGGGACGTCGATCACTCTGCACCATTCCTGGCCTACTTTTGCTTTGTCGGCTTAACCAAGCCAGACTGATATCCCGCCAAAAAGAAATATTGGTAGTATCGACATCTGCTCTCAACAGCATCGAGCAGTCCCTAACTTTTTAGGCCGGAAGAATTTATCTTGACCCTTTTGACATTTGGATGTGAGAAATGAGAAGTTTATCGGATATAGGGATCTCAATAAGTGATCAAGAGCGCTTGCTGCGCGGACTTCATGAAGGTAAATATAATTTACTTCTGGGGGCAGGAGCGAGTTACGGGTGCAAAGGTGGGGATGGTGAATACTTAAAGGATGGTGCGACTCTCTCTACTCAGATTACCGCGCGATTCAATCTGCCACTGAATGCTGATGAAGCAAAAAAGCTTCCATTAAGCTACGAGGAGGCAGAGCACACCAACAAAGCCGGCCTAAAAAGGTGGTTGCGTAATCGTTTTGTAGGATGCATGCCAACCTGGCAGCACTTATTGTATCAAATGCACTGGGAGCGTATCTGGACTTTCAATATTGACGATGTTCTGGAGCGGGCCTTTGAAATAGATACTTCTAGTAATAAGACAAAGCAAATAAGTAGTCTAGACTGGAAAGATAAGTTGGTTCCAATCGAAAGCAATCCGGGTGCAATCCAAATAGTCTATTTGCACGGTCGCGCGCTTGATCTGGATACTCGAAAAGATGGTTTGATTTTCTCTGTTCCTGAGTATAGTCAAGCAAGCAGAACATTTCCTCAATGGCATGCAAGTTTCCAAACTAACTACATAGATAAGCCATTCATTGTCTGTGGAGCAAGTCTGGCAGAAGAGGTGGATCTTGCCGAAGCTATTCGGACAAAAAATCTGTCTGCCGCCAATGGTTATCCTTCATTTATTGTTTCATTTGATTTGGATGAAGGCCAGAAAGGCCGAATGCGTCGCTTCAACTTGATACCGGTGGTCTGCCCACTTGGCGAGTTTTTCGAGATTCTTGTTAGTGCGCTAAATGAATATAGAAAAACAGCAGAAACTGTTTCCTCTCGTCTGAAGCCTGGTACATACGAAAGATTTTTGGCGCAATTTAGACGTTTCGATACTTCCGATACGTCGGCTCAAGCAATCGAAGGCACCGATTTTTACGGTGGTGATCAGCCAACTTGGCATGATGTGTTGGGTGACAGAGACTCAAAGTTCACCAGTACTGACTCAGCAAAAAAATATTTGGATCGTTCCATTTCTAGATACGCTGTATTAATTCACGGTAATAGTGTGTCTGGCAAAACCACTAGTCTACTTAGATTGGCTCGTGAGGCTTTGCAGCGCGGCTATAAACCGTTTTGGTTTAGGCATGAAGAAGGATTCAATGCGGACGTAGTATTGGACTATTTGTCAGAGGATGAAAAAGCCGTACTGTTCATAGATGATGCAGCTGGCCATATGACGGCTATTGGTAAAGTTTTTCGCGAGGCCAAAAAAAAGGACAAGAATGTCAGGATGTTCTTGTCCCTTAGAAGTCCTCGTCTTAAAGGATTTCGCATAGATGTAGACGACGAGTTTCGGCAAGAAATTCGAATTGGTCCTATGAGTCAAGCTGATATAGTGAAGTTTGTTCAGAAGCGTAGAAGAGCTTCTCGGCTAGGGAAGCATATTGCGGAATCCGATAGCAAGCTTATCAAGGAGTTGAAGATTCGATGCAAGTCCGAGCTTTTGGAAAGTCTTTCTTTTATTGAGTTTTCTGAGCCCATTAGAGAGCGTGTTCGAAAACTAGTATTTTCTGGAATATCCTCTGATGAAGATAGGCGCTTTTTCTCAAAAGTTATTTGCGTGCATAGATTTGGTTTCTCTTTGCCAATAAGAGTCGCAATGGTCGTGTCCGGAATGCAATTTGGAAGGTTCTCATCACTTGTTGATAATCAATTAAAGGCAGAGGGGATATTAGTCAGGGATGAGCGTGGGCTTCGATTAAGGCACAGGATTTTGAGTGAATATGCTTGGGAGCAGGTTTTAAATGAGCAGGAAAGATACGACGCGATGTCCTCGGTCGTGACCGCGCTTGCTCCACTTGTTAATCCTGATGTGATAAAGATGAAGGGGATAGAGCATCTTATTCTTAGAGAGGTTTTGGACCAAGATCAAGTGGCTTTAAGTATCGGGCCCAAGGCGCTGAAGTTTTATGAGTCGCATGAGCTCGAGCTTGGCTGGAGTTCGAGATATTGGGATCAGAGAGCGCTGTTAGAGTCTCGCCACGAGGGCCACTTCCCTAAGGCCTATTCGTACTCGCAAAAGGCGATTTCATTGGAGCATCATCCCTTTGCATTCACAAGTCTCGGTACAATTTGCATGAGACATTGTATTAGGTTAATGAGTGATAATCGAATTGAAGCGCTGAAGTATTTTTACGAGGGTGAAGAAGCTCTTACTACGGCTTACGAGCTAAATTCATCCGGCGAGAAGGCGCATGAACACCCATTCGTAACGTTTTTTGCATCTTCTGCTAAGTTGTTGAGAACATTGAATCCACTGGATTCAGAGTTCGAGATAATACTGGAGCTGCATCGTATATGGATAGAGCGCGCAACTGATTCGCCGGCATTTTCGAATTTTCACGGAAAAAAAAGAATTCGAGAAATTAGAGGTTTTCAGATTAAAGAAAGTCTAAGAATGCAAAGGGCGCGAACGGTTTGATTTGATAAGAAAGTACTCTGAAATTTGGTTCTGATAATGCAGTTTTTACAAAGAGCTTCATTTTTTTGAACGGTGTTGCTGTTTCTCTATGCTCTAGATTTGGTATAAGTGTTTTATGGGCTCAAAATTGTTCATGGCGTTTTTAATCTTTTGTGGTGTGTCAATTATATTTGGTGATCAGTCGCGCTAAAGTTGAGCGGGTTTGTTGAGGAATAGCTATCACTTAAAGTGAGTTGGTGAGGATTAGTCAATAACTAATTGGAAAGTCTCGCAGTTGGAGGCGCTCTCGGTCGATAGAAGGCGCTGGAAAAAGCTAGTTCGATTAGAGACAGGAGTGCGGGAGAGCTTAAAAGTGCGTTGCCTTTGGCTAGATGAGGTACAAACCACTGGGTCCGGTGTGAAATGCATATTTTGGGGGCAGGCCGTGAACCATAAGCTGAGCACCTATGGCGTACCCATAGTAGAGAAGCCAAAAATTAGGCCAAGAAGCTGGCAGAGGTTTGATGGGGTTGATCTTCTTTTTGTTTAGAATTCTAATTTGGGTAGATAGTCAGCTCTGACTGTTGAACTCGGAATGGAAGAAAAGTTTTACGAATTACCTGGCTGACCTTTTGAGAAGCTTCAGGGAAAATATCTCAGGGTTGACGCAATAGTTTTGGACACCGCTTGGAGCTAGATACCCAGCCTGCGTGCAATTTCTGACTGATTGAAGCCGAGCCGCAGAAGCATAAGTATTTTTCTCTGTCCGAGAATCGTGGGTCAACCATTAGTCTCGCGAGGCTCCGCAATTCAGCTTCGTCTGCAAGCTGTAGCGTTTGACCAAGCATGTTGTACAGATCAATTATTCACCTGACACCGGCCCCGTTCCGGGGCTGAGTTAAGCAGCGTCCTCCGTGGCCGGTTCTGGCTGCTCAACAATACCTTCGATGAACGCTTGGCTTGGCGTTCTGCCGTTCATCATTCGCCCCTGGTGGGGTCGCTCGTAGTTGTAGTGGTGCAGGTACTTATCGAAGTCCTCCCGCATCTGTTCAACGCTCGCATACCACGTCGTACGCCCCGCCACGCGGAAGTGCTCGTCCAGCAGCGTGCGGTGTAGTCGCTCCACAAATCCATTGCTCTGTGGGCGTCCAACACGCGTGGTTCGGTGCTCGATTCCTTCGAGCTGAAGGAACAGTTCGAAGGGATGGTTATCCGGCCTACCGCAGTATTCGCGGTCGTTATCCGACAGCACGGTTTCTACCCTTACGGCGTGCTGGTCGAAGAACGGCAGCACATCGTTATTCAAGACATGGACAGCGGTGACCGGCATCTTGCTCGTGTACAGCCTGCCAAAAGCAAAACGGCTGAACCAGTCGATGACGGTTTGCAGATAAACCTTGCCGACGCCTTTGAGCGTGCCGACAAAGAACGTGTCTATCGCAACCAATTCGCCGGTGTGATGCACCTCAATCTGCCGCTCTCGGAACTCAGGGCTAAAGCGTTCCAGCAGGCGAATCTGCTCACCATTGAGCTCCAATGCACGGTCCTTTTGCTCGCGCTCCAGTCGCAACAAACGGTCATGCTTGGACAGCAAGTCATGCCTGCTCCAGACGCCTCGAACGCCGCCTGAACTAACCGTGATGCCGCGCAGGGCCAGTTCTTGCGATACCCGTAATGGGCCATGGGTAGGGCGTTGCAAGCTGTAATCCAGAATGGCTTGCTCAATCTCGGGCGAGACCCGATTAGGATGCGCACCTTTGCAGCCCGGCAGCTTATCCAGCAGGCCAGATGCCCCGTAGGTCTGGTAATTCCTGCGGATCTCGTAGAACTGCTGACGGCTGTATCCCATCACCTTGCAGGCCTTGCTGAAGTTGCGTAGCTCTTGCGCCAAGTCCAGCAGGCTGAGCTTGCGTCGTGCTATTTTCTCCTCGATGGTCATACGTGCTTCTCCAGGTTACGGACAGGTAGGGGGGCCTGTTTCATAACCGGGTTCGAGGCCGTATGACCACCACCCCTGACAGTGGTCAACTGTCAGGTGAATACCGTATCAGCACAGTCAGTGCGGCCACCCCGCAGACCCTTCTATCTTCCGTGTTAGTAAAGCTCTGCGCGTTTGACGGTAAAAGTGGCGGTAAGGCCCATGTCAATTTCAGCCAATTCCTTAAGCCAAGCGGGCTCGGGCGGCTTGTTGATGATCGATTTAGTATGATCCTCGCTCGTTGCTCGCAGTGACAAAAAAGCCCGCATTGTGCGTAATGCTGTTCACTTAAGCGGAGCAGCCTTACGGTCCACTGGATACCGGGTTTTGGAAATCTTCACCGTCCTTGGTCTTGCTGACCTTGGGCGGTGATCTAAAAATAACCCTCCAACCCCTCCGCGCAGCTCCGATAGCCTTCTACCTGTTGCCGATACCGGGTTCGCTGCAGCCATGACGATGAGCTGGACGGCGATGTACTGACAGGCCGGTTTGAAGCGTATGTCCGAGGGTGCTCGACCAAAGACCACAGCCGCTTGACTGGCCTCTCGCCGAATGATGTTGTACGCCAGCAACAGCCCCCAGACCTCCTGGTAAACCAGCTCAACCTTCTTGCTTCGCAGCGTTACCGCGTTCTGATGCATCGAGCTCTTGATGTCGCGAAAGCCGAGTTCAATCTCCCAGCGCTCCAAGTACAGCTCAGCGACGGCCTCTGCGCTGTAGCCCTCGACGGGCAACGAGGTGAGCAGCGACCTGATGTTTCCATGGCTTTTATAGCTGACCTCCCGTACTTCCCAGTGTGTAGGCAGATTGGGGTTCCGTTTACGCGCCTGAGGTGAGACTTTCATCCGAACACGGCGGTCGTATTCGCCATAACGCTCGACTTCCTCCATCGCCACGTTTTTGCGGGCTGGCGTCAGCCAATGCCGATTGTTGCCTTCATTCGCCAGGCTCAGCAGCAAATCAGCGCCCCAGAAGCCTTTATCGAACAATGTGATTGAGTTGTCCGGGATCTGGCTCAGAAAGGTCTCGGCCAAGCGCATTTCGCTGCCGCGATACGGACTGAGCTGGGCATCTAGGATCACGTGCGAGCGCACATTCATCAAGGCAACGAGCCGTAGCAGAGGAAAAGGCGTTTGGCGTTCAGTACCTGTGTTGCCAGAGCCAAAGTGCTCCCTCAACTCGGGCGAGTCGGGGGTTCGCAGCAGTGCGCCATCCACCGCGAATACCTGAAACCCTTTCCAGTCGTCGCCCTCGTACCGCTCGCGGCCCCATTGCTTGGCGCTCTGGCGGAACAGGTGCTCAACCGGGTCTGCACCCAAACGCTTGCGTGCTTCAGTTACGCCGCTTCGAGCCAGCAACTGATCAGAGGCCAAACCTTGGGCACAAATGTTCAGTCGCCTAGCGACCTCATGCACAGGCTCATCGCGGAACAGGGCCATACCCAGCACCAACCAAAGTACTTGGTCACTGGGTAGACGCCGACGCTTGATGGTGGCTTGCGCCGATAGGTTGAGCGCGCTCGCAACCCATTCAACAGGGATGTTCTGAGTGAAGGTGCTGAGGTCAGAGAAGTTGAAGAGTTCGCCGAGGTCGAGCAATTGCTGCTGAATGGGCATAAAAAAATCCGATACCAGAGGACTGATATCGGATTTTCTAAAAACCCCGGCTTGGACTCAAATGCTTAAGTGAACAGCATTACGCATTGTGCGGGCTTTTTTGTTTGCGCTTGCAAGCGCGCTTACTGCTCCTTGCCCATCGCCCACTCGGGCTTGAACTGATAAAGCCAGGTTTCGGTCAGCGGTTTGCCGTCCAGTTCCATGTACATGCGCAGGTCGGCGACCTGATCGGGTTCCAGCTCCAGGTCGAAGCTGGCGCGCCAGACGTTGCCGTTGGGGACCGGTCGGGCGAAGGTGCGGCTGACGATGCCTGCGCTGGTGCTGACCTTGACCTCGGGGAAAAAGCCGTAGGGAATCTGCTGCATGACCTCAGGGCGATCAAACTCGACCGTGAAATTGTAGACGTTGTCGGGACGCTCGTGGCCGGGCTGGCCGCCGCGGCCGATGCGGGTGGCGATGGTCTGGGCGATGTTGGTGGCCGGTACCGGGCTCAGATCCTGCCAGTGCAGGCGGTAGTGGAGGTCATATTCGCTGCCCTTGCTGGCCTTGCCGTCCGGGACCCAGAAGGCGCCGATGTTGTCGTGGATTTCATCGTCGGTGGGGATTTCCAGCAGTTGCACGCTGCCTTTGCCCAGCGGTTTGAGCGGCTCGACCCAGACGCTGGGACGGCGGTCGTAGAAGACCCCGTCCTGGTAATGGTCGAAGTTGCGGTCGCGCTGCATCAGGCCAAAGCCCTTGGGGTTTTCATCGGCAAAGGCGGATATGCGGGTGGCGTCGGGGTTGTTCAGCGGTCGCCAGATGCGCTCGCCGGAACCAGTCCACAGCGCGAGTCCGTCGGAATCGTGTACCTCCGGGCGCCAGTCCTTGAGACGCTCTGCGCCGTACTCGCCAAACCAGAACATGGAGGTCAGCGGCAGCAGGCCAAGCCGGTCAACGTCTTCGCGCAGGAAAATCCGCGCCTCAACGTCCATGACCACAGGCGCGCTGCGGTCCAGGCCGCGGGTCATCTTGAAGCGGTAGGCGCCGGTTACGCTGGGCCCATTGAGCAGGGCGTGGACGGTCACCGGGGTGTCGGGCGTGGCGTCGGCTTGCTGCTCGATATAGAACTCGGTGAAGTCCGGAAACTCTTCCGGCTGGCCGGCGACGGCAGGGTCAATCGCGATACCTCGGGCTGACTGGCCGTACTGCCCATCGGCGCCGATGGAGCGGAAGTAGGAGGCGCCCTGAAAGGCCACCCAGTCCTGTTTTACCCAGTCCTCAGCCGTGTGCCACTCCTGCAGACGAAAGCCGGCGAAGCCGGCATCGGCAGGCAGCTCACGGGCGGGATTGTCCGCCGGCATGTTGAAGAAGTCGGCTGAGTAGGGGATCTCGACGGCTTCGCCCTGATCGACCATAAACATGTGTACGCCCTTGGGCGCGTACTTGCCCAGCGGGAAGAACACCAGCGGGTAGCCCTCGCTCGCCTCGGTGTCAGGCTGGCCGGAGAAGGGCGCACGCTGGGTGTCGAAGACGAGCTCGCCGTGCCGTGCGTAGTCAATCTGCTGGACGACCTCGGGGGCGGGCAGCGCGGGCGCCTGGTAGGGGGTGCTGGCCATGCTGCGTGCCCGCTCCACCAGCGCATCAAAGCTGAATGGGCGTACATCACTGGCGGCAAGGGCGAAGGAGGGCAGTAGCATGGCGCCGGCAAGGGCGGCAGCGCCTTGCAGCAGGGGTCGTCTGTTCATGGTTGTGGCTGATCTCCGCACGGCGTTGGGGCTGCTGATCCCGCCGGAATGTCCCTTCGGCTGGATCTGCTTGTGGCCGTTTAGAGCCGTTGTACTGCGTGGTGGTTCCGATTGGGGGAAAACGCCAGGCGAGTTTGTGGCCCTGTTGGCAGAACCTGGAGGGTGCGCGCCAGAGCGCTCGGTGTCAGCTCGCCGTGGTCTTGGCCGGCCCGCTTGCGTTGGCTTTTCTGTCCTGCGCCGGTGACAGGCCGAACAGCCGGCGGTACTCGCGACTGAATTGCGAGGTGCTTTCATAGCCCACGGCAAAGGCGATAGCGCTGATGGCGGTGCCCCGTCCGAGCAACTGGCTGCGCGCATCAATCAAGCGCAGTTGCTTCTGAAACTGCAGCGGTGTCAGGGAAGTCTGGGCGCGGAAGTGCTGGTGAAAGGCTGACCGACTCATGCCCGCGGTGGCAGCCAGGGCGCTGACCGGCAGCGGCGTGCGGTAATCGTTGCGCAGCAGGCGCACGGCGCGGGCGATGCGCAGGGCATGGCCATCGGTTTGTGCCAGTTCGCGCAGCGACGGGCCCTCGGCGCCAAGCAGCAGCCAGTGGTGGATTTCGCGCAGCAGGCCGGCTTGTAGTGCGGCCAATGAGGCGGGCTGATCGAGCAGGGTGATCAGTCTGCGCAGGGCATCGAGCAACGGCGGGCGGGTATCCTGCGGCGAGTCGCCAGGGGCGCTGTCGTGCAGCTCAATCAGCTCGCCCAACAGGCCGATATTCAGATCCAGGGCGATGGAGAGATAGGGCTCGGCGGCACTGGCTTTGGCGATGTGGGTCAGCGTGGGCGTGTTGCGGGCGACCAGCATGATATCGCCGGCATCGTAGCGCGCAGTGCGCTGGTCTATACGGACTTCTTTGCTGCCTTCCAGCACCACGCAGAGCAACGGCTGGACGATTGCATGATCGACCGCCGCCGGCGTGGTTCTGCGTAGCAGGATCAAGCCCGGTACTGGCGTAGTGATCAGTGGGCCGCTTGTGGCGTGCCTCTGGCAGTAGTGACGGGCGGTGTCGAGCAGTGAGCGGTACATGCGGTGATTGTGCGCCGCGGCCGTGCTCAGGGTAAAGCCGTCTGGATTATCAGGCATGTTTGTCGGTGCTTTGGGCATCTGCTGCACGTGCCCATGGCTAGAGTGGAAGCTCCACGACAGGAGGTGACCCATGACTGACAAACAGACACGCGACGCGTCGGTACCCGGACCGCTTGCACCACCACCGCCGATCGAGTCGCCCCACGTTGGCGTCCGACAGATCGGTGAGCAGGGCGAGGAAGGGCGCAAGGCCTTTTACATTCACATCGAGGCCAGGCCAGGGCGCGAGGAGGATGTACTGCAGATGCTGCGCGATATTCGCGCCTGTGTTGAAGACGAACCGGGCACCGGGCCCTGGTTTGCGGTGCGCTATTCCGAGCGGGTATTCGGCATCTTCGAGGCGTTTCCCGATATCGCTGGCAGGCAGGCTCATGTCGAGGGCGGCGGTGGCGACATTTTCAGGGACCGGGCGCGGATGAACGCCATTTTGGCCGACGCCGCCCGGGTGCATCGGCTGGATGTACTGATGAGCAAGGATGCGTTCTCGCATCTGCAAGTCTGAGATCCCGCGTCTTACCCGACCCTGCTGGCGCTCTGGAACGGTGCTGGCAGGAATATCCGCGCTGATCCTTGGCTATGTCTATAATCTGCTGCGAAGTGGCGACGGCTCCGGGGCCGGCTGCCTGTGGAGCGGGCTGCAAGGATCAGGGTGCGGGGTGATATGGGGTTGGTGAGATTAGCCTGGATTTTTCTGGCCTGCGCGTTGCTGGTGCAGCCGGCGCAGGCGCGCCCGTCGGGAGCTGCGCTGGCCGAGTGTCGTGACGAATCCGAGCTGCTGGCTGCGCTGGAGCAAGGCATTGAGCAGCTGAACGGCCGCCGCGCGGTGTTTGAGTCGATCTACAACGATGCGTTTCCGGCCAGCATGTCGCTGGACGAGGTGTTGCAGGGTGCGCAGAACGGCGGGCGCCAGGCCTGGCCCGATAACATCGACTGTTCGGCGCTGGCCGAGCAGTACCAGTCGGCGTTGGCCGACTATCGGCACGCACAATCACGCCTGCAGCGTCAGCAGGCCAGCTGGGCTGCGTTGCCCGACAGCATGCGCGATGCGCTGGTGCTGGTGTGGCAGTCACGTCAGCGCTTGCTGATTCATGGTGAGGTGCTGCAACAGCAGCTGTCGGCGGATGAATCGCCGGCGCAGTCGCGCGCCGAGCAGGCGTTGTTGCAGGCCGCCATCAACCGTAGCCAGGGGCAACTGAGTGATCTGCGGCGAGAGCTGTTCGCCATTTTGCCGGCGTTGCAACGAGAGCCTACGGCGGTGCGGCTGGGCGACTTGCTGCAGCTCTGGCGCAGTGCCTATGCGCTGAACCCCGCGAACGATCTGCCGCGTCAGCAACTGCTGGATGCCCTGCCTGCCGAGGTGGCGGAGTCCGCCCGCGAGTACTTCCGGCTGGCGCGTCTGGATGCGCTGGTACAGCGCAATGCGTTGAACGACGTGCGGGCGTGGATGTGGAGTCGTTATCCGCTGCTGTTC
>CEPQ01005665.1_pt1 | contig 12624 bp, 10 predicted proteins | sample 530411 | NCBI WGS metagenome assembly CEPQ01 (sample SAMEA2620039, study PRJEB7988) | marine metagenome | isolation source: saline water (ENVO:00002010), including
GTGAAGCTAAACGCCGAAAACGCCGAGCAGGCAAACTCTCTTGCTGCTCAGGCAAGCAAAATAGCGTCTCAAGGAGGGGAGGTCATCGGCGAAGTAGTGGATACCATGACGCAGATTAATGATTCTGCCCAAGAGATATCAGACATTATTGGCGTTATTGACGGGATTGCCTTCCAAACTAACATACTGGCATTAAATGCTGCGGTTGAAGCAGCGCGAGCCGGAGAGCAGGGGCGTGGGTTTGCGGTTGTAGCCTCTGAAGTGCGCAACCTAGCGCAGCGCTCTGCCGAAGCTGCGAAAGACATTAAAGAACTCATCTCTGATTCGGTCAGCAAAATTGCCAGCGGTAACGAGTTAGTAGTCAAGTCAGGCGATACCATGGCAGAAGTTGTGACCTCAATCAAACGAGTTAATGACATTATGTCTGAAATTGCAGCGGCGTCTGCAGAGCAAGCTGCGGGGATAGAGGAAGTCAGTAAAGCCGTAGTTCAGATGGATGAAATGACCCAGCAGAACGCTGCGCTAGTGGAAGAGGCTGCAGCTGCGGCCGATAGTCTTAAACAGCAATCACTGCAATTGAATGAACGGGTCTCAGTATTTGAAGTAGGAAAAGGGCTAAGCAGTGACCAACAGCACGTCGCGGCCCTAACCCACGGAGATTTTCGACAGCCGCAGCGCTTATCTGCAGCACCAGCTCAGCGAGCGTCTCAAGCGAAGGCGCTAACACCGGCTATGCCTGACGAAGCAGAGTGGGAGTCATTCTAATGACAGTGGCTGTTTCAACAAAAGATAGCACTAGGGAGTTCGCCTTTGAAAAGGCGGACTTCAAAAACGTGCAGAAGATGTTGTTTAAAAAAGCAGGAATAAATCTATCTGATGCCAAGGAAGCAATGGTCTACAGTAGGCTAGCGCGTAGGATTAGGGCGAGAAATTTGCGCAGTTTTAACGAATATCTCGCTCTAGTGAACAAATCGGAGTCAGAGTTAGAGCAATTCATTAATGCACTTACCACGAACCTTACGTCTTTCTTTCGCGAGCCACACCACTTTACTGCGTTGGCGGATTATCTAAGACAGCATAATGTTACCAACATTTGGTGTGCTGCCAGCTCTACTGGTGAAGAGCCATATTCAATCGCCATGGTAGTGGCTGAAACGTTCGGAAGTTTTAAAACACCGGTCAAGATCATTGCCTCAGACATAGACAGCAAAGTGCTAGCTAAAGCCAGAGCCGGTGTTTACCCCTTAGCATCGATAGCGAAAATACCCCAACACAGACAAAAGCAGTTCTTTCACAAAGGCAAAGGTGCTAATGAAGGAAAGGTAAAAGTGGTCGATGAACTTCGCGATATGGTGCAGTTCAAAAAGCTGAATCTTACCGATGCAAAATGGGATGTTAAGGGGCCGATTGACGTTATATTTTGCCGTAATGTGATGATCTACTTTGACAAACCAACGCAGCTCAAAGTACTACAAAAAATGGTGGGTATGTTAAAGCCATCTGGACTTTATATGGCTGGGCATTCTGAAAATTTCAATATGTATACTAATCTTGTGAGACCGGTGGGGAAAACCATTTATCGCCCCGTCGATTAGGAGATAGCGTGGCGACCCCCAATTTTGAACTGCCCATTAGTTACTACGACAAGCGGTTTTCTACAGAAGCGGTAAAGCTTTTACCCGGCCAGTATTTTGTTACCTCTCAAGACAAAATGTTGGTTACGGTGCTTGGCTCTTGTGTAGCAGCCTGTTTATTCGACCCTAATACGGGAATTGGTGGTATGAACCATTTTATGTTGCCTACCGTGAATAAATCGGCGGGTGAATTTGAGCAAGTTCAAGGGATGGCGGCAAAGTACGGGGTGCATGCCATGGAAATTCTGATCAATGAAATTGTGAAAGTAGGGGCAAAAAAGAACCGACTACAAGCAAAAGTCTTCGGAGGCGGGAAAGTCGTGCCGTCTTTTGTTCAAAACGATGTAGGTAAGTTTAATGCCGAGTTTGTAACTCAGTTTTTAGAAACCGAAGGTATACCTATTTTAGCCAGTGATTTGTGCGATGTTTATGCGCGAAAGGTGTATTTCTTTCCACGCAGCGGCCACGTGATGATGAAGCGTATTCACGAGCTTAACAATGCAACAATTATCGAGCGGGAAAGTCAGCACCGCTGGGAATTATCGAAGCAAACACCAAGTGGCAGCGTAGATTTATTTGAGGACTAGTCATGACAATAAAAGTGTTAGTGGTAGATGATTCAGCGCTTATTCGCCAAATACTCAGTGAAATCATAAAGAGTGAGCCAGACATGACGCTGGTAGGTGCAGCGCCAGATGCGTTTGTAGCGAAAAAGCTGGTGCTTGAGAAATCTCCCGACGTCATAACATTAGATATAGAAATGCCAAAAGTGGATGGTCTGCGTTTTCTCGAAGTGCTTATGAATGCTAGACCAACACCAGTGGTTATGATTTCTACGCTGACAGAAAAGGGGGCGGAAGCCACCTTGCGATCGCTGGAGTTAGGTGCGATTGATTTTGTTGCTAAACCTAAAGTCGGTGTGGCTCAAGGTATGGCAGAATACCACGAGTTAATCGTTGACAAAATTCGAACGGCCGCACGTTCAAAAGTAAAAAAAGCCTCGCCAGCTAAGGTATCTTCCGTCAATAAGGTGAGTTACTCGGGAACAGAAAAGCTTATTGCGATAGGCGCCTCGACTGGCGGCACTGAAGCCATAAAAGAAGTGCTGCGAACTTTCCCTGCAAATGCCCCTGCAACGGTTATAACTCAGCACATGCCGGCGGGCTTCACTTCTACCTATGCAAGGCGGTTAGATTCTGTATGTCAAATGCAGGTGAAAGAAGCGAAGGGAGGCGAGCGCTTGCTTCCCGGGCAAGCGTACTTAGCGCCAGGCGATAAGCACATGGAAATTGAAAGAAGTGGGGCTGATTACCGCATTAGGCTTACTGATGGCCCGAGAGTATCGGGTCACAAGCCTTCGGTTGACGTGCTCTTTAATTCTTTATGCAAAAGCGCCGGTAACAACGCGATAGGCGTATTGTTAACTGGGATGGGGAGTGACGGCGCTATCGGTCTTCATGAGTTGTTCAACGCTGGCTGTGAGACCTTCTGTCAGGATGAGGCAAGTTGTATAGTTTTTGGAATGCCAAAGGTAGCCATCGAAAAGGGAGCAGCAAGTCATATATTAGGCTTAGATGATATGGGTAAGGCGGTTATGCAAACTGTAGAAAAACTCTCTGCGGGTAGTCGCCTATAGGTATAAAAAGTAAATACTTACAAAATGCAATTTCTGTCCTAAAAACTGTAAAAAGATTGTTATTGCTTTTCTTGTTACAAAAAAGCTCAGGTGTTTTAATAGCGAAACTTAACGAGTAGGCAATGCTGCTTCAGAATGCTGTTGCTGAAGCCGATACTATGGATAGGCCTACTTGGAAGTGCGTAAAAATATATAAATCGATACGTAAGTGGAATAGTAATCTAACTTGTTGTCGTCATAATAATCAGAAAAGGCAACGGTTTATGTGTAATAGCTGAGGCAAAGTATTCAAGGTTTTATTACTGCGTATATTTTGTTGTACCTAATAACAAAAAAGGGCCTGCTATATTCCATACAGATTTGCGAACAAATATATGTTCATTCTTAAGGTATGACACTAACCTGGGATAATTACGAGTAGTTGGGGACTCTTATGAAACGGCAAACGCTAATTGCACTATCTGCCTTAATGTTTTCTTCTTCTGCTTTAGCAAATGGCGGTTTTGAGCCGAACAAGAAAGCATGCGTTAACGTCGGTAAGGAAATCACTCGCGTAAGCACTGAAATGAATGTGGCAAAGTCTGGTATTCAAAAGTCATGGCTAAAGCGTCAGTTAAGTGCATTAGAAACTAAACGCACTTCATGCAGCACAAAAGGCTTTAAAGCCAACCAGCCAGAGTTAGCAAAGCTTTAATATTGATGCGTGTTTTAGAAAAGAAAAAGTCTTACCTTGGTAAGACTTTTTTTGTTTTTAAAGTAAATAAAGTTAGTTTGTCACAATGCGTATTAATTCATTAAGCGAAGCAATACTGTAATCGGGTGCTAGCCCTAATGGATACGGCATTTTTCCCGAACGTTCTACAAATGTAGTTTGCATACCTGTCGCCTTAGCGCCGCTTACGTCCCAGCCATGGGCCGCTACCATCATGGCGTCTTCATTCTTGACATTAGCCTGTTGGCAGGCCCAGTGATAAACCGCAGCATGAGGCTTGTAAGTTCGCACGCTTTCCACGCTTAATACATGAGAGAAATATGACGTTATATTAGCGTATTCCAGTTGCGCATCCAGCCCGGCTTTTGATGAATTTGAAAGTGCCACCAAGGTAACACCTGCACTTTGAAGAGCCTTTAACGCTGGGATCACGTCACTATGAGCGGGCAGCTTGGTTATGTGCTGTTTAATAGTGTCTTTGGCGGTAGCTTCATCAATAGTGATTCCCTTACCGTGAGCTACCATAGTAAGGGCAGCGGCCCCAATATCGATGAAATCGTGAAACTGTGCAGACGCAACATCTACCAAGCTGTGATGCAAAAGGTTAGCAAACCATAAGTCGACCAGTGTCTCATCGCCGTTTAATACAGATGCTAATCCTGTTTTAATAGCCTGCATGTCTAAGAGTGTTTCATTGATATCGAAAAAAATAACCCTTGGCGTCACAATTCACCTTCCTATTATTAATGGCAAAAAACGTCGCGTGTTGTCCTAACGCGCCTGTTGCTTATACCACTGTAAAACAGAATTGGTTTTGCTAAAGGCCTATACGACCAATGTCGATGGATTGGCGTTAAGGAGGGCAAAGGGGATATTGGGAACGCGCGATACTGTAAATGCAGGTCGCGCGTTTTCTGTTTAAGCTAAATGGTGTCGTTGCGACTTTCCATATCAATCGACATGGCGATATCATCGAGTATGTCGTTGAGCCCAGTAATTTTTTCGGTGCCAATAAATATGCTCATTTGAGTTTCGACCACTATATAGTCGTTTGTGGTGTCGCCCTCAAAGGTATTTGCTAGCGCGCTTTGCACTCGGTCGAAGAACTGGCGTGCACTTCGCTCTTCGATATTGTGAAGGCATAAAATGAATTGGTCTGTCCCAAAACGCCCTAAAATATCGTTACCCCGGGTTACGGTCTGAAGATTTTGCGCAATTTTTCGCAATACAAAATCGCTTTTCGTAGAACCCACTTTACGCGTTATCTCACGTAGGTTGCTGATGTCGAATATCGCAATAGCGATAGCCCTGCCTTGTTTAGGCGCTTCAAGTTTATTGATGCGAGCAATAGCTGAATCGGCATTAAGTAGAAGCGTTACTGGGTCAATGGCTTTGCGCGCTACGTGCTTCTTGCGTAGCACGTAGCCAGCAATAATAACAAGCAATAAGAACACTGCGATAGCGGTATATAAAGTGTTCCTTCTCTGTTCTTCGGCTTTTTCAATGGCTGACTCTAGGTCATATATTCGTGTATAGAGATTAGCTGCACCAACAATTAAAGCGGTATCTTGGGTAAGTTCCCTTCGCTTAATGACCTCTTTTGAGTAGATACTATGGGCTTCTTTTGCGCGCTCTATATCGCCTAAAGCTAAAAATATTGAAACGTTAAAACTTAAGTAGTCAAGGTTGGTATTGAAGACTTTTGGGATGGCGATTTTGTCTAATGCACCTATATCAGTTAAATACTGCTTTAAACAGGTGAGATCCTCGTTATGTAAACATAATTCGGCTTTATGCCAAGCAACCAGTTTTTGGCCGAGGGAGCTAGAGATGTTGGCAGTCGCTTCCTCTAAATCGGGAAGATTATAGGCTAGTTTATTATAGTCACGCGTTTTTCTATGGTAGATAGACAGCGCATATTGATACAAAAAGTTACTAAGCGGCGTGTCTATTTCGCTATTCAGCACACCTAGTTCTAGAATGCTCTGATACGCTTTATCAGTTTGACCACTGCTCAGTAGCGAAACGATGGCACTAATTATAATGCTTACCTTGTTGCTGCCTTTATATACCAAAAGGCCCATTTTATGTGCTTTTAAATACTGCTCGGCGGCTAGCGCATGCTGCTCTAACTTACCGTAAAGAAGACCGATAGCGTTGTGGATATGCGCGAGTTCGCCAGGACTGCCGTTGTCGGAATAGCGTTTAAGCACGCCAAACATTTTACCTAGCCTGACTTCGGGTGACGTAGACTCTGAACAATAGTTAATTAGCCCTAGCGAAGAGCTGGTAAAAATATCGCTGTGACGTTCTGGTGAAGATAAATCTTGAGCTTGTTGATAGTACTCACAGCGCGCCGGGTTCTCTCTTGCGTCATAAGTGAAGCCAATTTGATAGATAGCCGATGCAAACGCATAAGAGCCCTCATCAATATTGTTTTGCATTATGGCTTTAAGCAGCATGTTCTCTGCTTCTTCGTATTTGCCACGACAAATTAAAAACTGCCCTTTGGCCACGGTCAAAGCAAAACGCTGTTGGGGTGTGAGGCTTTCTAAAGTGAGCGTTTGTTCTAGTTCTGGCAGCAACGATTGACTTGGGCAATCGTACGAGGGCGAGCGAACTTTTTCGATAACGGCATCGACATCAGTATTCGCCGAAGTCGCAGAAGAAGCGAGCAACACGCTGAAAAAAGATAAGACTGTTAGATATAACCTTCGAACCATAGGGAAGAATATTTATATTTTTTCTTTATAATATCGATTTGAGCCAATAACTACTATACAAAGCCCGTAAATCTTACTGCTTTTTTGTATCCTTATGCGTATTTTGCTTCTTAATCTAGCAGCTATTAAAAAGTGGTAAGCATGCTACCTTAATGCACCGACGACCCAAAACTTACCAAAATCGCCACGCCCACTAAGGCAACGGCAGACCATGCAATGGTGGCTTTCGTTGCTTTTTCACCAAGTACCCAGGCTACTCCTAAAGACATTAACGCACTGGTGGCAATTAATGTTTGAACAACGGCGGCTTTCGCATAGGCGAACGCGAACATTTGTAAGTAGATAGCGGCAGTAGTGCCAAGCAGTGTTGCTAACACAAAAGCCGGCCATATGCGTTTGCCGTGGCTACTTTGATAGTCGATAACAGGCATGTAGCGGGTTTTCGTTAAAGCTATAAGCGGTATCACAAAGGCCATACCGCCTACTAATCGCAAAAATGCCGCACTTGCCGCGTCTACTTCACCCGCGCTTAAAATGTCGCGGCTGACTACCGCGCCAACGGCCTGACACAGTGCGGCGCCTACGCCATATAAATAACCGCTGGTAGCGAACACATGAGTAGTGCTGCGTTTACGCGCCTTTATGACCATATCCACCGAAAATAGCACCACAGCAACGCCAACCCATTGCTGCCAAGTAATCCATTCTCCAATAAAAGCCATAGCAAAAAGTGCGGTAAATAAAGGCGCAAGGGTTTCGGCAACCAGCACCGCCTGGCTATCGCCAATGCTTTGTAGGGCTTTAAAGAAACAGGTGTCGCCAATGCCTATGCCAATTAGACCGCTAAGCAAGAGCCATAACACTGCGCTGGTGGTAAGTCCGGTTGGCTGAACGAAAAGTAGCACAACGGCCAAAATGGCAATGGAAATTAAGCCTTTCCAAAAGTTCATAGTTAGCGGCGAAAACGCGTTACCCGTACCACGGAATAAGCGCGCGGCAATTGCCCAACAAAGCGCTGTACCTAGCGCAGCAAAAACACCCATAAATTACCTGTGAACAATATAAATAAATCAGAAAGGGCAAAGTTTAGTCTGCCAAAAAGAGCGGCTATGCTAAAGCAAGGTGTAGTTGGCGTAAACTTAAATCATTCGGTTGGTTTTTAGCTAAGCATCATAGCCTTAAGCAAACGTAACAAAAGCTAAAGGTGTTTCGTGGCATTATATTAATAGCAAAGAAAAGTGAGGCTGCGCTGAACTGCTTTAAGTGAGTGTTAATCGAGTCTCTAGAATATTACTGAAGTAAAAAGGCGAGAAAACCGTGAGTATTGAGCAGATGAACTTAAGCGGCATAAAAGGTGTGATATTCGATTTAGATGGCACCTTGGTAGAGTCTAGCCTTAACTTTACAAAAATGCGCGCCGACGTAGGCTGCCCACAAAACGAAGATATTCTTACCTTTGTAGACGCTATCGCGTGCGCCGAAACCAAAGCGAATGCACACCGAGCTATATTGCAGCACGAACTTGACGATGCTCAAAATGCCAAGTGGTTACCCATTGGCAAAGCCATGGTAGAAAAGGTGCAGGCACACATACTTCCCATGGCAATAGTTACCCGCAACTGCCGCCAAGCCACCGCAATTAAGATAGCTAATAACGACATACCCATCGACTACGTGCTTACCCGTGAAGATGCCCCAGCCAAACCCGATCCAACCGCATTATTAATGGTGGCGAACACATGGCAGCTTCAACCTGAAAACTGCCTGTATGTGGGCGACTTTATTTATGACCAGCAAGCCGCCGAGAATGCTGGGATGAAGTGGTTGTTGGTTTAGGTCTTAACTATTTACATCAGGTTTTTTTGGTTTTATCGGACCGATTGGCAAGATCAGATAATGATCTTCGTCCAATAATGGCGTGGTAATCCCTGCATATACTTTAGTATAGTCATCCTCTGTAAGTTCTTGCATGTTTGTTTTTTGTTCGATATTCATATCTATTCCTCTTCATTTTTTAATTTTCCTGCTCATGTGAGCAACTAAAAGGTAATGGTTTTACAGGGATGTAAGATATGACTAGTGAGACAGTTCATCGATATAAGCTGAAAACTAATTCTTATGTCCTAATTTTCTTTATTTGTCTAATTTTTATTCCAAAAACGGGCCAAGCCATTGGCGTAAATTTAGAGGGGAGAACCACTTTCGACGGAATTCCCTCAGGTGTTATTCGCGATGTAGAGGTTTCAGGCAAAGTTGTCTATGTGGCCGCTGAAAATGGAGTGTTCGAAGTAATAGGAAAGGAGTCCGAGCGCTTAAAGTTCAACACGACCAGCAATGCTACAGGTATCATCTCTGATATCCACTTGATTGGCGCTAGTTTGTGGGTTGTCGAATATGGCGTGGGTATTTTCGAAATTAATTTGAAAACTAAAGAAGCTAAGCAGCTATTTGCCGATAGAAAGTGGTCACGCTCTGTATGGGCCATGACAATGACTCCCACAAACTTTTACTTTTCTGTCATCGACGATGTTATACAAGTGAATAGACAATCAAGTCATTCAACCGAGTTAAGCTCCCAATTGGCAGCTTTAAAGTTAAATGGTGTTTACTCTCTTTTTTCTGAAAAAAGTAACGTGCATATAGCTTCAGACAAAGGTTACGTCTCAATTTCAGAAATGGCAGGTAATGTGGAAGAGTATAAACTAAGAGACAGATTACCGTTGCTATCTAGTGCGACATTTATCAAGGTGATCGATAAAGAGCTATACATTGGAGGTCCAGAGGGACTTTACATACTTGGCAATAAAGAGCGATATATTCCTACTGAGGGAGTTAGTGGTACTTATATAAACGATGTAATAAAAACAGAGGATAACAAAATTTGGGTTTCGGATGGGAGGCTATTAATGTTAGAAAATGGGAAGCTTTCAACGCCTCCCTTTATGAACCCGGTTCTTACATCTGAGGCAATTCGCTCTATAACCAAAATAGCGGTCGGCCCTTATGATTCAATGCTTATTGCTTCATCTCAATTGGGCTTAATTTCTTTACCCAAAACAAAGTTGTCGACAAACCTAGTATCGCTTAACGGGAACGCTTTAAGAGAAAACATACAGAAATCTGCTATCGACGAAACGGAAACATTGGTCAGAATTGAAAATGGTCTATTTACTTTAAATGAAAGTAGTGGGGAGCTAACTGAGAAAACTTTAGTAAAAGATAAAATCACCCATTGTACATCACACAAAGAAGAAATTTTTGCTCGGTTAGCAGGGTTAAACCCATCGGAACTGTGTAGAAGTGATTTCACTCATTTTATTCAAGTCGATAAAAATGCTTTCTATTTTTACTTCGATGATGGGGTTAGCGCCAACTACTACTATTTAGTGAATGAAGCAATAAAAGACACAATCAAAGCTCCCCGTAAAATTGTTTATAGCTCTTTGTTAAGTGGTGGTGAACTAGCTGCTTTTGATGCGTTTGATAATGTGCACTTTCAGTTGTCCAAGTTTAACTGGCGGACAATTAGCTCAGACGAAGGGAATTGGTTTGGACTTCAGTGTTTAATTGAGTTTAAAAACGCTTATTTGCTATGTACATCTGGGGCTGGCTTAAAAGAGATCGATAAGAAGAGTGGCACGGTCAACTCTTCACTTATTCAGGGGCTAAGTGAACTAAGGTTTATTCGCGGGGCTATGGTTACTGAGAGCGGTAATCTATGGGTGGCCTCAAATATGGGGCTTTTCATAAAACCTCGGTCGAGCGAGTCAGCTTTTAATGTTGGCATGCAGTTTGGTCTTTTTGATACAGACTTTGAGTACAGAAGTTTTGAGGAACTGCGCACAAAAGTGTTAGTGAAAGGGGATAAATACAGTTACTTGCTCGATGAAAGGGAATTAATACAAAGCCTTAAAAATCTACCCACTGAAGTGGGAACTACTGTTTTAACGCACATTAAATGGAATGATGAAAAAGGACAGAACGAGCTTCACTTTCCTGAGCATCTCAATTTTAACTTCGACAGCGATTTTAAAGAGATCACCTTTAATTTTGTCGATAGTGATGTTTATAGCAAGAGCGAGGGGATTGAGTTCAAGCTAGATGATAATACTTGGTTCTCACATAACAAAACATCAATGAGTTTAACTTTAAGTGACTTGGGCTTTGGTACTCACACGCTTAATGTAATCAGCAGTCAAAATAGAGATACTTCAGATGGGTTGACTATAAAGTTTGATATAGCTCCGCCTTTCTGGGCCTCTAAATGGGGCATCATTTTATATTTGTCTATCGCCATATTGCTTTCTTACTTATGGAAGGTGGGTATTGCAAGTAAGCTTTATAAAAAATTCAAAACCACCAGTTTATACGCACATCTTACTCGTTATGAAATTACAGATGGGCATTCAAAGTTCGAAAAAATGCTGCGAAGTAAAGAGCGGTTCATCAACGAAATAACCTCGGAACTTCGAACACCTATTCAAGTGATTAACGGTTCCTTAGCGAAAATTTCTGATGCAGATAAGGGCACGCGCAAAGAGTTAGTTAGTATCCAAGACAATGTAAAAAGGGTCGAGCAATTAATTAACCAGATGAGCCATGATGTCCCTACAGCCTTGGATGTTGAAGATTATTACAAGTCATATTCATCCGAAAGTATTCGTTTAATTGCGCTATCCCTAGAACCTCTAGCGAAGCAAAAAAGACAAAATCTAGAAGTGCGAATAAAGGTCAAAAAAGAAGTGTCTCTGATCAGTGAAAGCCTTGAAAAAATCTTGGCTAACCTAGTCCAGAACGCTATCAAGTTTACACCTGAACTTGGCACGATAAAGGTGAGTGCTATACAGGATAGCAAGGCACTGAAGATTACTGTAACAGATGACGGTGAAGGAATTGACGAAAACTTACAGAACAAAGTATTTGAAAGATTTGCTAGAGGTAACACTAAACTAGATGGAAATGGGGTAGGGCTGGCTACGGTTAAAACTCTAGTAGAGTTAAATCAAGGAGAGGTTACGCTTCAGAGTCAAAAAGGTGTGGGAACGAAAGTGACGGTAACGTTGCCAGTTGATGATGTTGCTTTTGTAAATTCGCAAGCTGAAAACCTCTCGCCAGCAAATGCCAAAACAAATAAGAAATCGCTATTAATTGTTGATGACAGCAGAGAATTCCGTTCCTATCTCTTCGATCTGTTCTCTGATAAATATCGCTGTCTTGTAGCGCGCAATGGTGTTCAAGCTTTAGATGTCATGCAGCATTATTTGGTGGACTTGGTAATAACAGATCAAATCATGCACGAAATGGACGGACTTAGTTTAACTAAGGCTATTCGCCAGAATCCTAGCTATGCAAACATTCCTATACTAATGCTTACTGCTGAAACAGGGGCTGAGCTGGAAAAAGCAGCACTAGAGGAAAAAGTTGATTACTTCTTAGCGAAGCCAGCCTCAAATGAAGAGATAACACTGCGTGTTGAACATTTATTGTCGGTAAGAGAGACAAAAGAAAAAGAGCACGATGAAAGTGCCCTCCCTGCTTTTAAGTTCGGATGTTTAACAATTCCTGAGTTTGATAACGAGAAGGATATGGCATTCTATTTAAACTTCATCGCTGTTCTTGAAAAGAACTATCAAGACGAAGCATTCAATAGAGACCAAGCTGCTTCCCAGTTATTAATAAGTCCAAGAAGTTTAAATCGAAGAATGTCTGAATTATTCGAGTACAATTTCAGCGAGTTTCTGTCGCGCTTTAGAATAGAAAAATCTATTCCGCTGCTGCTAGAAGGAAATAGTATTTTAGATACATGTCTCGACGTAGGTTTTGGTACAGCCGCTTACTTTTCTACCTCTTTTAAAAAGGTCATGCATCTACCACCTAAAAAGTACATAGAGCAATATAGTAAAACTGTCGCTTAGTTTT
>CEPQ01047566.1_pt1 | contig 12575 bp, 11 predicted proteins | sample 530411 | NCBI WGS metagenome assembly CEPQ01 (sample SAMEA2620039, study PRJEB7988) | marine metagenome | isolation source: saline water (ENVO:00002010), including
ATAGTCTTCCGACACCGGGCGCGGCGCGTTGCGGCCACAGGACATGCCGGTACCGATCTGGATGAAGCGCCGCAGCGGGCGTCCGCGCGAGAGGCCGTGCGCCATGGCGAGCACGCCGTCGACGTTGGTGGGGAAGATGGAACGATGGCTGCCGAACGAGGCCAGGGCCGCCGAGTTCACCACATCGCTGACCTGCAGCAGGCGCGGATCATCGATCCAGCGCTCCACCCCGGTGAGGTCGCCGCACAGGATCTGGTCAGGCGACAGGCGCTGCAGTTCGTCCTCGCTCACGCCGTGCAGGCGCAGGTTGGACGCCAAGCGTGCGCGCCCTTCGTTGCGATTGGCCGACCTGACCAGGAACAGCGAGCGCTCCCAGCGTGGCGTGCGGATGAGACGAGCGGCCAGCGCGCCGCCGATGAATCCGGTACTTCCGGTGAGCAACAACATAGACGATGAGAGTTCCGCAGATAAGGAAGCAGGGACCGGCATGCCCCCATGCCGGCCGGTGAAATGAGGGCGCGAATCCGTGCCTCTTCCCCTGAAAATGGGGCAAAAAATTATAAGTGAGACGATCACGGAATTGAACCAGTCCAATTGGACTGGGCGCGCTGGCGCACCGATTCCAGCAGTAAAAAATTTACATCCTGCATCAGGCATTTCAGTCCAAACGGACTGATTTCTTTTGCGAGTGCGACCATTAGAATTCGATGGATGTTGCCTCGCCCGATTTCCCTTCCCCACCTGACCGCCACTTCATGGCAACGAGGAGTTTCCTCATGCCGCTTGTGCCCGCGCTTCTCTTTCCCAGGTCATCGGCCGTGACGGCGCACGTCCATGTGCTCCCCATCCATCGCCGCGTGCGACTGGGGGTGGAAGGCGGCCTTGTCGCTGCCAGCGTGCTGCTGCTGGTTGCCACGCTGGCGGCACATTCACTGTCCACCTATACCGCCTGCACGACGGTCCTGACGGCCCTGCTCTGTGGCGGATGCTTTGTGCATCTGCTGGTGCGCGAGCGCCGCGGGCTCCCTGATTCGCCGCGGAAATCGGCGATGCTGGCGACGCTGATCGTGTGCGTTTTCCTGGCAGCGTTGTCGGATACCGGAATGGTCCACGGACAACGCGGGGATGCGCCGGGGGCGCTGGTGAGTGCCTTGCGCCATGGGGTGCTGCCGCTGGGCCTCTTCAGCTATTGGCTGGTGTTCTGCGGGCCCATGTCCTTGCGCTGGCGTGCGGTGCTGCCGTTTGTGCCGATGCTGGGTTGGCTGTGCTTTGCGGCGATCCGCTCGGCGCAGGCCAGGCAGGTGCGCTGGCCGTGGGCCTCTTCGGGTCTGTCGGCGTGGGGCGAGGCGGCGGTGCTGGTGGCGTTGATGGTGATGCTGTTCGTAGCGGGGCTGGTGTTGTTGAAGCTGGTCAAGGCTTATCTGGTGGATGCGGGGATGCGGTCACGGGCGTTTGGGGATTGGGATGCGGGGGCGGTGTCAAGACAGCCTTTAGTAGCAGATGGTAATGGTGGTAGTTGAGCGATGACCCAGATGGACGGAAAAAATTACTGTTGGGTGAAGAAGCGCTCCCTCCGTCCTCTTTGAGGCTGTTGCAAAATCAAATATCGGGGCTGTTAACTTTCCCGGCTTGATGTTAACTTCCTGTCTTGTTTTTCCTGACGGGATGCGATGCCTAAAGAACTTGTCGACGATGAATTGTGGTCACTCATCGAACTGACCTGCGTCGGTAATTTGTAGCCAGTCAGGCAGTGAGTCGGTTGTCGATCATATTGGAAGCCAACCCAAAGGGATCGCGGAAGCAACGTAGCGACGTCTTGGGTCATAACCGTGTGAGGCTAGCAGTGCAGCACTTTCTCTTCATTGGCATCGGAGGAGGGCAAATTCGGTTCAGATGAGGCACTTTTACTTCATCGCTTGATTGTCTAACGTCTTGGCCTTCCAGCCGGTTCTTGTCAGCCTCAAGCTCAGCTGATACACATGCTTGCCATCGTCTTTAATGCTCCGAGCAATTTCTGGGAATGCTGCAAGAGATTCTGGCCTCTTCGCCCATTCGGCAATCCCAGTGGTCTTGCTCTGGTATTTCACGATAGCTTCTTGATAGGCACCGACCTTCGTTGGCCCGTCCCAACTCACCACTTTGCTGAGAACCGTCTTGCCCCAGCACAATTCAATTCGCGTCTCCTTGGTTCGGCCGCTCAAGTCGAGCACTATCACTTCCGTGCGCCGCTCGAAAGGCTTGGCCGCTCCCGTCAGGTTATAGCGCTTGATCTTGGCCTTGGCACCCGTTGGCTTGCCGACGCCGTCCCTGATGGCCACCTCGGCATCCTCGCTCTTTGCGAGACCGACAGCCTCTAGGGCGGCCATGCTTCCGGCTATGCCGGGCCGATTACCCTTCTGCTGGCGTAAGTCCCTGTCGGTGATAACCACTGGCCACAGTGTTGTAATGAACAGACACCGCTCGCCCCTCTCATCGAAGTATTGAGCTACGGCCGCACTGAAGTTCTCTTCGTTCGCATCATTCATGCTGGCGCAGCCGGCCAGTAAGACCGGCATTGCTATTACAGCACTCGCCACCTTCTTCATCTATTTGTCCCCGTTTAGGTTATGAGTTCACGATTCTTACACTATGCCAGTGAGCACCGCACGGTCGGGTATTGGCTTGCGACCTGTACACTCGCGATTGCGAGGCGTTCGCATGGGCAGAAGCGGCTCGATGAGTGAACACAATTCATCGTCGACAAGTTCTTTGGACATCGCATCCCATCAGGAATAACAAGACAGCAAGTTAACTGCCCTGGAACTTAATTTTGCAACAGCCTCTTAAGCATTTGAAGCTAACATTGCGGGCTAGTGATCAACCATCATCATAAGAAAAATGAAAATGAATTGGTGTGGGAACAGCAGTTTTCTTTTATATCCGTTACTACCGGTTTATATAAATTCCAGACAATCGAAGAGTCGTTACCAACAGACGCAGGTAGCCACGTCTTCGCACGCGATTTCACCTCGACAGAATGCAAAGGAACAACAGCCTTTTCACCTCGATCAATGCGCGTAAGGGCACACACGCATAGTTGAACACAGAGGGCGGTTTCTTAAGTCTTCCTTCGCGGCATTCCGTAATTTGCTGGAGCACGTTCTGGTTTACCCTTTCATGGTCTCAGCATGACATACTGAACCGCACTTGAAAGGGAGGAGGCGGCATGAGTACTGGCAAGTTTTTCCTTGGAGCCGCCGTGCTGTTGTCCGCGGCCATGAGCGGCTGCTCTCAAGAAACGAAGTTACCTACGCACCTTGCCCAGATCCGTCTTGATCCAAGTCGCTATGGCGACCTGGTGGATGGGCTTGACTCGGCGATGAAAGCCAGTGGTCTGTCGCGATACGGTGCGGCGGGGGGATTGAAAGAGCTTAGAGGTCGAGATGTGTTGTACATCGGGTACCGGCAGCAGTCAGACAAATGGGCGTTCATCACTGCTACAGATATCATCGAGGCGGGGACTGTAGAGATGCGCGTCTACTCCACGGTTCTGACCGATGAGCATCTAAGAGAAGACGCGATGTCTCGCCTTGATCATGTCTTGGCCGAGTTCGGTTCAAAGCTCAAGGCGAAGTCCACCGTGCCAAACCTGAAGAACGCGAATTGACCGGTCCGCCGAGACGATCAGGCACCGATCGAAAGTTGACGAACGCTGCACGGAGGGCTTGAATCTTGATTGCGGCGGCTCTGAGAGACGGTGACTCTTCCAACCCGCTGACGAAATTCACTTTGCGCTTACTCCGCCGGTTCTGGGCTCTCGCCAAAGAGTAATGACATGTCAGAGCAGTTCGTTAAAGCGATGAAGCATGATCACATGGCCTTCATGAAAAGCCCGATGTGCCGACAGCCCATGCATCTGGCCTTTACCTTCGAGAAATTAGATGAGCGCTATCCACACAATGCCCTGAAACTCGGTCCACTTCGCGAGTTTAGAGCGGGTAGCCGCCTCGGCAACTTGACGATGTGAGACGGTCCTGAATTGCAGGGACAACGCCACATCGTATAATCGGTGCCGACGTATTTGTCTGCCGCTCATTTCCCGTCCCCCGTATTCCATCACCTGGAGTCACCGTGCGTGCGTTCCGTCTTCCGCTGCTGTTCGCTGCGACCTTTTCCGTTTTTTCTTCCTTCGTTGCCCTACCTGCTTGTGCGGACGAACTCCGGGTGCTCGCCGCCGGGGCCATCGCGCCCATCGTGCGCACGGTGGCCGCCGACTTCGAGCGGCGCAGCGGCATCCACGTCACGGTAGACAACGCCACGGGCGGCGTCGTGGACAAGCGCGTGCGATCGGGTGCGGCGGCGGATGTGGTGGTGGCACCGGATGGCGTGTTGCGCGGACTGGGCAAGGACGGCTATCTGAATCTGGCCAGCGAGCGGCCGATTGCACGGGTGGGGATTGCCGTGGCGGTCAGGCAAGGCGCGCCCTCGCCTGCCATCGCCACCGTGGCGCAATTCAGGAAGGCCTTGCTCGACGCGCCTTCCGTCGCGGTGATCGATCCCAAGGCCGGCGGGTCGAGCGGCATCTATCTGGAAAAATTGTTTGAACGGCTTGGCATCGCCGGTCAGATGCACGCCAAGGAAGTGCTGGTACCTGGTGGACTGGTGGCGGAAAAACTGGTGGATGGGAGTGCGGCGCTGGCATTGCATCAGCAGAGCGAGATTCTGCTGGTCAAGGGGGCGAAGCTGGTGGGGCCGTTGCCGGCGGACATTCAGAATTACACGGTGTATGTGGGGGCCGTGGGGGCGCGCACTGCATCGGGTGCGACAGGGCGGGCGTTTCTGACCATGTTCGGAGAGGAAACGGCGCGCAGGGCGATGGTGGAGCATGGGTTGTTGCCTGAGGGGGACTGACGCATTTGCTCTTGCGAAGGACACCGGACCATCCCGGGAGTAAGATACCGCGAACAAACATCCCCCAGCAGGAGCCAGGCATCATGAGCGAACGTCGCGTCCCTCCCGTCAGTCCGATTCGTGGCGTTCAGCCGCTTTCGGAGGTCAGCGTCAAACGGACTTATTTTCGGCAACTGAATCAATGGCGCAAGATGTCCGAGAAATATGCCAAGGAGAGGAAGGCGCGGGAGGCCAAGGAGCAGGATAAGTAAGCCGGAGACTGAATTTGCCGGGATGTGGCAACGCGCTGACAGCATCCATCGCCCATCCCGGCTGCTCCTGTCCCAAAGGCCCGGTTTGCCGGAGCAGGACAATCCCGCGTAAAATACGCGGTCTCGCGGGTGTAGCTCAATGGTAGAGCAGAAGCTTCCCAAGCTTAAGACGAGGGTTCGATCCCCTTCACCCGCTCCAGATCGCTTCCCTGCGGCCCTGTTCGCCCGTCCCTGACCGGTGCGACTTTGCGGGCCGCGCCTCAATTGCTTCGAGTCATCCATGTCTGAAAACAAATCCGGCAAGCCGCTGTTCTATGATCCCAGCGAGCGCCGCATTCGCAGTTTCGTCACCCGCGCCGGGCGCGTGTCGGTCGCGCAAGGACGCGCGCTGGAAGAACTGGGTCCGCGCTTCCTGGTCCCCTACGACAAGGCCCCGCTGGACCTGGCTGTCGCCTTCGGTCGCCAAGCTCCGACCATCCTCGAAATCGGCTTCGGCATGGGCGAAACCAGCGCCAAGATCTCGGCCCTCATGCCCGAGAAAAACTTCATCGGCGTCGAAGTCCATACCCCCGGCGTCGGCAGCTACCTCAAGCTGATCGGCGAAGGCAACCTGGACAACGTGCGCATCATCCAGCACGATGCCGTCGAAGTACTCACCAACATGATCGCCCCCGATTCCCTGGCCGGCGTGCACGTGTTCTTCCCCGATCCCTGGCACAAGGCGCGCCACAACAAGCGCCGCCTGATCCAGTCGCCCTTGGTGCAACTGATCAGCACGCGCCTGGCCCCCGGCGGCTATCTCCACTGCGCCACCGACTGGGAGGAATACGCCATCCAGATGCTGGAAGTGCTGTCGGCTGAACCCACCCTGAAGAACACCGCCACCGATCCCTCCGGCTACGTGCCGCGTCCCGAATACCGCGATACCACCAAGTTCGAAAACCGTGGCCTGCGCCTCGGTCACGGCGTGTGGGATCTGGTGTTTGAAAAGCGCGCCTGAATACGTGCGCTGCATGCATGATTCAACGCGCAATCGTGCATGCGACAGCTGATGAATGAAAGCGATCACCCACGGTGATCACCCAAAGATCGCTCCGATGGCATGCCCCAAGGCATGCCATTGTCATTTCTGCGACGGCCTCACTGAAGCTTGAAGACCGCCACCGCGCGTGACAGCGATTCCGCCTGGAACTGCAGGCTCTCCGCCGCCGCAGCAGCCTCTTCCACCAGTGCCGCATTCTGCTGCGTGACGCTGTCCATCTGCACCACCGCCTTGTTGACTTCATCGATGCCGGCGCTCTGCTCGCGGTTGGCGACGTTGATGTCATCCATGATCGCCGCCACTTTCTGGATGGCCGTGATGATGTCTTCCATGGTGCCGCCTGCGCCGCTGACCAGGGCCGAGCCGGCATTGATCTTGCCGACCGAATCGTCGATCAGCTCCTTGATCTCGCGCGCGGCCGTGGCGCTGCGCTGGGCCAGGCTGCGCACCTCCGAAGCCACCACCGCAAACCCGCGCCCCTGCTCGCCGGCGCGCGCGGCTTCTACGGCGGCATTGAGCGCAAGGATGTTGGTCTGGAAAGCAATGCCGTCGATGACGCTGATGATCTCGACGATGCGATGCGAACTCTCCTCGATGGCCTGCATGGTCTGCACCACCGCACCGACCATGTCGCCGCCCTTGCGCGCCACGCCCGATGCCTCATCGGCCAGTTGATGGGCCTGGTGCGTGTTCTCGGCGTTCTTCTGCACGGTGGAGGTGATCTCTTCCATCGAGGCGGCAGTCTCTTCGAGCGAACCGGCCTGCTCTTCGGTGCGCTCGGACAAATCCTTATTGCCGCTGGCGATCTCGGTCGCCGCCACGGTAATCGCACCGGTGCCGCTGCGTACTTCCGAGACGATGCCGGCCAGGTTGTCGTTCATCTCTTTCAACGAGCGCAGCAGTTGCGCCGTCTCATCCTTGCCGTGAATGACGACCTGTGAGCGCAGATCGCCCGCCGCTACCGTCTGCGCAATCTGCACCGCTTCGCCCAGCGGGCGCACGATGCTGCGCACCAGCGTCCAGGTGATGGCCAGGCCCACCAGCAGCGACAGGCCGATCGAGACCAGCAGCAGCAAGCGCGCCTGCTGGTAGTCGAAGAGGCTGTCGGCATTGATGGCGTCACGCGTCTTGCGGCTGTGGTCCAGCACGGCGACAACGATGTCATCGATCATCTTGGTCGGCACGCGATCCACGCCCTTGACCTGTTCATCCACACGCGCCACCGAGGCAGGATCGTCGGAGGCGTAGAGCTTGAGCGCTTCCAGATAACGATTGAGCAGCTCGGCATGGGCCTGCTGGGCCTTGCGCGCAGGCTCGGCATCCATGCCGATACGCGGCATCAGCGCTTCCAGGGTCTTGAGCTGCTTCTGGGTGGCGGCACTTTCATCGATGAAGGCCTGGCGGTATTTGTTGAAGGCAGCGGGATCCTTGCCGCGCAGCAAGGTATTCTTCCACTCCTGCACCTGGATCTTGAATTGCACCTGCGCACTGCGGGCGGCATCGACCGATTGCTCGATGAGCGCTCCCGTCTCCATGCCCTGCGCCCCCTGGCCGTAGATTTCCCCGACCACCATCACACCCCGTATGCCGATGAAAGCGATGGCTGCCAGCAACAGTGCCGACAGCATGCCCAGGCGCACGCCTATCTTCAGATCATTGAGTTTCATGTAGCCCCCCGGCTCACCTCGGTTGGTGTTGAACGCGATTCCCCGTGCTTGATCATATCGCCAAGCAAGGGCCGCAAATCAGGGAAGAGGCCGGTAAAAGTGCCGTATGAAGGAAAGTTGTATTACAGCGGCAACGTCGGCCGCAAATGCCCGCCCGGCGCTGCACAGCGCTGGTGCGGATGGCGCAGGAAGTGAAGAGATTTGAAGAGAATCGATGAGTTTCCGTCATCGGCCCGTCATGCGTCGGCCGACTCCATCCCGGCGATCAGGTCGATGATCTGGGCACCATAGGTTTCCAGCTTCTTCTCGCCCACACCGGTGACGTGGCGCAGGTCGTCCAGCGATTGCGGCCGGGCCTTGGCGATCTCGCGCATGGTGGCATCGTGGAAGATGACGTAGGCCGGCACGTTGTGTGTGCGTGCGGTTTCCATCCGCCACCAGCGCAGCTTCTCGAAGAGTGCCTGCTCTTCGCTGCTGAGATCGGTCTCGACGAAGCTGGAGCGCTGCGAGCTGCGCTTGGCTTTTTCCGGCTTGCGATAGCGGCGCAGTTGCACCTGCTGTTCTCCGCGCAACACCGGGCGCGCGGCCTCAGTGAGCTTGAGGGCGCTATAGTTCTCGGCATCCACCGTCAGCAACCCCAGCGCGATCACCTGGCGCAGTATGGCGCGCCATTCGGCCTCGCCGCGATCGCTGCCCACGCCAAACACGGAAAGTTGATCATGACGCCATTGCTTGACGCGCTCGCCATCGATGCCGCGCAGCACCTCAATCACATGGCCGGGCGCGAAGCGCTGTTCGACGCGATAGACGGTGGAGAGCAGCTTCTGTACCTCGACCGTGGCATCGAAGGAGACCGGGGGCGTGAGGCAGGTATCGCAATTGCCGCAGGGGCTGGATTTCTCGCCGAAGTAATCGAGCAGGTGCACGCGCCGGCAGTGCAGCGTCTCGCACAGGGAGAGCATGGCATCGAGCTTGGTGCCGAGCACGCGCTTGAAGGTTTCGTCGGCTTCGGATTCGTCGATCATGCGGCGCTGCTGCACCACGTCCTGCAGGCCGTAGGCCATCCAGGCGTCGGCTGGCAGGCCGTCACGGCCGGCGCGGCCGGTTTCCTGGTAGTAGCCTTCCACGCTCTTGGGCAAATCGAGATGGCAGACGAAGCGCACGTCGGGCTTGTCGATGCCCATGCCGAAGGCGATGGTGGCGACCATCACGATCTTGTCTTCGCGCAGGAAGCGCGCCTGGTTTTTGGTGCGCAGCGCGTAGTCCATGCCAGCGTGATAGGCCAGCGCATTGAGGCCTTCGCCACGCAGGAACTCGGCCGTCTCTTCGACCTTCTTGCGCGAGAGGCAGTAGACGATGCCGGCGTCTTCCGGGTGTTCGTTCTTGATGAAGTCCAGCAACTGCTTGCGGCCATTGGCCTTTTCCACGATCTGGTAACGGATGTTGGGACGATCGAAGGACGAGACGAACTGGCGCGCATCTTCCAGTTGCAGGCGATGGATGATTTCTTCGCGGGTCTGCTGGTCGGCGGTGGCCGTCAGCGCAATGCGCGGGACCTGCGGGAAGCGCTCGTGCAGGATCGAGAGCTTGATGTATTCCGGGCGGAAATCGTGGCCCCATTGGGAGACGCAATGCGCCTCATCGATGGCGAAGAGCGAGATGCGGGCGGACTCCAGCAGGTCCAGGCAGCGCGGCGTCATCAGGCGCTCGGGGGCGACGTAGAGCAGGTCCAGGTCGCCCTGGCGCAGGCGGCGCTCGATCTGCAGCGCTTCGTCGAAACTCTGGGTGGAATTGAGGAAAGCGGCCCGCACGCCGACTTCGGCCAGTGCATCGACCTGGTCCTGCATCAGCGCGATCAGCGGCGAGACCACCACGCCGGTACCCTCGCGCAGCAGCGCCGGCACCTGGTAGCAGAGCGACTTGCCGCCGCCGGTGGGCATGAGGACAAGGGCATCCCCGCCGCCGGCGACGTGCTGGACGATCTCGCCCTGATGACCGCGGAAGGACGAGTAGCCGAATACCGTTTCCAGCACGTGCAAAGCACGTTCTTGCTGGGTGGCACCGGGAGGCAGGGAATCGAAATCGACCATGAAAAAACCTGAAGCTGCTGCGTAGCGAAGGCGCTATTTTATTGCAGCCAGCCTCGCGACACCGCCAGCAGCAGGAAAACACCCAGCGCAGCTCGATAGACGATGAAGGGCCATGTCGAGAAACGCTCCAGGAATTTCATCAACCCCCAGATGGCGGCGAAGGCCGAAACGCTCGCCACGGCCAGCCCGAACAGCAGCACGCCCCAGGCTTCCAGCGGGATATGCGCATGCAGCAAGACCGCCAGTTCCTTCAGTCCGGCCAGGGCGATGGCAGGCAAGCCCAGCAGGAAGGAAAAGCGCGCCGCTTCCTCGCGGCGGAAATTCAGGAACAGCGCCGCCGTGAGCGTGGAGCCGGAACGCGAGACGCCCGGGATCAGTGCACCGACCTGTGCCAGGCCGACGATGAGCGCATCGCGCAGGCGCATCTGGTCGACGCTGCGGCGATGGCGGCAGACCATTTCAGAGATCGCCAGCAGCACCGCCATGACGATGCAGGACCAGCCGATCACGGTCAGGCTGCGCAGTGGCGAGCCGCAGGCGTTCAGGACATGCGACAAGGCCAGCCCGGCAATGCCGATCGGGATGGTGGCCAGGATGATGGCCACGGCCAGCTTGAACATGGGATCATTGAAATCGCGGCGACGCCAGGCCGCCAGGCTGCCGCCGGTGACGGCGCTCACGTCGCGCCGGAAATAACTGATGACCGCGGCCAGGGCCGCCAGCTGCATGGCCGCGGAGAAGGCCGAGCCCGGATCATGCCAGCCGAGGAAGGCCGGCACCACGCGCATGTGGGCGGTCGAGGAAATGGGGAGCAGTTCGGTGATGCCCTGGACGATGCCGAGGAAACCGATCTGGGCGTAACTGAGGGAGGCAAAGCCGATATCAAGCCCGGCGCTGCAGACGTTGGCCATGGGGTGTGCTCTGAAGGGAGTTGGCGAAAAGGAAGTTATAAACCGCCGCCGGCAGCGAGGCCGGCTACGGGTGCTGCAGTGTACCGCGCCCGCCAGGGCGCTGGCTGACAGGCGCCTGACGCCCGCACAGTCCATGCACGGGCATCAGGCAGGGGGGTTACTCCACCCAGGCGACGGCACCCGTATAAGCGGTCACCAGGACGATGATGCCGAAGACGATGCGATACCAGGCGAAGATGGTGAAATCATGCGAGCTGATGTAGCGCAGCAGCCAGCGCACGCACAGGAAGGCCGAGACGAAGGCAGCCACGGTGCCCACGGTGAACAGCGGCACGTCGGCGGCCGACAGCAGGGCGCGCTCCTTGTAGAGCGAATAGATGGTGGCAGCGAACAGGGTCGGGATGGCCAGGAAGAACGAGAATTCGGTCGCCGCCTTGCGCGACAGGCCGAACATCATGCCGCCGATGATGGTGGCACCCGAGCGGCTGGTGCCGGGGATCAGCGCGAAGGCCTGGGCGATGCCGACTTTCAGGGCATCCAGCGGGGTCATGTCATCCACCGTTTCGACGCGCGCCGAGGCCATGCTCATGCGGTCCTTGTTGCGGCGTTCCACCCACAGGATGATGAGGCCGCCGACGATGAAGGCGATGGCCACCGAGACCGGGTTGAACAGCACTTCCTTGATGCGGCGGCTGAACAGGAAGCCGAGAATGGCCGCCGGCAGGAAGGCCACGATCAGGTTGATCACCAGGCGCTGGGCCTTGCGGTCGGTGAACATGCCGGTCAGCACGGTGGCGATGCGGACCCGATACTCCCAGCACACCGCCAGGATGGCGCCGGCCTGGATGACGATCTCGAAAACGTCGGCCTTGTCCTTGGAAAAATCGGGACCGGTGAATTGCAGCAGGCTGTTGGCCAGGATCAGGTGGCCGGTGGAGGAAATGGGCAGGAATTCGGTCAGGCCTTCGACGATGCCCATGATGAGCGCCTTGAGCGCGAGGAGAGTATCCATACGGGTGCTGTGGGTGGCTGTTGATGTGGGGTTGACGGGAAATGAACGAAATGAAGGAAATGGCTGCTTTCAGGCCCGAAAGCCCGGTAATCCGGCCATCGGAACACAATAAGCCGCTACAACATGAAGCAAATGGCCTTTTTTCCGTCCCGGCCAGGGGCAAACCCTGCAAAAGTGGCAGCGAAGGTCCGTCCGGGATGGATGGCGTCGCCATAAAGCGGCCTTTCGACCACACCCGGCAGCAAAAAGTGCACTCGGTGCGCTGCAACAAAATCGGATTTTACCTTAGCAGGGTGACAAAACTTACATTTTGCTGTCAGGAATGCGCGCTAACATGGCTTTTTATTCCCTTCCTCGCCTGACGATATGAGCAAGAACACCGGCATCACGATCTATCACAACCCCAAGTGCGGTACCTCACGCAATGTCCTGCAAGGGCTGCGCGACGGCGGCGTCGAGCCGACCATCATTGAATATCTTAAGAATCCGCCCGACCGCGCCACGCTCGAAGGCCTCATCAAGGCCATGGGCGTGCCGGTGCGCGAGGTGGTGCGCAGCAAGGAAGCGCTGTTCAAGGAACTGGGGCTGGATACGGACGGCGTGAGCGACGCCCAACTGATTGATGCGATGCTGGAACACCCTGTGCTGATCAACCGCCCGATCGTGGTGGCCCCGAAAGGCACGATGCTGGTGCGTCCCAGCGAGCGGCTGG
>CEPQ01007743.1_pt1 | contig 12501 bp, 12 predicted proteins | sample 530411 | NCBI WGS metagenome assembly CEPQ01 (sample SAMEA2620039, study PRJEB7988) | marine metagenome | isolation source: saline water (ENVO:00002010), including
CAACCTGTCCCCACCTTCATATTCTAGTTGCAAAAAGTCCTGCTGGGTGTTAGCCACATCCATGGTGATCAAGCCTTTAAACTGGCCAATACCATGGTCATGGTGCACCACCAAACTGTCCACCTCAATTTCATTAAAGTGGGAGATGATATCCTCCGCCTTGCGCTTTTTGCGCTTGACGGGTCGGTTGTTACGTTCGCCAAACAGGTCTTGTTCAGTGATGATTAACAACCCGTGATCATGGTCATAAAAACCCCAAGAAATGGGGGTGACCGCCATGCAAATTTTGGCCTTGGACTTTTTAAACCCTGCGTAGCTTTTAACCGTTTCGGGGGTGGTGAGGCCGTGCTGTTCAAGGGTGCGTTCCATCCGCACCAAAGTGGAAGGTGCAAGCCCTGAAAGCAGCACTTTATCACCATTTTTCATGGCTTGGGTTATCAGCGCCATGGCGTTGTCCACCACGTCTTTATGGTCTTTTTTATCAGCCAAACTAAAGGAAAGTGGTTCAACTTGTTTTTTAAGCTGGTTGGGGTTGTCCCCTTCAAATTGGTCCAGCAACAGCCAAGTGAATTGCTGGTGTTTTTTGTCCCATTCGTCTTTTTGTAAATATAAAAGTTTACGCTTTAATGGGCGGTAAGCTTCCGCCACCTCACCGTCAAAACCACCTTCACCTTCCAAATTTAAACGGGCATCATAAGCTTCGTTAATGGCACGGCTTCGCGCTTCAAAGGCAATTTCCGCCAACGGAGTGCGCACAATTAAAGTGTTGTCTGGGTTTAAAACGTCCAGCAGTGAAGGCAGTTCATCTTCACCGTAAAAAAGCGGCAGGTAATGGCTGATGGCATCATGCTTTTTGCCTTCGGTAATGTCCTTATAAATGCTATCCCCCGTCGCATGGGGGAAGTGACTGCGCCAGTTCTTTCTAAAACTGGTAATCCGCTCATCGGTCAGCACCACTTCGCTGACACTTTTCAGGTCAATCGCATTCACCGATTTTTCAGTGCGCTGGGTCACAGGGTCAAAGGTTTTAATGCTTTCAATTTCGTCGTCAAAAAAGTCAATTCGGTACGGTTCTTCCGCGGTGGAAAGAAAAACGTCCAACAACGAGCCTCGCACCGAAAATTCACCCGCTTCCATCACTGTGCCCACACGCAAATAACCACAATCCACCAGCGTTTTGACCACATGGTCACGGTTATGGGTGCTGTCCACCTCAAGTTTTAAGGTTTGTGGGAGTTTGTCTAGTGGTGGCACACGAATAGAAAGGGCATTTGCCGTGGTTAAAATCACTTTCGCACTGCCATTTTGAATAGCGCTTAACGTGGCGACACGGCTGGCTTGAATTAAAGGGTCTGCGCTTAAGCGGTCATAAGGTTGCACATCCCAAGCGGGGAACTGGTGCACCGTTAACTTGGGGTGAATAAATTTTAATTCCTCCGCCACATTGGCCATGTGTTCAGAATTTTTGCAAATAAACAAAACCGTTCCGTCATAACTTTTTTGCAAGTCATCTAGCAAGTGAGCAAAGGCATATTCTGTCACACCGGTTAAAGTGCCCTGCTGATTTTTTTGAAGATAATTTTTTAAGCTGGCCATTAAATTGAAGGGTGATAATTCTTTTTAATTTTTATAAATAAATCGGCATTTAAATGGGGCGGCAATGGTTTTTCATTTTGAAAATAAGCCAACAAGTCAAGGTCACTTTCCAGCAAAATGTTGCGCAGAGCCGTCAATTCGTCTTCGTTTAAATGGTTAAGCTCATTTTCAATGAAGCGTCCCATGATCATGTCCAGCTCCTTAATGCCGCGACGCTGTCCCCTAAACTGAATTTCTTTTTTTAAAATGTCCGTCATTTTGTGCGTGCTTTGCCTTGTTTTAAAACATGCAAACAATGTACCCAATTTAACCAGCAATTAAAAGTTTTCATTTTTAAAATGCCCTGCTAAACTGCCTTTTATGACACAGCAGAATTCACACAATTTTTTATTTGAGCCTTACACAAAGTTGCCACGTGTGCCCGAAAAACTGTTGCCACGTTTTAGGAAATTGTGCGGCCTGCGTTATATTGACATTTTGCTCCACATGCCCACAGGCGTCATCCACCGGACTTATCGCCCCCGCTTGGCGGACTGCTTAAGCGAAGAAATTTCAGTTTTAAAGGTTAAAGTGCTGCACCATAAAGCAGGTCGCACCAAGCGTAGCCCTTATAAAATTTACGTTGCCGATGCCGAAAATGACGTTTTGGAACTGGTGTTTTTCAACAGCGGTGCTTGGCTTAAAAACGCTTTTAAAGAAGGTGAGGAAGTGACCATTTCGGGCACGGTTATGTTTAACTTAACCGAAAAACAAATGCACCACCCCGAACATTACCCCAAGCACAAAACGCTGGACGATATTTGCGGCGTCACCCCAGTTTATCCGCTTACCGCTGGCATTAGCCACAAGGTGCTCACCAACACCATTGACGCTGTTTTAAAAATGGCACTGCAACAAAAATTTGTAGAATGGTTGCCCCAGCAAAAATTGGAGGAGTACAACTGGCCAAGATTTATCGAAAGTTTGTACCACATCCACAAGCCCGAAAATGAAGACTGCATCAACCCCAACGCCCCTGCCCGTTTGCGCTTGGCGTTTGATGAATTGTACGCGTGGCAACTTGCTTTGGGCAAAGCACGGGAAGAAAACAGCCACCTTCAAGGTATTGCCCACAATGTGGCTCAAAACCCTTTGCGCCAAAAATTTTATGAAAGTTTGCCCTTTGACTTAACAGGGGATCAAAAACGCACACTCGCCGAAATTGACGATGACATGGCCAGACCAACGCCCATGCTGCGCCTCACCCAAGGGGACGTGGGTAGCGGTAAAACCGTGGTTGCCTTTGCCGCCATTTTAACGGCGCTGAGCAGTGGCCACCAAGCGGCGATGATGGCGCCAACCGAAATTTTGGCCATTCAGCACTTTCAAAATGCCCAAAAATGGTTGGAGCCTTTGGGGGTTAAATTAGGGCTTTTAACAGGCAAGTTAAAAGCAAAGGAAAAGCGTGCCGTTAAAAAACAAATCAGTGAGGGTGAAATTGACCTGCTGATTGGCACCCACGCCTTGATTGAGGACGATGTTCAACTACCCAGCCTGTCTTTAGTGGTGATTGATGAACAGCACCGCTTTGGTGTTAAACAGCGCCTAAAGCTCACCAAAAACCAAGCGCCAGACCTGTTGGTGATGACTGCCACCCCTATTCCGCGCACCTTGGCGCTGACCTTTTATGGCGACATGGATATTTCCCTCATCCGTGAAAAACCACCAGGGAGAAAAGAAATTGACACCCGTGTTTTCAGCACCGAAAAACTGGACGATATCAGCCAGTCCCTCGGTCATGTTATTGAAAAGGGTCAGCAAGTTTATTGGGTGTGCCCATTGGTGGAAGAAAGTGAGAAAAGTGACCTTGCCGCCGCCACGGGGCGTTATGAACATCTGGCCAGCATTTACCCCAATGAAGTGGGCTTGTTACACGGCAAATTAAAAGGTGCGGAAAAAGAACAAATCTTGGAGGACTTCCGCCAAGGCCAATTTAAAATTTTGGTTTCCACCACGGTCATTGAAGTGGGGGTGGACGTGCCTGCCGCCACCGTGATGGTGATTGAGCATGCCGAACGTTTTGGCTTGGCGCAGTTGCACCAGTTGCGTGGCCGTGTCGGCCGTGGTGACAGTCATTCATCTTGCTTGCTTGTTTACGCACCACCCCTTTCAGTTTTTGGGCGGGAACGCTTGAACGTGATGCGAGAATCCAACGACGGCTTTGTTATTTCCGAAAAGGACTTAACCTTGCGTGGCCCCGGCGAGGCCTTAGGCACAGCCCAAGCAGGGCGTATGTTTACAAGACTGGCGGACTTGGCCGAACATGGCGACCTGATTCCCCAAGCAAGGGAGCTGGCGCAACAACAACCCAGCTTGCAACAAAATTTATTAAAAGAGCCTTACACAACGCTGTTCCAAATTTTCCAAAAAGCCCAAGCAACCGAATTGATAAGAAGTTAAGTTGAACAGGCTTTCGTCCAATCAAATCAGGTAGACTGTGGTCAAAAATAATCTGGGGAATGGATTTGGCGGTCGATTTTTTAGATATAAAAAAATACATACCTTTCTGAATTTGACCTCGTTCGGACGAACGTTTAACTTAATATAAGGGATATTATTTCAACTACTTAGAATGTGAAGTTAAAAATTTAGTTTAACCACTCATCATTGTCTGTCACCACAGGCTTTGGGCGTTTTTTCGGCTTCACCGCCTCTTCTTGCTGAGGTGCTGGTGTGGCAGGCGTTTCCACAGCGCTTCTATCCTCAACGCTTAAAGGCTGGGCAACGCTTGTGGTGTTTTGTGCTGTGTTGGCTTCCGCCACTTCTTGGGACTGGGTCGCGCTTTCATTTTCTTCATTGGGTTTTTGCAATTCTTCGGGGTTAACAAAGGGTACACGGAACTTCAGAATCAGCACGCCGATGATAACCATAAAAATCATTCCACCTAAAGTGATGGAGCTGTAAGCATACAAAAACATGGCCAATAAAATGATGATAACACCCATAAAATCAACAAACCTTATATTTTAATTTTTACATTTTTTATTTTCAAAAATGTGCTTTTTGATGCGCACTTTTTTAAACCTTTTTAAAAGACGAATCAATGCGCCTTTGGCCAAGGTTTTTGCATCTGTTTTTCGTCCCATATGCCGACATTTTCGCCCTATATGCACAATTACGAATCAGTTGGTTCGCCTTTTTTATGGACTTCAATAAAAGCGAATTACCCTATTTTTCGACATGTGCGTTGTAACGTTCCATAAACATCCGACCAATGCCAATGATACGGTCAGTATGGAGTTTATCCATTTCCATATGGAATTGGGACTCCACCACAGGCAGTTTTTCAATGGCGCGTTCACGCTCACCGCCCACGCCAAACACCATCATGTCTGTCACAAACAAAAAATCACTGGCGGGGATAAAATAAACCTGAACCTGTCCGTTTTCAAACTTAATACGACGCTTAAAATCGGCAAAGGCTTTATGGTTTCTCGGTCTATCCGCGGTGAAAAAAATGTAACGGCAGCCCTTTTTAAGGTTGGCGGTAAGTGTGTCAATATTTTCATTTAATTGAACATCGTTCATCATAAAAGGTGAGAAAATCCAAGTGGTTTCACTCTCCGCTTCCACAGCGCTCACATATTTTTCATTGACCAACCACGACAAATTTGAACCCACAATAATGTTTTTTAAATCACTAATTTTATCGTCCAAATATTCTTGGCGGTGTATTTTCAAACTTTGCGCCAAAATGGTCTGGGTGATAAAAACTGTCAGTAAAACAAAGCTCAAAGCAATGGCAATATTTTCCAGCGACGCCACATTCCGCGCCTGCTGCATAATAAAAGCCATGAAAATTACGCTAAAAACCAATAGGATATTGACCAACGGGTGTTTGATAACCGTGGTTAAAATTTCGGAGACTGACTTGTATTTTTTATCGCTCATATTTGCCCTTGCGCATTGAAATTATTGGAGTTTTAAGCCTTTGTAACTTTGTTCATTTTCCACCCAATACTTGCAACCATTTTCAGAAAAGACCAGTGTTGGATAGTTTTTTGGGAATGGTAAACGTTCGTTGATCACGTTACAAACTTCAGAGTCCTGTCGGTTATAGGCAACGTTTTTGACGCAGTTATAAAATGCCAATGGGTAGCTGATTTGTTTACAAATATCCAAATCATCCGATTTGTTTTTGATCACATAAGATAGCTTGCACTGATTGGCCCACAGCCATTTATCGTCCGACTCGAAGAGGTCGCACAAATCCAGTGACTTTATCAGAGTCTCAGGTTTGAATATGCGTTGAATATCACCTAAACAAGAGTCTCGAGTCGATAGGTCTTGAATTTTAAAACAAACCATTAAATTGTCTGAAATTTCAGAGTAGTATGAATAGCAATCACCACGGTCTTGGCTTTGCGAAACAACGTCACAGTGCTCTTGTTTTAGCTCTCCTGCTTCAAGCAGTTTGCCAATTTCTGTTAATGTGCATAACGATCTTTTTTCGTCATTGACGATAGATTCGCATTGCTCAATTTTGGAGACATCAACCCACTTCTTAGGTTCTAATGGAACAACTTTACTGCAGCCAGCAAGCACTAATCCAACAATTATAAAATTATGCACTTTCTTCAAAAACAATTTTCACAGGGCCTTTTTGTTGTTTTTCGTAATCACCTAAATAGGATGCAACTTTTGAAGCGAATACTCTATAAATTTCTGCTTGTTTGCTGTCTGGCATGGTTAGAATAACAGGTTGACCTGTATCCGTTTTGTGACGGATATCAAGGTCCAGTGGGATTTGAGCTAAAACATCCACTTTCAATCCATTTGCCGCTTCAATTGCGCCACCATGACCAAAAATGTGGGATTCATGGTCGCATTTCGGGCAAATAAACATGCTCATGTTTTCCACAAGGCCAATAATGGGCACACCCACTTTTTTAAACATGTTGAGGCCTTTGCGTGCATCAATCAACGCAATGTCCTGCGGTGTGGAAACAATCACAGCGCCACTGAGTGAAACTTTTTGAGCAATAGAAAGTTGGGTGTCGCCTGTGCCAGGAGGCATGTCTAAAATAAGCACATCTAACTCACCCCAATTGACATTAAACAGCATTTGCATCAAGGAGCTTTGAACCATGGGCCCACGCCACACAACTGGAGCATCTTCCTCCATTAAAAAGCCGATGGACATCATTTTTACACCGTTGGCAATCACAGGTTCAATGCGCTCGCCATCACTTTCGGGTTTTGCGTCTTTGACGTTCATCATGCGTGGTTGTGAAGGGCCGTAGATGTCAGCGTCCAACAGGCCAACTTTTAAACCTTGTACGCTAAGGGTAACTGCCAAGTTCATTGCTGTGGTGGACTTACCAACACCGCCCTTGCCTGAAGCAACAGCAATAATGTGTTTAACGTTTGGAATAGTTGTGCTCATAGCTATGCTTTTTCTTTCATTTTATACGCAGTGAAATTTAGCATAAAACAATGGCTAGTGCTAGTGGCTACAATTAAATTTTAATCATAACCACTGCCTAACTAGAGCTTTTGGAGTTTCTTTAGTTGTTTTGCTTTGGCTTACAAGATGTCATGAATGAAGGCTTGCAATCCCAGCCACTGCTTGTACATTTTATTGTTGCGCTGCGTTTGTTTCGGGTTCTGATTCGTTGATGTATTGACAACCGATGGACGTGGCGAATTGTTCGCTTCCACCACAGTTGGTGATGGATTTAATTTCATCATCTAGCTTTTTTGGATCTTCTTTAATGTGTCAATCTGCACCTCAAGTCCAGACTCCATAATACTATCTGATGACACCCCGAACTCCTGCGCTTGCGCTGGCAGGCAGAAGGCAAGGAGTGTAAGTAAAAAGATTCTAATTGCCATAATAAGTCAACTTTGTTTTTTAGTTATAAGTTTTACACCCCCAATTACCCGAACGATACTGCTGCGCTTTGTCAGAGTCTGTACACGATGAACCGCTAAGTGCCTTTTTACCATGGCTTTCAATGTTAGGGTCACGTTCTGTAATGGTTACGCATGAAGTTCCATCGTAATGTTGAGGTGGTGTTTTATCACCACAGGTAATCACTTCATTTATGTAGGTCTCTAAATCATCAACAACGGATTGTAAATCATTTATTTGTTCTTTAATGTCCCTCAAGTTGTTGTCATAAGCGTTGGACGCAATGTTTTCCTGAGCCTGCACACTGAAGACTAACAAATAACTTAATGTAAATAGCTTTAAAATTTTCATATTTTTCATCCTTATTGACACATGAACTCGACAAAGTTGTTGGCATTATCTTTTGCATAACTGCAATAACCACCAGTACAGCTCAAACCGATAGGGTTTGAAGTTCCAGGGCAAGTATCATCTGCCGATGTGCATTTTCTTCTGAAGTGATCCCAACAGCTTTCACCTGAAATAACACGCCAAGTCTTGCCATCATTCACAACGCCAGAATTTACCGTTTTGCGAATTTCTTTACATGACCAACTTGTACCATTCCACTGATGTGCATGGCCCGTTGGGCAAATAGTAGGTGGTTTTGCTTTGGCTGCATGAGCTGCTTTGCTTGGGTCACTTTCTGGTGTAACAGGATTTGTGCAACCAGCGCTAGTGTATATCAATCGACTGCTGTGACATTTCTTGATCTCGCCGATAAGGCCACCAAGGTCTCCTAGCCTAATTCTCAGGGTCTGAAGCTCTTGCTTATAGACTTCTGCGGCGCCACCACCGCTTTGGTCTGTATCAAAGCGGACCGATTTTTCCTGAGCTTGCACATTTGCTGTGGTGAGCAAAATGGCCAATGCAGTTAGTTTTATAAATTTTAATATGTTCATTGTGTTCATACCTTTTTTAAGATGTTGAGTCGTATGTATTTATAGAACGAATCATAATCACTTCTCAAATGAGCCACCTTTCTTACATGATTTACTTAGGGTCTTCAAACCACCGTTTTGACATTTAATTGTAATTTCACCTGTACATCCCATTGGGTCTGAACAGTATCGAGCAGAAATTGTACGTACTTGACCTTCAAACATATGAGATCTTCCTGGTGTTCCTCCTGGTCTTAGGTAGTACTCTGCACAGTGTGCTTGTACAGTCCATCCAATAGGGTGTCGAATATCGCAACCGGATGGTGCACAGGCTTGGGTATTGCAAGACTGGGAGGTTGCAGGCTTACTACCAGAGCAGTAGCTTGCACTTACAGTTTGCCCATCACTTCGTTTACATGAAACAGATCTTGTTTGCGTACCGCCACCACAAGACTTGCTGCAGCTTCCCCAGCTTCCAGATTGCCAGCTATAGCTTGGGCATGCAGTTGTGTTGCATGACTTGGACTCAGTTGAGCTTGGTTTTGGATCAGTGCAGTTGTCGTATGTGCAATATACAGGTCGTGTTCTGGTTTGTGTACCACCACCGCATGACTTGTTACAGCTACCCCATTTACTCCAACTGCCAGTAGTCCAAGGACCATAAGTTGGACAAAGTGGACTGCTACAGCTGCGAGATTCTGAAGTGCTTGGTTTAGAACCAGTACAGCTGTCATAAGCACAAGTTACAGAGCGTGTACGGCTTTGAGTCCCGTTACAAAGTGGTGAACATGTACTCCAAGAACCCCAATTACCAGCTGACCAAGGGCCGGATGTTGCACAAGCTTGCGTATTACAGCTTTTGCTTTCGCTGGATGGTGGTTTAGCACCTGTACAGCTGTCAAAAGTACAAGTTACAGAGCGTGTACGAGTTTGAGTACCGCCGCCGCATGACTTAGAACAAGCGCCGTATGAGCTCCAAGCTCCTGCTGACCATGGGCCAGACGTTGCACAAGCTTGCGTATTACAGCTTTTGCTTTCGCTGGATGGTGGTTTAGCACCTGTACAGCTGTCATAGCTACAAGTTACAGAACGGGTACGGGTTTGAGTACCGCCGCCGCAAGACTTAGAACATGAACCATATGAACTCCAACTCCCTGCAGACCATGGGCCCGTTGTTGGGCAAGTGGTTCCACATGTTTGAGACGTTGCTGGCTTGGTGCCCGAGCAATTAGAGTCCGCAAACACCTTGTTGTCAGAATCTCGGTTACAAGTCACAGTTCTTGTTTGTGTACCGTTACAAGTTTTCGAACATGTACCCCATGCGCCAGATTTCCAGCTAAAGGTGTGCTTTGCAACGGAGCCTGAACCACACTTATATCGACCTGTGGAGGCATCGCACAATGCACCGCTTGTTGTACATGTTGTACCTGTTGGGTTAGAGCTTGGGCAACTTGGCATGGTTGTGTTAGGACCACACAATTTGTTTGGACATGCCATGCTCCATTTTGTGCAAGGCCCTGTGTTACAAGTTTGAGATGTTGCAGGTTTGGCTGATTTACATTGACCATCCGCAACGGTAGTGCCGTCGCTACGCTTACAGATAACCGAGCGCGTTTGTGTGCCACCACCGCAGGTTTGCGAACATGTGCTCCATGTACCAGACTGCCAGGTGTAACCACAGGTAGAAGTGTCGACACATGCGCGTGATTCATCTGCTGGTTTAGATGCATCACAGATACCGCCTTCACATGAATACGTGCGGGTTTGGGTACCCGTACCGCACGTGTTGGAACATGCGCTCCATGGAGATGGTTTCCATGTACCTGCACCCACACAGCTGTTGCGAACAGATTCAAAGTTACCGCTATTACATACAGCAGAGCAAGACCCTGTGTAGCCTGTATCGCATGACCAATCTCCCGCTTCACCGTGGTTTAGATTGTGGTATGCGCTACACCCTGTACCGCCAACAGAGGCATAACAGTTTTGTGGTTTTTTAGGGCAAAATTCGTTGGAAACGCTGTAACTACCGTTATTACACGTCACATCAGCATTACAAGTGCCAAATTGACCTTCACAGGTCACGCCGCTTTGCTTTTGGCCGGATTGAAGGGAAAGTGAATTTGTTGAACATTCAGATAATTTCGCTCGGCCCACACAATCGTTTGGTACTGTGATCGATTCGCAGTACCATTTTGATCCATCCCATTTGGCCAGTTCGTTGCTGCCTGTACATGAAATCATCGGCGCTTTGGCCGCTGCGTTTGTTTCGGGTTCTGATTCGTTGATGTATTGACAACCGCTGGACGTGGCGAATTGTTCGCTTCCACCACAGTTGGTGATAGATTTAATTTCATCATCTAGCTTTTTTTGAATCTTCTTTAAAGTGTCAATCTGCACCTCAAGCCCAGACTCCACAATGTCATCTGACGACACCGTGAACTCCTGCGCTTGCGTTGGTAGGCAAAGCAAGAAGGCTGATAAAATGAAACAAATTTTTGTTGTTAATAAACGAACTGACATCACACACAAAACCCTTGGTAATTTTAATTTACATGAAAGCTTATATTAAAGAGCATTAGCACTAAACTGACAAGTCCTGATTTAATTTTCTTCCAAAAGAAAGTTTAGAGGGTGCTTTTCTTCAACTATTTTCTTTTTATGTTGATCGGCGACTTTGGTATATACTTCCGTTGTACTAAGATCTTGATGACCCAGCATTTTTTGGACAGACCTTAAGTTTGCATCATTTTCAAGTAAATGAGTAGCAAAACTGTGGCGCACACCATGGGGGGAAATCTGTATATTTAATGGCTGAGCAACGGCATTTAAAAGCTGAAAAGCACGCTGACGTGATAACGGTTTATCGCGATATTTCGGTGACGGGAACAAAAAATCCCCGCCTTTTTTGTTAAATATTGGTCGTGCCTTTTTTATGTACAGTTCAACAATTTGTTGCGTTTGACTGCCCACAGGAATAATGCGTGACTTCGCCCCCTTACCCATCACACGGATAAATCCTTTATGGTCCTCGCTTAATACATCCGAAAGGGTGAGCGATGTTAATTCCGAAATCCTTACACCTGTTGCATAAAGCAGATGTAGTAAGGCTTGTAGGCGAAGATCCTCCGGCTCATTACCTTTGGCTGCATGAAGTAGTTGAGCCATTTGCTCTTCTGTGATGGCTTTAGGCACTGTTTTGGTCTTTTTGGGTAATTCAATGCTATGGAAAGGTGACTCAGTCACAACTTTTTTGTGAATTAAAAATTTATAAAACATTTTTAAAGTTGAAATATGGTGAGACTGTGTGGAAGCCATGATACCTGAAGTGGCCATGCCTTGAACGTATTGTTCGGCATTGCTTTCTGTTACAGCTATTAAGTTGTTACAAATATCCACAAAATTTAAAAGAACCTGCTCATAAGAATAAATCGTGTTAAGTGCCAAACCTTTAACCGTCAGAAGGTATTCTTTATAAGCTTCTATCAGGAGGAAAGATCGCTGTTTGGCACTGTTCATCTTTTAGAGCTTGCTTGTGTCTATCAACGCTTCAAATGTAAGGTTTAACGCAGTGTCGCTTAAGCCTAGGAAGTTAAGACTTGTCATAACGTTGGATAGAGTTTGAACACTGACTTGGTCCATTTTATATTCAACAAAAGGCTGATAAATAAGGTTTAAAGCAGGAACCATGCTTTGTTTTTCCAAATGGTTGCCAAGCAATCTTAACCACAAAGCACCCATATCTTGCGATTGATTGGCGTAACTGGTGATGTGCTGAGCCATTTCCTGCCAGACATGATCTGGGAACGTGATTTCCGAAGCTTCCAGCAGACTTAACAGCATTTCAATGAATTGACGGTCCTGTTCATCGCTCATGCTTTTGGTTTTTAACCATTGATTAAAATTAGGTGTTGAAACCTCTTTTTCGACAAAGCTCATGTAAATGGCAATTTCTGCACGCTTTTGAGCCAGCTGGTTGGAAAGTGAGCGGTTGGATTTAAGCGCACCCCACCATGTTTGGGCATGCTCAAAGTCGCCATTTAATAGGCTGTGTTCAATCACTTGAGGTGCGAGCCAAGCCAAGTTGGTGTC
>CEPQ01015643.1_pt1 | contig 12477 bp, 14 predicted proteins | sample 530411 | NCBI WGS metagenome assembly CEPQ01 (sample SAMEA2620039, study PRJEB7988) | marine metagenome | isolation source: saline water (ENVO:00002010), including
TATTGCAGTGTTCAATGAATTACGAAAGGCTGCTTAATTTAGCAGTGGTGCACTCCGGAGTTGAATTCGCGTCTTCAATTTATTCGAAATCTCATCAAAGTCATGGTGTTATCATTTGGGAAAAGGTCATACTGATATTATTAATCCTAAGAAATCGTTACCCTTTAGTAATGAATCGGCTTATGCCATTGATACTTTTATGTTTTTATCACTTTTGACAAGCCATTGAAGCAAAGGCAACGTAAGTAAGGTCCTTTATGAGTATGAAGTAAGATTTAGCGTTTGCAGAATTGAACAACAACCATAATCTCATAACTTCTATTGTAACGGATTTCGATTTAATCAAAACAACCTAAAAGGAATATATATGGAATTTATAGAACTTCAACATGATGAGTTGAGCCAGGTTAATGGTGCATTTTTACAAGGTGCCGCAATCGGAGCAGGCGCTTACTTAATGGCTTCTGCTTTCAACGGTGGTTTTACTTGGGGCGGTCTAGCAGGTGCTACCGTTGCTGGAACCTTCACAGGCGGCTTTTCAGCACTGGCTGGAGGAGCAAGGGCGATCGGTATAGCCGGTAGAGGGGTGCTTGGCGCAAATGGAGCCGCACTTGGCGGAGCGACTACACAAATTGTTGATGGAACTATTGCGACCTCAGATGAGTAATTTTTTTTATTAAGGGGCTTAGCAGCCCCTTTTCTTGGAGTTTATATGAAAAAGCTATATTTAAAATTTGTCCTAACACATTTTGTTCTAAGTGGCATAATGTTTTGTGTTTGGTGTTTAGTAGCCGGTATAGAAAATGCTAGAGAGATGGTATTCGTAATCAGTACATTAGCTAGCTGTCTCGCGGCTAAAAATCTTATTGATGACATTTCAGAGAAACACAACATTGACAACTAACTAGAGTTAACGACTCATGCATATGCTGTGGCAAAACCAGTACGAGATAAGTGAGCTTCTTATTTTCTTGCCTAGCTTTGAGTGTGGCTATCGTAACCAACTAGCAATGCAAGGATTGACTAGCTATATAAGCTTTCCACTACCTTTTCACGACTCAGCCAATTTGCTAAAGGAACATCTATATCATTATCTGGGCTTAATAAAGCCTTAAGGAGGACAAAAGGTAATCTTGGTGTACGTAGAACGAAAAAACTATCAGTTTCGCTAATATGCCTAATTGTAAAACACCGTTTGTTCCATTATGTAACGGTAAATTAGCAGTTAAGTAGCATCATAAAAGCCTGTCTCTTAAACATATAAGTTGAATAACGGTGTACTTGCTTAAAGTCTTGTTTTCAACTCCGGATTTATATAATAACTGCCACAAAGATTAAAACGTCGAACTATCGTTACTTCTACGTTTTCTGTCAGGCATGAAGATGAGTAATATGAACTACGAACAACTCACCAAGAATGAAAGGATTATCTGCTCCTATGGTAGCTAAGGCTTTTATCTCTAGTATTTAATGCTTATTAAATATCACTAATTCACTTACCTGTTACTACTTGTAAATATTCGCCACTGCATTTGTATTCGCATGACAAAGCGCCGTGGCCGCTTTTCCTGCATCTTCGAGCCACCTGTAACAACTGTCTATCGAACTACCCTTCCGACAGTTTATAGATGGAAACTAATAGGCAGATTAAGGAGGTCAAGACCCGCCGCCTGCCTAACGATAGTGAAGATCTTACTTTCGACTGACCTTTTGTAGTCTTATTGAAAAGCTATGTAAGTAATGCGCTTGGGAGCTAATTCCAGGACACAAAAAAGCCTCAACATGGCGGTGTTGAGGCTTTCCGTACAAGTGCGAGATTATGCAAATGTAATAAGGAATTTAAATAGTAAGTTCTAAACTCTTTTTTTTCAAGGCAGATGATATCTTACGCTAACGTTATAAATGCTTATTGAAAGAAATAAAGCCCGAAATAACAACAGCATAAGATAAAACCTTATTTTTATTTTCTAACATCTTCATAAGCGACTTTTTGAGCCAAATCGATAATTATTATTTTGCGGTGCGTTTGTAATGCCCCACATACTACTTTCAACTTAAAGAACCATAAGGAAATGCTATGACACACAATTGCCAACCAACCCTCATGCTCAAAAAAACAACACTGAAGAATCTGAGTTTGGACGGTGCGGTAGTTCCTAGTGCAATAAAAAGACCTAATATAGGCGGTACAGGCCAAATTAACGCGTTCGATAGTCAAGGAAGTGCGCGGGTAGAAGATACCCTCCTTACCTTCACCTCTTTAGTTCCAAGGTTTTAGAAAAAATGAAGTTAATGCCTTTCAATACCGGGGCAGTTGCGCTTAGCACCATCATCCTCTCAGGATTTACGAGCGGGGCAGAAGTTCAGCTATTTAAGCCAAGTACAACAGTCATTCTGTCAAGAAAAGGCGGAGAAATAAGCGAAATATTGGCGCAGGTGGGAGACGTATTGGAATCAGGCGATGCACTTATTCTTGTGCGAAGATATGGCATCAATAGCGTTATCACAGCCCCCAATCAAGGCGAGTTGAAGCACTATGGACCAAATGTGAAAGTAGACGAATCGCTGGAAGCTGGTGATTTTGTAGCTGTGTTGCAAACAAAGTACGTTGACGGAATTATTAGTTTGGGAACCAATTCACCAATATCCGACCCGCTAAGCCCAGGAAGCTACTGCTGTATTGTAGCTAATGGAAAGTCATTCTCAGTACGAGTAAACGACGTTACAAAGCATGGTAACAGATATCTTCTCTACTTTTCGTCGCAAGACCAACTATCAGAGTTGATGGTTCTTCTTGAATCTACAAAATCAGAAAAATTGGAAATTTCATTTCAATTGAAACAGCAATAATTAATTGAAATAAAGCGACAGTGAAAAAGTCAACTGTTCGAGTATAACCACACACAGAGGATTGAATCATGACAGTTAGTGATTTTTTTAAATATTACTATGACGTCGTTTGTAATGGCGATTTGAATACATTGGACGAGCTTTATCATAATGACTCACCATTTTTATTAAGTGTAAAAGCGCAGTATGAATCAATTCGCCAACAGCTTGAGATGAGCATTGAAGTTTTATCTATTGAGCTTGTAGCCAAGCAAACTGACCTTCTCGTTATCCGCGATAAAATTAATTTTCAAGGAAAGCAGGGAGCACAGGTCATGTCTAACCAATCGGAAAATTTGCATGTAATGACTCGAAAGCCCGACCAAGATTGGAAGGTTCATAGTACTGCATGCTTAAGAGTAAAAGAGGCGTAAGAAAAATGGCTAACTTGTTTAGAAAGGAAGCCATTGCACATCAAGGGCAAAGGCTAGACGGTGAAGTAACACTTGCTACTCATATGTCTTTCAGTATTGTCGCATTTTTATTGGTTTCAGTAGTCTTAATTTGTATTGCTTACTTGTTTTGGGGTGAGTATCACAGAAAAGAAGTAGTGCCTGGGTATTTAAGACCCACAACCGGATTAAGCAAGGTCTACGCTATCGCACCGGGACTTTTAGATGAAGTTTATGTGGAAGAAGGTGATGTTGTAAAAAAAGGGCAGCCACTTGCCCGAATTAGAATGGATCGACAATTGAGTTCGGGAAAAGGTGCCAACGATACCATCATACAAGAGTTAGTAATACAGAAAGAACTGATTAAGAATAATATCGAGCACGAGCAACAGCTTTATCAGGCAAACAAGAAACGATTACAGAGCCAGAAGAAGAACACCTCAGCAATGTTCGAACAAGCCGTGTCACAACGAACACTATTAAAGGAAAGGGTTCAATTAAGTCAAAATAAGATAGACGATATTAAGGCACTCATTGAACAAGGCTTCGCATCCCAAAGAGAGCTAGAAAATCAACAAGATTCATTACTCGCAATTAAACAACAGCTCGAAGACATCCAGTCTAAAATTCTTTCAACAAAAGACAATCTCAGCCAGTTAGATTACCAGTACGAACAGCTTCCTGTAGAACACGAGGATAAAATCTCGAAGCTTAAGTCACAACTTGCAGGAATCAATCAGCAAATATCACAAGCTGATTCACAACGTAGCTTTGAAATAGTTAGCAACAAAGCCGGTGAGGTAACAAGCTTACTCGTCAATAGTGGGATGATGGCTAATACTAATCAGCCCATCATGACAATACTACCCGTTGAGGCTTCACTCGAAGCTGTCCTTTACGTTCCCACCCGAGCTTACGGTTTTGTTAGTACTGGTCAGCAAACGCGCATTCGTTATCAGGCCTTCCCTTATCAAAGATTCGGTATTTATGAAGGTGATATTACGGAAGTTTCCAAAGCAGTTATTTTACCAAATGAAGCCTCTTTACCTGTTAGTTTTCAGGAACCCGTATACCAAGTAGTCGTTACACTTAAAAAGCAGGGTGCCATGGCTTACGGCGTTACTGTTCCTCTACAGGCTGGAATGCTGCTCGAGGCCGATATAATGGTTGATAAACGCAGTTTATTCGAATGGCTTCTGGAACCCATCTACAGTATTAAGGGAGCCGTATAATGGAAAATCCAAGACATCTCCTGAAGTTTGGTGGCTCGCGAAAGCTACCAATGATCATGCAAACAGAGGCTGCTGAATGCGGGCTAGCGTGCCTTGCAATGGTTGCGGGCTATCACGGGTACAAGACCGATCTTACACATCTACGTCAGAGCTTTTCCATATCGTTAAAAGGCGCCAGCTTAGAAGAGCTGATGGAGATTGCAGACAAAATGCATATGAGCTCCCGCGCACTCAGACTTGAGCTTGAGCATTTACATCAGCTGAAAACGCCATGTTTACTACATTGGGATATGAACCACTTTGTAGTCCTTAAAAAAGTGAGTAAGCACCATGTCGAAATCCTCGACCCCGCATTAGGTACTCGACGTTACACCAAAGCAGAGTTTTCCAAGCATTTTACCGGAGTTGCATTAGAGCTTTCTCCTACCAAAGAGTTCAAGTCCGAAGATAGCCGTGTAAATATGAAGCTATCGGATTTTTGGGACTCCATCTCTGGATTAAAGTCTACCCTTCTAAAAGTATTTGTACTGTCAATACTGTTGCAAGTCTTTGCCATTGCAAGCCCATACTACATGCAGCTTGTTGTTGACGAGGTTATTCTTAGCTACGACCAAAATTTGCTTACTGTGCTGGCAATAGGGTTTGCCATACTTATGCTCATAGAAATGATTACTGGGGCAGTGAGAAGTACACTGTTACTTCACTTTGGAAACTTATTGAGTATACAGCTTGGTGCAAACCTGTTTCACCACTTAGTCAGGCTGCCCTTGCAATATTTCGAAAAAAGACATATCGGAGATGTTGTATCACGATTCGGCTCTTTACAGCAGGTTAAGAGCCTTTTGACCGAAGGTGTTATTGCAGCCCTTATCGATGGCCTTATGGCGATCACAACACTAGTAATGATTTTTATTTACAGTCCCAAATTGAGCTTAGTTGTTCTAATTGCCATGCTCATTTATGCCGCTTTTAGAATTGCGATGTACAAGCCTCTTAGGCAGATGTCTGAGGAAGTCATTGTTAGTCAAGCAAAAGAACAATCCAACTTTATGGAAACAATAAGGGGTATTCAGACAATTAAATTGTTCGGTCGTGAAGTACAACGCCAAGGTGTATGGCACAACAAGTTTGCTGACTCTTTAAATGCTGGTATCAGAGTTGGGCATTTAAACATTGGTTACCAAGCTTTCAATAGCTTTATCTTTGGCATCGAAAACGTTCTGGTTGTTTACTTCGCCGCAATGCTTGTAATGAGTGGTGACCTTACAGTTGGTATGCTATTCGCTTTCATGTCATACAAACGTCAGTTTACAGAAAAAGCAGCTAACCTAATTGAAAAACTCATTGAATTTAAGATGCTTAACCTGCATTTCAACCGATTGGCAGATATATCGCTGACCGAAAAAGAGCAGAATCTTACAGGAAGCAGTACGTCTCGCCCCCTGGAAGGTACGCTAAATTTGAAAAACGTGACTTATCGCTACAATGAAAAAGACCGCCCCGTTTTCTCTAACTTAAACGTAACCATCAACGCCGGCGAATCCGTGGCGCTTGTAGGCCCTTCAGGGTGTGGAAAAACCACTTTGGCGAAAGTCATGCTAGGTTTATTCTCTCCTGAGTGCGGGCAAGTTGAAGTAGATGGAATAGATATAAAGCAAATGGGCTTGGGTGAATATAGAAAGCAAGTTGGCGCCGTTATGCAAGATGATCAGCTTCTATCAGGTTCAATCTCGGATAATATTTCTTTTTTTGACCCTCAAAAAGATATGGAACGCGTTGAGTGGGCGGCTAATATCGCAGCCATAGATAAAGATATTAGCCAAATGACCATGGGCTACAATACCTTGGTGGGTGACATGGGAGCAGCTTTATCTGGCGGCCAAATTCAGCGCTTATTGCTCGCTAGAGCACTTTACAGAAAACCAAAAATTTTATTTATGGATGAGGCTACTAGCAATTTAGATACGACGCTTGAGGCATCTGTAAATAATGCTATTAAATCGCTAGATGTAACCCGAATTATTATTGCCCATCGCCCCGAAACAATTGCCAGTGCAGACCGAGTTTTAGAGCTAAGGTATGGAAAGCTAATAGAACGCGTAGAACCTACACACTACAAAGATGATGAAAGCTCAACATCTACTGTTCTTAATATCGACGCTGAGCCGACCACGGGCGAATATGAACCACTCGGTTCAGATTTTGAATTAGCTTAGCTGAAACTAATTTGGTAGCGAGTGAGAATACTCGTAACTAAATGTGCAACAACTGCAAAATTGCTCTGATTCAAAGAGCAAAACTATTAAATGTAATAGGGAAAAATAATGGAAACTCTTAAACAAAATGAAATCAAAAATGTTTCAGGCGGTATGTTATTCGCTGATAACCCAATATTGTTCGAACAATACTATGGGTATCCGATGCCACATTGGGCACTCTTCGCGCTTAATATTAACTAAATTTCGGTCTTACACTAACAATTATTAATTGTCCTTTAAAGGGCGAAAGCATTTTCGCCCTTTCTTACATATCCGCCATCATTCAGATTTTATTTAACTAACTCAACAATACTTCCTGTTTACAATCCTAAATTAAACAGCAATAGCTTTTCCCGCCATTTAAGATCTCATTATTCAATTTTACTAAATATTCATCTTAAGTAATGAAGAATTCCGAACGTAAAACGTCCAATGAGAAATTAAAACATGAGCGTCTAAACAAAGGCCCTAAATTACGCTAAAAATTAAAACCTCCGTACCATTTGCTAATCCCAAGCTTTGCCATAATCAATCAAATTTTTTATTAAAATTCATTTGATAGAACGGTATAAACATCAATTAAACGCTTCTCTGCATTAACTACTTGAATTGCTATTTTCTGTGAAAAATATACTGTCAAAAAAACATTCTTAGCAAACCATACCTTAAAAAAAACAGTCTTATGGAAAGATAACAATTAAACATATCTTTCTGATATTATTATTTATTTTCTCTTTTAGGTAAAATTTGATTTTTTACTCACCTCAAATAAATAATAGCTTCGCAAATAGGAAAAATAGACCAGAAAACATTAGCGGGCATGCTCAGTCTAATAAGCTTAGCTGAATAAGGGCTTGTCCACATCGAAACCCATATTGAAAACTTGAGAAGGGAAACGTTCATGCACCACGTCATACTAGGCCACCAGAAAGACCTGCACGCTACTTATATGCTTGACGCGATGCGACAAAAAGGGCTCAACGCACATCTATTGCAGTCAAGTGACTTTCCTCGCTGTATTCAATTGGCTTACTCACCGTCAAATGGTTTTGGCCATTTAATTTTAAGTGATGGCAATAAACTGGCTTTCGAAGAAATTAAGTCTGTCTACTGGCGTAATTTTTGTGGTGTATCAGATGAAGCACATCGAGGCAATTTTGGCACAGCTGAATATATTTCGGCAAAAGATAGCATGGCATGTTTGCGTAGCTGGTTCAATGTTTCTGAAAACACACTATGGGCTAATAGTTGGCAAGCCTATGAGCACCACCAAGAAAAACCTTGGCAGTTATCGAAGGCAAAAAAATTAGGCATAAACATCCCAAGAACATTAGTGACTAACGATATTCACGAGATTAAAAGTTGGTATACATCTTTAGAAAAAAGCATATTCAAACCTGTCACAGGTGGCACACACACAGAGATTTTGTGTGCCGCCCATTTTGACAGTGCTCACATTACCGATGCGTTATCAAAAGCGCCAATAACTGTCCAGGAATATATTGAAGGCACTAACATTCGAACATTTGTTATCGGTGACCAAGTTTTCTCTGCGGAAATACGTAGTGATAGTGTTGATTTTCGCGAGGATAAAAATACGGATGTCATTCCAATCGCAACACCGAAAGATATTGCCTTACAGGCTATATCAATTATGAAAACCCTGCATATGACCTGGACTGCTATTGATTGGAGAAGAGACAAGAGCGGTGTTTACTACTTCCTAGAGGCGAATCCGTCGCCTATGTTTTATGGGTTTGAAGTTCAGACTGGCATTTCAATCACAGACCATCTGATTTCGTTCTTAGCTAAGGGTAAACCAGGGTTTTCACAAGTAAAAGATATGCATCGAGTTACGGCTTAGATGCAACTAAGTTTCAGTATAATTTGCTGAAAAAAAAGCTTTCGGAAAGAAAGCATCATTAACTTTAAACATGTAATAAGGAAAAAATTATGCATCCATTTGCATTAAATCAAAAAGCAACAGCATTAGTAACTGGCGGGACTAATGTAACTACACCTAACGATGGAAAAGCACTTAACGATAGAAAAATTGGTGTTTTCCCCGAATTCCCACCTATTTACACAACCATGGCTCTCGGTGAAGAAGGCGGGGAGTACCCGCCTGTTATTACTCGTTAATTTGCAATAACTTTCAAAATTAGCGATATAGTTTTAATTAAATACTCATTCGAATTTTACAGAAATTGCTCCCTAGTATTTGTTCGATGAGAAAAGAAGTGATCCATAGCAATCACGCGTGCCGAAAGATAAGCCTTCTGGCGGGAAGGCTTATCGTAAACAAAATGTAATAAGGAAAAACTATGCACCCATTTGCATTGAATAAACAAGCAATAAACTTAGTCACTGGTGGCTCGAACGGTTTTAAGCTAACTGACGGCCAAACTTTTGACGATAGACTTACTGGCGTTGCGCCTCCACCTAGATACCCTGTATTTAAATATTTTCCTATCTATACCACTATGGCAATCGGGGAAGAAGGTGGTGAATATCCGGTTGACACATATCGGTAAAACGCCTCCTCGAATGTTTAAAGCGCATACAGTGAAGGTTTGGCGGTAATTAAGAGGCAGTTACCATCTTTTCTCAGACAGGAAAAGTATGCGTAGTTAAAAAGTTTACCGATAAGTTGTGTAAAAGAGAAGCTGAAGTTTAAGCTTCTCTTTTTGTACCATGTAATATTCGCTGCATAAACTTATTATAGCAACTCAGTTTTTTGTATTATTGTGTTTATACGGATAAAAGCTATCTCCGATACTTAGAGGTATATTAATTAACTCTATTCTGCAGCAGTTTTTCATCTTAATTGGGTTTCACGCTACAATGAAGCTAACTACGGCTTTAGGTCGAGCACCAACTGAAGATTACTCAATCGAAGATATTTACCTTTTTATAAACTGAATCATTTTTAACTTCAAGCGCTACCGAGCAGTTCGTCCAATAGCACTTGATGACGCATTTGCTGTTTTACTGTACGCAAACGCTGCGCTGTCACAATGGCTTCTAAGTCACTCAATGCAGTGGCAAAATCATCGTTAATGATCACGCTATCAAACTCACTAAAGTGAGACATCTCTGCTACTGCTTGCGCCATGCGCCCAGCAATGACTTCTTCACTATCCTGACCGCGGTTGTTTAAGCGCTGCTCTAATACATCGAGTGACGGGGGAAGAATGAAAATACCACATGTGTCTGGCATAAGCTTTTTAACTTGGCGAGCGCCCTGCCAATCAATATCTAAAAACACATCAATACCGCGGTGCAACGTCTGCTCAATTGTCACGCGGGATGTGCCGTAATAATTGCCAAACACTTCCGCATACTCAAAGAACACGCCCTGTTCGATAAGCGCTTCAAACTGCTCTCGGCTTACAAAATGATAATGCACTCCGTCTACTTCACCCGGACGCGGTTGACGCGTGGTATGAGACACAGACACCTGCATAGGCGTGGCTGCATTGCCTTCATACTTTTCCATTAGTGCCTTGATAAGGCTTGATTTTCCTGCTCCTGAAGGAGCAGCAAGAATAAATAAATTGCCGAGAAGTAAAGCCATAGGATATTAAAATTCTATCAAAATGTGGTTATTTCAAGTGGCAATGATAGCATATGAAGCCATTGCGCCGTAACTGCGATTATCTGGTTTATCCATTGATGGTGCATACATTTAATCGCGGTCCGGTGTTAACAAAATAAATAACAATAATAATTTTCTAAGAATGATGGTGGCAGAAAAAGTACTCTGACCCCATGTTTTTTTGGAAAAGACAGAGATTGCCCGTGAGAAAGGATAACCATTGGTAATAGGGTAACAACAAAACTAGGAAACAAAGAATGACTCAGCAACTTCTGCCGTGCGTAGAGATAAACCCATCCACTACGCCTGATGCCTGCGTTATCTGGCTACACGGTTTAGGCGATTCAGGCCACGGTTTTGCGCCTATCGTGCCTGAACTAAAACTTCCTGAATCAATGGCCGTCAAATTTCTATTCCCCCATGCACCTGAACGCCCCGTAACCATTAACGGTGGAATGCGTATGCGAGCATGGTACGACATCAAATCATTGGATTTCGAAAGCCGCGCAGACTTAGAAGGCGTAAAAGAATCTGCTGCACAAGTAGAAGCACTGATTGAAGCGCAAATTGAAAGTGGTATCCCTAGCGAACGCATAGTACTTGCTGGGTTTTCTCAAGGCGGGGTAATTGTACTTCACCTAGCACCTCGATATGCCCGTAAGTTTGCTGGCGTTATTGCACTATCAACCTATATGAGTGAGCCATCGCTACTTGCAAGTGAGGCAACAGACACAAATCGCGAAACGCCTATTATGATGGCACACGGCGAACAAGACGAAGTGGTACCCGTGTTCATGGGCAATGCGGCATTTAAAACGCTAAACGAGAACGGTTTTAAAGCCACATGGCAAACCTACAACATGCAGCATAATGTATGTATGGATGAGCTAAGCGATATCAGTGATTGGCTTCAGAAAGTTCTAAACTAAGTTTCACGAAGCATTATTCAGTGTGATAGTTAGCTATAAAAAAGCGAATTATCACACTGCGTCAAGCGCCTTTGCGGCTATTACTCTTATGTTCACGCGTTGCGTTCATACTTTGCATTAAGATTCCAAACAGGTCGTTTCAAACATCTCGCTATTCAGCGACGCGGTTTCTACCCCCATTTTTAGCTTTATAGAGATTATCATCAGCCTGCTTTAAGCTAGCGTGCAGTTTGTCGTCAGTAAGCGCGGTAGCCACACCAAAGCTGGCGGTAATGTTGTGGTTGATATCCCCCTCTATAAATGGGCTTTCTTCAACAGCCTTTCTCATTTTTTCAGCAAGTTTCACGCCCTGACTTAAAGGTGCTAATGGGAAAAGCACAAGAAACTCCTCTCCTCCAGTACGGGCAATAACGTCTGACGCTCTAACCATCTTTTTTAAAACGCTGGTAAAGTGAATCAGCACTTCGTCACCAATATCGTGTCCGTAGGTGTCATTTATTTTTTTGAAGTGGTCAATATCAACAACTACTACCGTTAATGGAAAATACGCACCTGGGTTTTCTATCGCACGTTCTAAAAAGACCGCTTCTAAAAAACGTCTATTTGGCAACTTGGTGAGGGGGTCAGTATTAGCCTGCCTCATCCGCTCTAAGTTTTCACGTAGCATTTCTTTTCGGCTTTTGTGCCAGAAATTTTCACCAATAAAGGCAACGCAAATAAAGCAAAAGGTTGCAATTAAAAACCGTGAAACATGTTCATCAGGGTATTTCGCAACAATGACATCTTGGTTATAGAGCATGTAGATAGCAAGCACCATGGTGACCGCAACATAGACCATAGCAGGCTTGAATCGCACTACTATTATTTGAATAAATATCAATGGAAAAATGAAATATAGCCCTGTGCTATTCAACCCGCCGGTATAAACCAAAGCATTAATAGTGAATAAAACAATAACCCCTGCGACGTAGTAAAAAACGTCACTCTTAGGAAAAATATGTGACAGTGCAACATTGAAATAAATTACCGAAGCAGAGGTAGCTAAAGCGCCTACTAATAGTGGGTTATCCGTGCCCCAGTTAAGCCATGCCATAAACGCCATAATGGTCGCACCGACGTAGGAAATGAAGTACAGCGTCAACCTGCGCCTTTTTTCTTCAGCCTCATCTTGCTGTGCGT
>CEPQ01006637.1_pt1 | contig 12452 bp, 9 predicted proteins | sample 530411 | NCBI WGS metagenome assembly CEPQ01 (sample SAMEA2620039, study PRJEB7988) | marine metagenome | isolation source: saline water (ENVO:00002010), including
GCGATGGTATATTGCTTAAAGATTACGCTAGAAAAACTACCCTTTTTGCGGATGGTAGTTTAGACAGAACGTTGCACCTAAGCTTCGGCTTCCGCGATTTGATAAACGATTTTTTAGCGTTTGGTGAAGATACCTTACTGCGCGACGAAATGCCGAACTTCGTGTCACCAATTTCATGGTTTGATAACGACCTTACATCAGATACCCAAAGCGGAGGCGGCTCGCTTAGACTTATTGAAAGGGTTGATGATGTAAACGCTGGGGTTACTTATCCTGTAGTTTCTACCGTTAGATTTACTCTAACTAGCGTGAAAACGGTTAAGGTAAGTTCGCCGACATTGACCTTTAGCTTCTATTTGTTTGTCGTTTTTCTTATATGGAGAAAAGTAGATAAGCAAAATTTTTTAATTTGATTCTTTACTGTCAAGACGGTTTTATACCCCATTATGCTAAAAGATACTAATCATACTGCTATCTAAAAAGCTCGACTAACAAAGTTTCTTATAAGACAATATTGTAATTCGAAAGTACCTTACGTACCTGGCTTTAATAGTATTTAACCGCACAAGAAACAGTTAAAATGAAATTTAGGGAAGATATCAACGCATTGCGAGCCCTCGCAGTAGCTTCAGTAGTCGTTTTTCACTTCAATCACAGTTGGTTGCCTGGCGGCTTCGCTGGTGTAGATGTCTTTTTTGTTATTTCCGGCTTTCTTATGACAATGATTATTGTGAAAGGCTTAGAAAAAGAAAATTTCTCAATCCTATCATTTTACAATGCTAGAGTAAGAAGAATCATACCAGCCTTGTCTGTTCTCTGCTTTGCTCTCTTGGTGTTCGGTTTATTTTTCATTCCTCCGATAGACTATTTGAACTTAGGCAAACACGCGGCAGCAAGTTTATCTTTCGTATCAAACATGGTTTATTGGTCGGAATCTAATTATTTTAACCCTTCATCAAATGAAAAATGGCTGTTACATACTTGGAGCCTTTCTGTAGAATGGCAGTTTTATCTCATCTACCCTTTGGTTTTAGTTTTCTTTAATAAAGTTCTTTCACTTCGACAGTTAAAGCTCACTATACTTTGCGGAACTATTCTAGCTTTCTTGTTTTCTGTTTTGGTGACCGTTAAGTCGAGCAGCGCAGCATACTTTTTGCTACCGACTAGAGCATGGCAAATGTTGGCTGGGGGGCTGGTGTTTCTCTACCCTTTAAACATTAAAGATAGTTTCAGACATCCATTACAATTAACCGGTCTCGTTCTAATAATAAGCTCTTTCTTCTTATTCACTTCGTCTACACCTTGGCCGGGATATGCTTCGCTATTGCCAATTGTTGGAGCGTGCATGGTATTAGGCGCTAACAATAATTCTAGACTTGTAAGCAACAACATTACCCATTCACTAGGGAAATGGTCTTATTCTATTTATTTATGGCATTGGCCCATAGTTGTGGCTGGATATTATTTTGAGTTGGGTCCGTATTGGTGGGTAGTTGGTATACCGCTATCAGTTTTACTCGGTGCTTTGAGTTTTACTCATATCGAATCTAAAACGCTAAAAGATTACCACTTGGTCAATTTTAAAGTACTTTTACGCCCTTTACCTTTCGCAATTGTAGTAGCTCTAAGTGGCATAGCCACTTTTTATACTAACGGGCTTTTGCACCGTTTGTCACACAGTGATCAATTGTTAGTTAAATCTGCTTTAGAAGCTAAAGAAGATTGGAATTATCCTGACCCCAATATGGAAGTTGCTGGTTTGAAAGTGAGATTTATTAAAGGTAATTCTGAAAAAAATATATTAGTTATGGGAGCTAGTCATATTGAACAGCTTTACCCATATGTCGAAAGCTTAAATAATGAATACAACATTTATTTTTTAACGCAGAGCGGGTGCTTTGTTACGCCTTCTATGAAAAATCCTAAATGGAAGTGTGACAACTTGCAAAACTATGAAAAGCTATTGGAAGAAGTAAAGTTTGAAAAAGTTGTTACATCTTTTTACAGCTTTAATTCATATTTACCAAATAAACGAACTGAACGCGATGAAGAAAAGCGCGGAAGGATAAAAGAGTACGACAATTTTCTAGATACCTTGAAAACAAACGTATCTAAAGTATTTGTCATAATGGGCGAGCCAAAAGGAGAAGAGTTCGACCCAATTCTTGCTATCCGTAAGGGGCTACCTAATAGCATCCCAGAAACAAAAGCGCGCTCGGATTACACCGAGCATCAGGATGCGTTAAGACAATTGAAAAATATCGAACATGTTGAAGTTATCGATCCGATAAAGCATCTATGTGAAAACGGTTTATGCAAAACTAGAGATGAGAAAGGTTTCTTCTACCGAGATTACAACCATATGCGTCCTTGGTATTCTATAAAAGTAAACTCTTATTTGAACGGTATTTTCTTAACATAGAATAATTCAACCGAAAACTTAAGTTGATAAACATCAATGCTGTAAATATCGCTGAAGATGTGCGCTAATACTATGTGCTTTTTAGAAATATTGGCAAGTAACTTTATTAATATAAATGTCTGAAGTCAGTGCTTTAGTTGCTATTGACAAACTTGTAGTTGCTCGCAGAACCTAACCAATATTAAGAGTCATCTAAAAATTTCACTACCTACAACTTGCCGCTAAGCTTCATTAGCACTACTCTTTTACTTCTGCCCTAGCTTTTTTCATGCCTCTCGACATATAGGGAAACATCATGCTCACTAATGAAATAAAATCTTCTGTTTTTCGTAGTATTCTTATCATTCTTTTGTCTTTTATATTACTCTCCTGTGCGACTTTGAATAAGGGAAGTCAAAATTACACCAAGGGCGGCCAACCCGGTGATATTTTGCATCACTATCTTAGCGCGAATATTAGCGACAATAATACCGCAAACTCATTGCTAGCTAATTACAAAGGCCCGAAAAACCTATCAACCTTTGTTGATGAGTACGAAGTCGAGATAGCCCAATTGTATAAGCAAAAGGTATTGTCGCGTGTGCCATCACTTAGTGAAGATGTAAGGAAAACGCTGTTCGCCAATATAACCTCTAGCCAAGCCTCTGCGCTATTTGCTTTGTACCCTATCGATACAGCAAAGTGGATGAAGATAATTTCAACATACTCGGGCTTGAGCAAGAACGATATTTACGAGTCAGCAATAACAGCAGGTTTAGACCCTTCGATAGTCTTTGCAGCTTCGGCTTCTGGCTTTGAAGATACTGCTACCCCACTCATTAACTCGATAGGGTTAGTTATTTATGGCCAGGATGAAGAAAGTACTGCCGCTATTAAATTTAGAGCCGAAGATGATACTTATTGGCGTAAAGGGCTAGACCTAGCTTGGGAGCCCATTTACGGGTCGTTCGCTGGAAGTATAGTGTACCTAGAAGCTAACACTACGTACCATATTGAAGTGACGATTACGGATTCTTATGGCGATAGCGTTGGACATTCCTTTCAAACAACAACAAAACCAAATAAGCCCCCTATCGACCCAAATAAAATTTATTACCTTTCAGAAATTTACTCTGGCGGCCAATTAGATTTAGAAGCGCTAAATATAGAAGGTAGCGCAGATGGCTACGCCAAAATTGTTGGTGACGGCCCCGTTATTGAAGCTGGCAGCGATGTACTTACAGCTGTGAATATTGGTAACAACTCGTACGTTATGCTAGAAAACCTGACCGTTAAGGGCGGGCAGCGTTACGGCATATTTGCAAAAAAGGCACATCATATATGGATTAAAGGGTGCAACGTATCTGAATATGGCAGAGAAGCCGTTGATATTAGAAACGGTAAAGCTTATTCGAGCCCGACAAGTAATTCCCCTATCAATTACGATTCGGGTATCTACTTAGAACGAAGCGGTATTGCTGTGATTGAAGAGTGTGAAGTACATAGCCCCAATTTAGGCGCAAATAACTGGTCAGTCGGTCACCCTAAAGGTGCAAATGCGCTTCAAGTTTGGGCATATCATGACAGTGATGCATACCGAGGTGAATTTATAGTTAGAAATAATCGTTTCTACGGTAGTCAAGATCACAGATTTAACGATGTCATCGAAGGCAGAATGAATACAGAACGTCGTGGCGGATTTGTCAAAAATTCAGCTATCTATGGTAATTACTTAGCTTATGCAAACGACGACCTCATTGAAATTGATGGGGGGCAGCAGAATGTTCTGGTTTACGATAATGAACTTATTCAAGGCTATACAGGAATTAGCATTGCACCAAATCTCTTAGGTCCAAGTTACCTATTTCATAACTTCATACATAACTTAGGGGACGATAGAGGAAAAGAATGGACTGCGATTAAAGCCGGAGGCCTCATGTCCAAGCCTGCAGGACAGACATTCATCTTTGAAAATTTTATTAATGTGGCGCGAAATGGTATAGCAGCTTCAAGAGTGGGTGGTGACTCAACTTTTTGGATTTATTCACAAAACAATATTTTTCTAACTCAGAATATAGGGAACTCAGTTGGTTATTGTATATTTGATAAAGAAAAATACGATAAAAATACAAGTATCAACGATCTCTGTTTTAATCAAACTTCGCAAGATTCAAGGTACAACTTCAACTTAGATCGCCTTATTGAGCATCCCCTTTCGGACAACCTCAACTACGTTGAATCATTAAAAGAAGAAACGCGGGCTAGTCTATCAATTCAGGGAGATTATATTATTCCAAACTTTACAGAGACAGTAAATCTAGGCCACGTAACTGACAACTCAACTAATATGTGGCGATTCGAGCCTAAACAAAATCAAAGCAGCCCAGTTCCAGATCAATACAAATATGGTACCACAGTTGTTTATGACGATGGTTCTGTGACGCTTTCAGGAAATAATTGGATTCTATTCCCCATTGACTACAAGCTCACTGAAGAATCAATGCTAACCTTTGAATTAAATATAGAAGGATCCGCAGAAATTGTGGGAATCGGTTTGGAAACGGATAAAAAAGTGTCGCCCGAGAGAACTATAAATTTTTATGGAACCCAAACTTGGGGGATAGACGGAAGAGACTACTACAATATAGAAAACGATAACGTTTCTTTTCCGATAGGACAATATTTAACAGGTCAGGTAGATTACTTGTTTTTATTATTAGATTACGACAGCATAGAGCCAAGTCACAACATTTCGAAGGCAGTTTTTAAAAACATAGTCATTACTGAGTAAAAAGTTAGTGTGACGGCGACGGAACTTTCTTTCTGTACCACGAAGAACCTTTGTGCAAAAACGATAAAAAAGCGGACTCGCAATTTTTACTTAATAATAATGAAGTAAGCTAACCAATTGTAATTAACACCTTCTGTGCTGGGTGTGATTATTGCATATTGAAAAAGTATTAGTTTAACATTAAGGATAGCAGTTGAAACATCAATTAAAAACGCAAGTAGAGCATCTGTTGAAAAGATATCCTAGGGTATTTTTTTGTCACGTACCTAAATGTGGTGGAGTCTCTTTAACTGATGCGATTTATAGGTCACTTTACCCCAAAATTCTGAAGGCATCTCGATTTACTAATCATATAGACTTAAAGGGTAGTAAAGTTGCTAGCGATTTATTAAACGTTGATATGATGACAGTAAGGGAAAGTCAACTGATAAACTTTCTTGCTTCAGAAAATCAAGTATATGTCACTGGCCATTGCAGAGCACGTCCAGAGGTCACCATGAAGTTTTCGAAGGACTGGAGTTTCATCACCATCTTAAGAGAACCAGACAAGCGCTTTGTATCTGAGTATATTTATAATCGTTTCAAAGAATCATCATGGCTGAAGGGTGATATTGAAATTTCAGAATACCTTAATTCTGATAAAGCTAAATCGTCATGTACAACTTATGCACGCTTTTTTTCAAAATTTAATGACCCTAATGACATATTAACTAATAAAGCAGAAGCAATAGACTCAGCTGTCGAAAACCTTAAAAAATTTGCTAGTGTTGGCGTCCTTGAGAACTTAGAAACATGGAAGAGACAATTCAATGAACATTTCAATGTCGAAATCAAAATAAACAATAAAAATACAACTCCCAACAGCGATGAAGCACGAAAAGTTTTCGGTAACAGTGCGATTATGGAAGAAATACATGAACTTAACGAAGTAGATAGGGAAATCTATAGCTATTTTTTAAATAGATGAATTGTTCTAGAAAGTACTTTTAAGTATTTAACATTGTAATCAATTTATGTACCATAATTTTGTAAAAGGTCACACTTAACTCTAATTTAAATACTTGGCTGGTTTCAATATTCATAGACATCTGCAACAATCCAGAGTCTTCTATTTTAGTAGTTTAATATTAATTATTTTTCCAGAAGTCAAAAAAAGTCCCGATTCAACATCGGGACTTTTCACAATTTGACAAGACTGTAATGAAGCTATTACGATTTACGTACCACTCTTGACCCCATAATCATCAAGATTACAGAGAAAAGTGCTATTCCAGTTGGTTCTGGTACACTCACTGCACTTACAAAAGATGTAGCAATAAATTCTGAAGCATCACTGTTTCCTGATACAGGAGACAAAATTCCCGTAAGCACGTCGCCCGAAACAAAATTTATTGTGACAATCCCACCTATAAGGTCATCTCCGTCAACTCTTGTAGGCGAAGGTAGGAAATCAACGTCAATATCCCATATTATAGATTCACCTGAATTGAAATCATTGAAAAACATTTCAAACATTGTAGCACCGTCGGCCACAACAACAGGCGTCAAAAGGCCCGTGGTGATATCAGATCCACCCACTGGGGTAAACTGTCGACCTTCGCTAGAGTTTCCAGCCCCGCCATCTACAGTATCAAAAAAGACACCTAAACCGCTAAAATCAATTGTTGCGCTCGATATCATTTCACTTTCAGTTGAGTCATTTTCTAGCTCAAACGAATTGAAATATGTATTTCCGTCAATGAAAAAGCTAACAATTGGCGTTGCAGAAGCTGTGAATGTAGCAACAGTACACGCAATTGCAATAATAGTGCTTTTGAATAACTTGCTTAACATTTTTTTATCCTATATTTACTTCACTACCATAAAACCAGCAACAACTATGCCAAATAAAAATACGCTATATTTTCAATATGTTAAAAGCTAGCTCCTTTTGAATTTCATCATGATGTAAATTATTTTGACACTGTTGCGAATACCTTATTCCACATAAGTTCTGTAGCACGCCTTTGTTTACCTGCACATATCGTTAGCTGTTCATTGAACGTACTACTATCAGTCGCATCGATAAAAGAACTAAGTTTTTGTAACGCTTCCTCTTCATTTATGAAGTCAACTACAAATTCTGAGCAATCGTAGTCATTCAGAAGCTCTTCGTACTTGTGAGACCATCCAACAGCGAGGCTCGGAACTCCCGAAGATAAAGCACTGACTAAACCGTGGAAGCGTGATGAAACAATACACTTAGCACGACTGAGGACGTACTTGGTCTCTAATGGATCATCAATACTCAAAGTTTCAATTTCGCTTGTTGCAGAGTTTATGGTAGCGGTAATATCTTTGGCTAACTTTTCATCTCTTAAACCCTCGTGGTTTAAAATAACGACTTTGTGACCTGACTCTAAAAGTTTTGTACAACATAAGCTCATATACTTAATATATAGTTCTCTAGAGTTTTGACCAAACGATTTGATAACTTTTTCGTTCGGTATTACAAAAGACACTCCTTCATACACTGATAGGCGTTCTACTACTGGAGGCTTAAGGGTACAAGTGAAATCTGGAGCTTGTTCAATATTATCACCTTTATCCCCTACTTGTTCTAAGATGTACGAGAGTGACTGTTTATCTCTAGCAAACATCAAATCAACATTAGTGCTTATTTTCTTCAAAGTTGGTTTAAACCCTTCTTTTTCGAAAGCTCCCCAAGCCTGAGGTAATAAAACAACTTTTTTGTTCTGCGACTTCCACCGCTCAACATTTCGACCAAGCCTTTTATTTAACTTTTCTACTCCCCAAAAATCGCCGTAGGCAAAACCTGATGAATCTAGAACTAGAGATATATCCTGATCTCTGACTAGGCCAAATTTAGTGAAAAACGAAGACGGAAGAATACGTTCTATAACACTAGAAAAAATACGTTTTTTCAAAGAATCTCTAGGTAGCATCCCCCATAGTCCGTATCTCAGTCTTTCTTTACTATCAAAGCTTAGACGAACACAAAAATTGGCGTTAGGTTCAAACTTCAATACTTGCGCTTTAATAGCCTCTAGCATTAATGCAGCGCCTTTATTTCTGGGGTCCACCCCCAATATCTCAATATTCATTATAGGTCCTAACTGTTTCTGTTTCTCTTTTCGAGGAAAAAGGTACTTTAGTGGTTTGATCTGGATATCCGTAGGCAACGAGCATTAGTACCCTATCTGACGTCTTCAGATTCAACAATTTGTTCATTCTAGATTCTGCAGGCTCTTCATCACCCCAATTAATTACGCAAGATGAAATCCCCAAAGTTTCAAATGCGAGTATTAAAGACATTACAGCGAGGGAACCATCAACATAAATAGCATGCCGGTCACGCTCACGGTAATATGCATCCAAATGGCCAACAACTACGATTACTCCTGGGACCTCTTTATAGAATGTTTTTGTACCAGCAGGTATTGCAGCGACCTCTTGTACTTTTGATGGCTCATCGAATATTCTAAATGAAAAAGGCTGCCTGTTGCATGCACTAGGAGATTGCAGCGCCGCTTTAATCGCCATATCTACCGTACTTTTCGCTGGAGGCTCAGAAGTAAAGAAACGAACAGAACGCCTCTTTCTACAAAGTTCTAAAAAAGCATCGAAGTCAACTTGCTCTTTGTCGTGATCTCTTAAAAATGGAGTAAATTTGGGTGATTCAAGAAAGTTGGTTCTATCATTTTTAACTGACTCAAACTTCGCTTTGCAAGCTTTAAGTAATTCTTTAGAGTCGACGTCAACTGCGTCAAAATATTCGGCAAGAACATCTGTCGCCCATTTCAATTCGTTTTCAGAAAAATTTCTATTACCATATTCCAATACCCGCTGGTATTCGTCAACAGTTTCGCCTATGAAATCAAGTGCGAATACCTTCCGACGAACGGGCATTATAAGCCCTTTTTCTAGCCTATGAATATTCCTACGTAAAAGATATGAAGAAGATACTTCTTTTTTAAGTGATTCGTAGTACTTTTTCTTACCAGCAAGAACTGCTTTATGTTCTCTTATAAACTCCTTTGAGAAGAAAAAGTAATAACAATTTGCCAAAAACGGGGTAGCTCCAAATAACCCTAAGACTTTCGTATTCTTAAAATTTAGGTAGCTTTTCTTAATCCTTTTCAATTTTTTAATAATAACGTGAGGTAAAACGCGCTCCGTTATCTGTTTAACTTTATTCATTTATATTTCCTGAATTTTAAAAAGAAAGAAGGCCAAAACACTGCGTATGTCATCTTCACAGCTAGAAATCTGCCATTTTTCGTTAAAAATAATGAAAGGTAAGAAGCCATAGCATATGAGATTAGTGTCGCAACTGCTGCACCAATCGCTCCATAAAGTGGAATTAAAATCATATTTAAAATTACGTTGGTGATAGCTCCTGCGGAATGTGTAAAAAATGAAAGATAATAGTAATCTTCTGCTATGAACCACTTACTCGCTATCGCACGCATGAAAATGAAAATACCAGACCAAATGTGTATTCTAAGCACATCTACGCTGTTAATGTATTCCATACCGAAAAGAAGCGTGACTATAAACTCAGCAAAAATACTTATAAAGCATGCAATAACAAAGGCAGTAAAACTTAAAAAGTACAAGGATAGATCTAACCCTCTCTCGTATTTTTGATAATTTTCATTTCGTAATTCAAGCAGTTTAGGGAACAGCGAAGAAGCTACCAATGTGGGAAACATATACCAAATTTCTGATAGTCTTGCAGCCACAGCATACGAACCGACCTCCTCATTTGTAGTGAAATAACTCAACATTATTACATCGAGTTTCAAATATATGATGGCCGTTACGCTCGACAGAAGTAGAGGTAAGCCTTTTTTTAAAAGAGGTATGGCTACTTTCTTATCGTAAAAATCATTTTTATCTCTCTCTATCCTTGAACGGTATATTTTATATGAAAGTATACCAGCCAACAAATAATCTATGCCTAACAAATATAGAAAATAAGCAATGTCGATAGAAAAGTATACAAAAATAACCTTTGTAACTATCGAAGAAATCATAACAATCACGTTAGCTATTATGTATGGTTTCATGTAGGAGATGGAAAGAAAGTAGTATTCCACGACCTTCAAGCCAGAGAAGATTTGCAAAAAGAGAATAAAGAGAACGAAACCTACGTACACCTTATCTAAAACCAGTAATGCAACTCCAGAAAATAAAATTAAAGAAGATAAACCACCTAAAAACCTTAATACGATTGCATTTGAAATAACAACTTGTGTATTGTTTTTGTTATTCTTTAACTCTTTTGTAATTAGGTGATTGAGACCAACGGTAGACAAAGAACTGGCAACAGTAGTGATAGCAAGTATGACACTGTAAATTCCATAGTTAGCCGCACCAAAATATCTCGCCAACAAGATGCCCACAACTAAAGAAGATAAAAGTTGTGTTATCTTCTGCAATAAAAGCCACGAAAAATTATTTAGAATACTATTCATCGATATTTTTTTTATTAGTGACACGTTAATTACCCATATATTAACTTCTCGAAGAGCTTTTACCTGCATACAATCTGACTATTTCGTCGAAAGATACAAGCAGTATGAAAGATAAGACTTTTAAAACTGAAAACTTAGTTGATAGTGCACATTTCTTTTGAAAAAAAAGAATCATGGACCTCTTTACGAAGAGCTTTTGTGCCTGCCAAAGCATTCGAATGACCTTCAATCTTGAGTTATGAGAATCCCAAGTACCTCCGATGACTCTCCTTCGCTTTAGAAGTATCTCTTTTAGGTTTCTCGAAGGATGATTAACAATAGCTTCTGGACAATATTTTATTTTGTAACCCGCTAGTGTTAATCTTTTCGCCATATTATGATCGCCTCCAGACTTCATAGAATCATTAAACATTCCCAATTCTAACAATTTATCCCTTTTTGAAAGCCAATTTGCTGTTATGCACACGCCCGCATTCGCGTATTCTTTCTGATTCATTGAGAAAAACGATTCATAGTTTAGAGCGGCTGCTTCTGCATTAGAGTATTCATCTCTAAAGAATTTTACTTCTCCAGCTATAACACCAAGGTCTTTAAAACCGTTAGCACTCTTCAATAACTCTTCCAACCATGTCCTTTCCGGGATACAGTCTGAATCAGTGAATGCCACATATTCGCCTTTAGCTATAGTTAAACCTTTATTTCTCGCTGCATATGAGCCTACTTTTTCCTCCCGCAATAATGTTATTCCCTCAATTTTTGAAAGAATTTCAAATGTATTATCCGAAGAGCCATTATCCACAACTATTATTTCATAAATTTCTTGCGGAATGCTTTGTTCTTTTAATGCATCGATACATAATAAGACCCTGCTTTCATCGTTCCATGTTGGTACAATAACTGAAGCTTTTACGTTACTAACCATGATATATACCATATCCTTATTGCAGCTTTTAAATCGACATAGGTTTATTTGTAAGTTTTCTTTTGATTGCATTTACAAAGAAGTATAAGGTTGCTTTAAATCCAGCAATCTCAATTGCTTTTATAATCCATTTAACTTTATTTTCTTTGTATTTTAGTGAAAATAATATTTGTTCGCAGACACGCTTTTTAAACCAATATTCGCCAAGAAATGTCTTGTGCTTGTTTGCAGAGCCCAATCTTTTATTGATTTCCGAAGTTTTCATTTTACGCACCTTTGCACCTATGCCATCTTCATTTTGAAATCTATACAAAAATACTGGTTTATTTATGTTTCTAAAATCAACGCCTTTCAGGAAAAGCCTCACATACATATCCCAGTCTTGACCATTATTTAAAGATTCATCGAAGGTGTTTTGCAATAAAAGCGCACGTTTAGCACTGAATCCGCTCATTCCGCAATAGGTATTTCCACGTAGGAGCGACTTCTTAGTAACAACGTCATCATTATTAACAACGACTATTTCTTCTTTTCCTAATTGTTTGAACCCTGAAACAACAGCACCTGCTCCAGATTCATAGAGGGCGAATAAAGTATTTAAGTACTCCGGTAACCAAACATCATCATCATCCAAAAACGCGATTACATCGCCTTTAGAATACTCTACACCTAAATTTCTAGCCCTGTTCGCTCCACATGAGACGTCCTGTTTCAAGTATTTAGCCCCTATTGCGTTGATAGCAGGCATAGCAGTTTCGTAAGATCGACTAGAGTTATCGTCAATAATTATAATTTCATATGGTGAAAGTAGCTGGCTTTTAACACCGTCAAGTGCTTCAAGCAAACAATCAGGGCGGT
>CEPQ01052614.1_pt1 | contig 12424 bp, 17 predicted proteins | sample 530411 | NCBI WGS metagenome assembly CEPQ01 (sample SAMEA2620039, study PRJEB7988) | marine metagenome | isolation source: saline water (ENVO:00002010), including
CCAGCCGGAAGAACTCGATAAATGCCCCTATCTGGTCCCGAATTTCCAAGAGTCGTTTCTCGGCGTGCTGACGCTGACGCGAGTCCTCCACATCAAGCAAGGCACAAAAAAACACTTCTGGGCTCTCAGAGTCACCGACTTGACTGAGGCTATACCCGAGCGGATTGAGGACTTGGCTTACCTCCCTCGCGAAGTCATCTTCACGCAGTAGCTGGAACAGCTCAGGGTAGGTCATTGGGCAAATGAACACTTGCCCAAGCAGCAAATGACAGGTTAAACGCAGGTCCGCACCAGAATATGCGCTCATGCAGTGATCTCCTGTTCTGCCCAGGCTGCATGAAGTGCGTCCAATTCGTCTGGTTCGGGATTGACGTACTGGCGTATCTCCAGTGGTGCACTTGGGCGCTCCCGGTAGAACTCGTAACTGTGTTCGAAGTGGGCAAGAATCTCAGGCGAACCCTCTGGGAACCCCGCGACCGATACGATCTGGCGCTCATTCAGCGCCTGCAGCAGCGGAATGTAATTTTCCGCAGAAAGACGTAGCGTTTCGTCCAGCGGGAAAATGATTTGCAGATCGGCGTCCTTGCGCAGCAGCTCGAACAGCGAGACAAACAACATGCACTGAAGTACGACCTTCAAACCCTCGCTACTGCTGGTCTTGAAGCTGCTGTCGTTGGTGATGAGCTTTTGGCGGCCTGAATCTGATAGCGCGACTTCAAGCGTGAAACAATCTGTGATCTTGGTGGTGAGTCGATCCTGCTTTAGCCAGGCGATGATTTTCTCAAGTGCGTTGATATAGCTGTCGCCAGGAAGCTGGTCATCCCCCAGCGCCCGCCAGCGGCGATACTGCTGATCTAAGTATTGGAGGTCACTCCAGAACTCCATGTCGCGGATTTTGGAGAGAATCTTGACCGATTCTATATCAAGGCTGACAAAAGACTCTGCGACTACCTTGGCTCGGGCCGTTGCGTCTCGGCTTAGGCGTTGGATGGACTCGTTTAGCTCTTCTAGCTTGATTCGCCCATCGGATACCGATTCCCCGATGCTCGATGCCATCCCGATGAGCTTATCGCGCTGAGTCTCGTGAAACTGCGGCATGTCGGTTACCAGCTGATCCGCACCATGCAACCAGGCATTGTCGTAGTGTTCCGCTGCCTCCCGTGCTGATTTGACGATACCCTCAATGTGCATCGCATGCGGACTGTTCTTGTGTCGGGAGCGGAACTGGTTGATCACCTCACCGTAAAGTGTTGAGCCATTCCGTTGCTTTTCGCGTTGGGCGCGCTTGATCAAGTCTATGTCGTGGTCAAGGTCTTGCGCTGTTTGGCCTGGCGTTAGCAGGGCGGCAGGGTCGGAAGGGATGTTTTCGAGCGATTCGTTCAGGCGCCCAAGAATGAGCAGGTCGTCTGCAATCCGGTTTCGCTGCTGCTCCAGCTTGTCGATCTGGGCTTTGTAGTTCGCTCTGGCCGTCTTGGTTTGGTCATCAAAACTCTGTTTCTGCCGCTTGGCTGAATCGTTGTTACGGTTGGCTTCATTGTACTGGCGCTCAAGGTCCCCACGCTGGGACCACTCATTGAGTTTCCAGCGCTTAAAAGCCTCGACCCGCGACATATTTTCTTCGATCCATGTGAGTTCCTTTCTCAGCTCCTTCAGGTCGTTGTTGAGTTTGCGGGTAATGGAAACGTCGACGCCGGCATCGGATAGTGCCGACTCCATGTTTCGCTCTAACTCATCAACCTCGCGTTGTTGCTGCTCGACAATGCGTGCCTTCAGCTCTTCAATCTGCTCAAGCTGAGCTTCCAGCTCTGCCTCCAGGTCTCCCACTGCCCCTTTCATGGTCGTGGTCAGGTGAAGCAAGTGGCGGCCGTATTCAGCTTTGATTTCCCCAATCTTACCCAGTGCCTGGTCATGAGATTCACCCAGCTGATGAAGCTGCTCTTCGAGACTTTCGATGTGCAGTTGTCGGTTTTCGCTGGCACGCTCAAGCAGGCTTTCAAGTTGGCTGCGAAGGATGTTCTGATCTTCTTCTACTCTGGTCATCAACCGTCGGAGTTGTTGGGCCTCTTCATCGAACTCTCGTTTCGCAGCCTGCAGCTGCTTCGCCTTGGCTGTCAGGCCCGCGTCCAATTCATCAAGGTGCTGCCGCTCGGATTCCGCCTCAGCGATGCTGGCTCGGAGCTCATCAGTGTTGGCCAGGGTCTGGGTGGGTAGCAGCGCTGTATTTAGCGTTACACCAAAGAGGCTCGCCTGATCTGCGGAGCTTGCCAATTCCGGATTGAGGTCGTCACGCATTAAAATGGCCGGAGGCAAGAGGCGACCGATATTGTCCTGCCAGGTTGGATGATTGCGGCGCAAGAACCCCAAAAGGGTCGCTTGGCTGGCGTTCAGTTGCGCCTGCAGGGACTCCAAAATTGTTTGCACCGAGGCTTGCTGCTTTTCCAGTGCACTTTTTTCACTGGCTAGCTGCCTCTGAGCGTCTTGGTATCGGCCACCGATTTTGCTTTGCTCGCGTTCCTGAGAGGCCAGGACCTTTAGCTCTTCTGACTTGGCATCAATCTGGTCTCGGGTCAGGTCTATTTCCTGCTGATCAGATGGCAGAACTTTAAGTTGCCGGGTGATTTTCAGCTCGCCGGATATGCTACCTTGCTCATCTGCTAGTCTTTTCAACTGCTCTTCGTAGGGCGCGAGGGCGTGAGCTTTGGATTCCTCCAGGCTCGCCTTGTCATCGTCGTACTGCTTTCTAACCTTCGCTATTTCGCTTTGAGCCCTTTCTCGCAGAGGTTTTTCCCGGCTGCTTTCAGCCGTTATTCGTGCTGCACACCGGTCCTTAACGTCCGTAATCCGCTGCTGATAGTCCAAGCGAACGTTGGAACCCGCACGCTCAAGGCCGGCCAGCTCTGACTGCTTAGCATCCCGCTCAGCCGTGCGGTCTGCTTGGCGTTCGCAGCGCTTGACCATGTCCTCGATTTGCATGTCAGCGTAGACGGCCTCCTGGCGCTCCAGCTCTTTGAGTTTCTTATCTGCTGTGCCGAACGCTACTTGGGCTTCGCTCACGGCATGTTCCAGCTTGCCCCGCTGGGCCTCCCAATTCTCCTCGAAAGCGTCGCGGTCTTTGCGTTGGGCTTCGAGCTCTTCGCTGACGAGTTCCTTCTCATCAAGCGCTTGCTCTGTACTTAGTTCAACTCTGCGCTTTGCCTTGCTCAACTGTTCGCTTTTGGAGCGGTGTTCTGTAAGTAACGTGTCCAGTCTGTCGATCTTCGGCCTGACGTCGCTTTCATACATCCGATAGGCTTCATGATCATCAACCAGCTTGTTGAGGCTGTAGAGCTGAATTTTGGAAAGGGCGCCGGCAGGGTCATCGTTATCTTGCTGCAGGATGTCCGCGATAATCTTGCGTAGGCCTTCAAAGTTATTGCCGCCGTCGATCAACGTCAGAGTGATTGTGTCGATCCCGGCAACTTCCTTGCGGCGAGGTGCCAGCGAAAATCGCTTGCGCAGGGTTTCTATTTGGTTGCGCTGGGCCTTATCAGTGACTTCTGTCATGTCACTGCTGCCGGTGTTGTATTGCAGAATCAAGCGGTAGCTGGTTTGCGTCATCTCCGGCGAGCATGATCGCTGCATTCGCAAGCAGTGATGAATCAGGTTGCCGGGCTTTACCAGCACGCCCGCGTCGGCGTCTTGATACACCAGATCCTGGTGCCATGCGCCTTCAATCAAACGATAGGAGTAACTGCCGCTACTGTGATGCAGGACCGCACAGCAGCGCTGTCCTTCGTAATTCTCGTATTCAAAAATCAGATAGCTGCTTTCATGCGGTAGGTACCACTGGCCAAAATTCAGGTTGTTGCTGCCATCTGCTTTAACGACCTGGCCAGGGCGTGCTCCGTAGAAAATGGCCAGCAGCTTGAGGAAGGATGTTTTCCCTATACCGTTGGTCCCAGTGAGGGCGGTGTTGCTATCCAGCATGATTTCAATGTTGCTTCCACGGTTTATCGAGTCGATCAGTACCGCGCGAATAAGTTTGGCCATGTGAATTCAGTCCGTTGTTTCTGGAGTTGCGTGCTCGTGCTTGGCAGCTTTGCAGTTGATACTAACACCAGCCCCAGGAGTGGCTGCCTGCGCCAGTGATCTTGACGTATTAAGTCCAGCCAGCCCTGCGGCCTTGCCATGCTCGCGGGCGCCTGGTTTATCTGCAGTCGCTTGGTGCCGCCATCGTGGCCAGCCTGTCCCGCACCTGAGTCAGTGCAACACCCAGCAAGTTGCTGCCACTCCATTGCCGGGGGGCAAGGGTTCGGGATCGCTCTCAGCAAGCCCGACGCCCCATATACGGTCATACGGTCTGGCCTCAACCAATGTCGTGCTCCCGGTGGAAAGAAGCACACTCGCCAATTCGGGGTTTTGAGAGAAGTTCGCGTAGCAGCCATGGGCGACAATCTGGACTCGCCTATCGCACCACAGCGCATAGTTGTAGCCGGAAACTCGGCGTCCGAGCGCCTTTGGAATGCTGGTGTGCTGCTTCCTCGGTGATTCGTCATGATGGGCAGAGTATGAAATATATTTCCCAGCCACGCAAGAAATATATTTCCCTATCGCAGTATCGCCGGCAGAGCCATCACAGCATCGTCGTAGTACCTGGGCCGGTCAGCGTCCGCGATAATCTGATTCACGCGACGTTTGCTCATTCCCCAGCGCACAGCCAGCAAATCGGCATCCCATCCGCGCTTCTTCATTTCCGCCTTGAAGGCATCCGGTGCCAACGGCACAAGCTCTTTTACTTCCACGGGCTCTCCGCGTCATTGTGGGAAATATCTTTCATCATAAAGCCACCTCGAAAGCACGTCGAATGGTTTCTTGATCAACGGTAAGGTAGGGCTTGCTGTGATCCAGGTGCTGATGACCCAAGATGGTCTGCACCGTCTCCACGTCGCCGGTCGCAGCCAGTACGCGAGCTGCCAGGAGCGCCGCCCGCTGTGCGAGCTGCCGAGCTTGATGCCTGCCTGCCGGTAAAGCCGGCTGATCGTCTGCTGGAGTGAGTCACATGCCCTGTACACTTCGGGGCCGGACTCAAGCACTCGACGTTTAAAGGCCAGCTCGAACGCTTCGCCCTTGTGCGTCATTACCAGCCGACTGCCTGGGCGCAGGCCGCGATAGCCCTCGGTTTCGCATACTCCCCAGCTGCGCAACAGGCGAACGGCTATCCACGCCTCGATGGCGGCGAGGCACTTGGCATGAGTCAGGTGGACATTGCGCGCCCGGCAGCCCTTCGTTATCTCGGCCCGCAAGTAGACCTCTGGCCGGATCGAGCCGCTGGGGTAGAGCACGTCACCGACCTCCAGCAGAGCCAACTCCGTCACGCGAATGCCGGTTGTATGGGTGAGCCAGAGCAGCATGACATCACGCTCAGGCATACGCCCGGTGACGGAAGCTACTCGAATGAGGTGGCGGAATTGACCGGGTCGAAGGGATGCAGCTCGGCGGGTGGCCATAGGGGCTCTCTGTCAGGATTAGACGGGGATCGTGGTCGATCCTGAGAGAGTTGGCGGCGGGCCTCCTGATCAGCATACCAGCAGGCCCGGCGCGGTGTTCACGGAAAGTTGGATTCCACACGCTCAGCCCTTACAAAGTCCCATCTTAGGAGGCGATGGATAATCCGCAATAGCACGGCACTCTGAGGGTAGTGACACCCCTTAACCCCCCTGATGATGACTATGAACGGTGGTGACCACCACTGAAGAACATCAGAAGGAAAGGACTATGAAATCCGCTACCGCTACCGCTACTGCAAAACCTCAATCTGTCGTTGGTGCTATGGCTCTGGCCGATGCCAAGCCCTACAAGGCCCCTAAAGCACGTATCGACTGGAAGGTGCTCACCTCAGTCGTTTCGTTGCTTATTGCCGTTGCCACCGTCTTGGGCTCAGTCGAGCTGTTCCGCTATCTGGGCACCCTCTGCGTGGACCGTGGTTGGGCTGGTTGCGCTCAGGGCCTCCCCGTGTCGATGGTGGTGCTCGGTACGGCAACCTTCTGTGTCGCCGGCATGGTGCTGGCCGCAACGGTGCTGGCGCTGGGTAAAGCCCATGAGAAACTGGACTCCCTAATCGCCCCCGAGCCGGCCAGTTAAGCCGCGCTTGCGGCACCGGCCTCATCAAGTGCCCATGGGGGGAGGTGCGCAACGCACTATCCCCAGGTTAATTTTTCCACCACTGAGCACCAGATTCTGGAGCTTCGGCAACCGGTTCAGTTGATATGGCTTTGACTCAAGAACCTGAGTCCTCAGATGGACGTGTCTACTACCATGTCACCCCCAAAGACAACCTTCACCAAATCCTAAGGCATGGGTTGACCCCTCAACTAGGGGAGCGCTCAGTGGCTTGTGGCGAGCTTTTGCCCCGGGTTTACCTCTTCACCAGCCTCGACAGCTGCGAAACGGCCTTGGATAACTGGCTTGGAGAGGTTTATGAGGCTGTGGAGGAGGGCGGCCTGGTTATCCTAGAGATTGACGCCCGAACCCTCCAGGGGCGTTGCGAGGTGGTCTATGAATGGGCCTGCGAATCTGTCATTCCACCTGGTTGCATATTGCGCGTGTTGGATGAGAGCTTCAGCGCAACGTCATTGCTGCACCTTTAACCATTCCCGGCTCCTGACACCCATGGTTCGACTGCATCATTGGATCACCTGAACGTAGGGAGTGATGACTGTGAGACAGTGGAACGAACAGAAAGCAGAGATCTGGCAGGCTGGCTTTGACGCTGAAAAATTCGGGCAGTGCCCGTTCGCATCAGGTCAGGAGATGCACGGGGTATGGGTAGATGGGTTCGTGGCTGCGAGGCTGATTCGCCCTGAAGTGCCAGAGGATACGCCGGTGTTCATTGCAGGTCGGATTGCCCGCCTGCAAGGATTGCCGTTTGAAGAGCGCCCAGAGACAGAGCCTGGGTCGACTTGGATGGCCGGCTGGGTGAAACAGGGTCAAATTCCGTTAGAACGAATTGCGCCTGAGCGTTTTCACTAACCGTACAGTCTCTCAGCGCGAGGGTGATTGCCCACCCTCGTACGCTTCGGTCTCTCAGAGCATCAAATAGAGCATCGTGCTCCCATCTGGCATCTGCGTGAAACCTGCTGCCTTGTAGAAGGCGAGCAGTTGCTCATTCAGCGCGGTGACAATCAGAGCCCTGCTGCCGACTCGACCTGACGCCTCCATTGCCATCTCCATGGCTGCGGCAAGCAGATCTTTACCAAACCCCAAGCCCTTGATTGATCTGTCCACGCCCATACGGCCGAGCACGAAGACGGGCACGTCGATCGGTGCATTTCGGCTAAGCTGGCCTGGGGCTTTCGTTCGGAGGATCGAGCCGCTGGATAGGGTGAAATACCCCACAACAACTCTGGTGTCTTTGCGGCATATAACGAATACAACCGCTGATTTGGATTGCTGGTGCTTATGCGCCCGCTGTAGGTACTGATTTATTGATTCTTCTTCGCAGTCAAACTGAGAGAGATCGTGCGTTTCGTTTAGTCTTTCTGGTGCGCTTATTTCCACCGTTTGGGGCGGGATAGAAATGTGTTTAGACATCGTTCGGTTTCCTGGGGTCTAGGTTCGTTCAAGACCTTCACGAAAGCGTCAAATGCTACGTCATCCAGTGCGAAGACCCTTCTATCCAGGATCACATCCTCGGCCCGATGCAGCGCAGCATCGACCACGAATCGCGTTCTGTCTTGACCTAGCAAATTAGCTGCGTAGTCGATCAGGTTGCGTTTTTCTACATCGACCTTCATGTTCATGGGGGCGATGGTTTTATGACTCTCACCTTTATGGGTAGACATCATTTAATCCTTAGCTTCAATAGGTACGTAGTGGTTAGCTCCTTAGTGGCGATTTAGCCGGACATAGTTTTTACTGCGGTTGTTGGTTGCATAGGGCATTCCTCTCGGCGCTGGGGCCGATCCATGTTTTATGTGTTGCATATCTCCGACCCCCAAAGCAGGGATCGAGAGAGGCAGCCTTAGGCTACAGGCGTATCCTAGCACGCCTGTGTATCCAATGTCTACATGTGTGTATCTGATGGGTATGCGCTACACCCCGCTTTTGAATGAAGATGGTGACGGCAAATTTGATGCGTCAGCCCCGCAGAAATGCTGTGTTTTGCAGCGTTCTCGGGCTGCTGGCTCGGCCCAATGCCCAGCTTTGGAAGTTGTGGTGCCCACGTACCCGCGCCGTTGTCGCTCCTGACACTCTCCCTACAGCCTGACAATGGACTATCCCATCCAGAGCCATGAAGGAGATTCGCCATGTGGACCAACACCATCCCTGTGTTGAGCGTCGTTCATATCACCCCTGCTGTTCTTGAGCGTTTGAATGACTCTGCCGCGTACGAAGGCGCCGACGGTGTGAGCCTCGAGCGCGCTGTATACGACTACGGCGCCTTTGTGCGGCTGATCAACATTCCTGACGAACTAAGCCAGGAGCTGCCTCAGTGCTTGCAGGACGTACGTGCCTGGGCAATTGAACTGAAGCATGAGGATTGGGTTCGGTTCGATGCTGACGGTGACCTGGTAGAGCAACTGCCCACCTACTGACCGGCACCTTGCTGTCTCGCCAATCTTTCCCGACGACCCAGAAGGAGGGGGCTGGTCCTCACTCAAGCAGCCCCTCACCTGAACCGCCTTGATCTTGTAGTGGGGCTCTATTCGTAGGAGCTGAACCACGGCTGTAGGCAATCCGAACGCCGGCAGCCTTCCCATTGCCCTGAGACCTCCCGAGCCTATCAGGCGGTGGTGACACACTCCGCTCGCACCAATCATGGCCCTGCTAAACCCCGAAAGCATTAAGGAGGGCCAGATGCTGGCGCATGAACCAAGAGACGAAGCTGACCACCAGGATTCTAAATTCGAGATCGAGGGAGTGGAGTTTTGCTACAGCAGTGAACTCAAACCAGAGCTGGCCCAGGACGGCTCTGGGAAGATGGTGTGGGCGCAGAATGCGAAGAGTGCCCACGGTAGGGTTCTACGGCTGGAATGGCCGCGAGAGGCGCTAGATGGGCGTTCTCACCGCCAGATCTGCTTTGGAGAGTGCCGGGTAGTGGTTCTTGTCCCGTAGGGTTGAAACGTGGCGTGCCGGTAACCACGGTACGCCAGTCCGTCCCGGCCGGTAGATTAGCCAACTAGGCTTTGGCCTCCTCAAGCATCTGCCGGACACGCTCAAGCTCTTCATTGCTGTGGACGGTACCGCCGCTGTTGAGATCCAGATAGAGCTTGAGTAGCGCCTCTTTGGTAGGGATAGCATGTATCGCCAGACGTAGTTTGCGGTTGTTGGGGTTGTACTGTGTACCCTGGAACTGAGAGACCTCCAATCCGAAGGGGCGGATTTCACCTTTCATGAATCGGGTGATCGCCGTATAGCGCTGGAGCCCGTCAACACACTGAAGGCCGCGGGGAAGCCCTTGGATCGACGCTCCCTCAAAATCATCCCAGCTGGCACAGTTAAACTGGATGAGTAGGCCGGCCGAACTGACGACATTCCGCAGGCAGTTCTGGATAAAGGCAACCTGTTCGTCAGTCCAGACATGGCCACGCTGAAAGTCGGGGTTCATCTCCAGCTCGCCATAATTCTCGGCTATGCGGCTAACGGCACCCTCAAGGCGGTCCCAAGTGGTGTCGCACTCATAGGTCGCTGCCGGTAATGGTTTGATTAGTTCGTCCAGCAGCGCGGTAGCCCGTTTCCGGGTTCCTGCTTGTGGGCTGGTCATGGGGACCTCTCTGTGAAATTCAGAGGTGAAGCATAAGGCAGCCTGACTGGTGTCAGCCCCAGCAGAGCATTGCTAGGGCATCAGGTTGGCCAGCCTCTGGACATGGATCTTTCTGAGCGCTGCAATCAGCCTGAAGTGCTCGGAGTTGATCTCGGGCGCCACTTTCCCCTCATCGAGACCCAGGGCAGACAAAGCGTCTTCACTGCTAAGTGTCAGGATTCGGGTGGCTTCCAAACGATAAGCATCGAGAATAAGGCGCGCACCGGTACCGACTTCTGGCCAGGTGCTCAGTAACTCCGACCCATAGCAATCAGGATCAACCAGGTAGAAACCCGCGAGCATGGTCACCAAGCTGTGGTAGTGGGAAACAAAGGTTGCAGCCCGCATTCCGGTAATCCCAAAGCCCTTGCGTACGCCTGAAGACATCTCCGTAGGTGTCAGCGACGAACAGAACCGTCTCTCCATGCTGTCACTGTCCACGGGAAGGTTGTAGGTGCCTGCGTCAAGCGCCATGCACTCGAACAACATCGAGAGATTGAGATATTGGCCGTTCGATAGGGCTTTATCGGGAGTGTGGACAGCTTTAGGCATTGAAAAGGTTTCGCATGCGATGTTGGCTTGGTTTGCGCTGCAAGGCTACCCGTAGGCCTCGTGTGCCGTAAAGCGCCCTGGTGCGACATTGGGCAAGTGACTCCCCTGTGACAAGGGAGCGGGCGATGACATCCAGCACTGTTACCCCATCTTCGGGGTGGAGGAGGGAGCTTTGTGTCTCCATGAGACTGAATACAATATGGCGGATCGTTCTGAGGGCCGCTTGGGTGCCTGGCATCGACGGGGTAGGCCAACCACCTGCTTTCACTCCGTCCAGGTCGATGAAGGTGCCTGCCAGTGCTGCAATCCGGATCAGCCAAAAATCATACTGATCGAACAGGCTCACTACTGGAACCGATACAGCCCCACTCTTCGTCATCACCCGTCCGTCATGGTCACGCACGCTCAAACACGCGTACATTTGATCGGCAATGTCGCTGGCCGCAACGTGTAGCCCGTCTCGAGCCAGACCCTCGGAAATGATTCGTGAGGCTGCGGTCAGATCGAAGCGCTCGTAATCCGGGTCGGTTAGTTGCATGGATCGTCCTCGCAGGTATCGAGTGGGGTACCGAAGACCTCGTAAGGAAGGCTGAGCCCGTACTGGCGTTTATTGGTTATCTGGAGCTGGGTCATTGAGAATGCTCGTATGGGGAGTGATGTGGCCATTTGACGGCGTGTTTACTCGTGCCAGAAGCAACGCGCCCAGACCTGGCACACCTTAATCTTTACGCCAAGACCGATAACCTGTGTCGGGAACCTAACATCCGCCCTCAAAACTCACTGAAGTAGGTGCCATACTCCTCTGGTACTGGCCGGCCATGTGGTTGAGCAGGTGCATCCCCGATTTGAGGCCCTGATCTAATGTGTAGTCGATACGAAGCACCGTCGTCCCAGCGTCTGCTTGAGGCGTTCCAGGTCACAACCGATGAGCCGACACAAACCGAGCTATGGCCTACCTATGTAGGGCCGTTCCTGCGTGAGAGCGCTGGAGAGGAGGGTGACGGTGCCCCTGAGCTTGAGGTCCTAAGTGGAGTCTTCGGCTTGCTACCGTTCTGGGCGAAGGACACAAAGCTGGCGAGAAGAACCTATAACGCGCGGTCGGAGACGGCGGCAGAAAGGAACTCGTTCAAGGGCGCCTGGGCTGCACCACGGCACTGCATCATTCCTGCCGTGGCGATCTATGAGCCCGACTGGCGCGGCGGAAAAGCAGTCCCCACGAGGATAGCGAGGGCCGACGGTGGGCTGATGAGTATTGCTGGTCTGTGGGATCGGTGGATCGGCCCGGCCGGCGAGGAGGTGCATAGTTTCTCGATGCTGACGATCAATGCCGATGATCACCCGCTCATGCGGGACTATCACCGGCCCGGCGAAGAGAAAAGAATGGTCGTTATTCTGCCAAACGGGGCCATCCAGGACTGGCTGCGGGCGACTCCAGAGCAGAGCATGGAGTTCATGCGTCAATACCCTGCAGATCGTCTTATAGCCGAGCCTAGGCCTTCCAAACCCTGAGCCCTGATGCTGTCAGCGACACTTTACTGCCCAAAGCTCATCAAGATTGGTCGTGAAGCTTGGGCTCTTCATCTCGCGCCGCATTCCCCAGCCCGGGGCTGTTGGTATTCGTGCAGGGCGTAACGTCCCGCGCCCCCACTTCTGGTTGATTTCATCCAAAACGCCCATGACGCGCTCAGACGCCTTGGGCTGCACCTCGCCAAATAGATCGTCAGTAAACTCTCCGCGCTGCCTGAGATCCAGCAATAGGATTTCGGCTTTACTGTACGAGTAACCCTCTCGAAAAATCTGTTCGAGTCCGGCCAGCGCACATCGAGTGATCAGCCGAGTATCGTCGGTAGGATAGGGCAGTTCACACAGGGCGCCCTTCGAGTATTTGGCTTCATCAGGATTGAACATACCAGTGCGAATGCTGACTCTGATGCGCTTGCAAAGTGATCGTTGAGCCCTGAGCTTTTCACATGCCCTTGCCGTATAGGTGGCTACTGACTCTCGTATGGGTTCAATCGTCAGTAGGCGGGTACCGAAAGCGCGGCTACAGCATATTTCCTTCCTTGGGGCGGCTGCCTCTTCAAGTTCAAG
>CEPQ01036291.1_pt1 | contig 12399 bp, 8 predicted proteins | sample 530411 | NCBI WGS metagenome assembly CEPQ01 (sample SAMEA2620039, study PRJEB7988) | marine metagenome | isolation source: saline water (ENVO:00002010), including
TATGGATTGTTAGTTAACCAACAAGGGAAAAACATGATGCCCGCGTTGCTGCCCTCTAGCTGATAGCGAGGTGTAATTAATTGTTCAACGGTCTTTGCTTTAGCGACTTCTTCTTTCTCTTTAAGATATGCTTGTACATCTTCTGCGCTGTGCTCACGTACTTTCAAAAACTCTTTGTATAGCCACCACTTTTGGTTTTGCACACAATAATCTTTAAATAACGCCGCGTCCACGTCTGTAAACAATACTTTTACTTTTTCAAAGACACCATCAAAGTACTCATCACTCACCATTTTGAGTGTATACATAAGCGAGCTTACAAGCTTAATGTCTATTGTTGCGAAATAATAATCGGCAACATTGTTCTCATTAGCCCACTCTCTTACATTCGAGAAAGCCTGGAATTCAAATTCACAATTTGAATTTTTGCGATGGGCTACTGTCACTGATGACTCTGACTCTCGCCTATAGTTATAACCTATGAAGTCATCATTAAAAACAATGTTGGCAGCATAGTAATAAGCTGCGAATACAAAAGGCACATCGACAGCAGCTTTAGTTTCGCCTAAGCGAATGTTGAACATTTCTAACATCGAGCGCTTAAACACTTTATCCCATATCATGAAGCTATCATGAGTTTTAAACCTGGAGCTATTCGGGTCGTCAAATCCTTTAGCGGTATAGGTTCGCTTACTCACTCTCCCGCTCGCTTCGTGATTATTGAATCCTCCCGAAAAAGCTATATCAGCATTACTTTCTAGCGCAATACTCATTAGCTCTGAGTAAAAATCTCTATTAATCCAATCGTCGCTGTCTACAAATCCAACGTATACGCCTTTGGCTATGTCTAAAGCCTGATTTCTAGGAGTACCTGGGTTGCCGGAAGCTTGAGGATTAGTTAACACAAAAATTCGAGAGTCTTCAGCTACATGACGATCAATAATCTCTGCAGAGGAGTCTGTTGACCCATCATTGACTAATATGAGCTCAAAGTCAGCAAATTCTTGTTCACGTATAGATTGAATACAGAAGTCTAAATATTGACCAGAGTTATGGATAGGTACGATAATACTTAAGAGCGGGGCTTCCTGACGGCAATCCAGCTTCGGCAGACCCTTCGTAGAAGTTACAATTGTATCGTGTGGGTCTGCTGCTTTGTACTCATACATCAGGCGCTCTATATTATCTATACCGCCTTCAAAGGCTAGTGAATATAAATAGTTCCTGTAAACATGCTTTAAAACAGGTTTATCTACTAAGGCATTTGCAAGTTCTTTTGCATTCGATGGAAAGCACTGTTCATATATGGCGCGTGCTTCGCTGAAGTTTTGTTCTGAAAAAGCTTTATTCGCTGAAAGCAGCACGTCATTAATCACTACATAGTCTCCACGGTTCGTTGTATATAGGGGGCTCAATTGAAGAATATTTTGGACTTACTAAATAAGGACGCGGCCTTCGGCTTTACCGTGTTTTATATAGTGAAGAAGAGGGTTTATACCCGAATCTTTAACATCGGGGTACATCGCCAAGTAAGACTTAGTATCAAATTTTACGGAAGGAGAGAGTTCAAGTTCAGTTCCAAAAGAAACAAAAAACTCTAAGGGGTCTTTTACCTCAAGGCCTAACTGTTTCAATTGACTAGCTACATACTCAATGTCGAAATACTCACTTTTCGCTATTAAAGCTTTATCTCTTCGTGCACGTTTAGATTTAGGGAATGATAAACCTTTTCTTCGACTCGCTTCAGATTCCATCGCATTAATCACTTTAATTAACGCTGGCTGTAAACTTGAATTATTTAACGAATGATTAGAATTAGGCTTTTCTTTTGAAGGTATAAAGCTTTCTTCACCACTTTTACTCCTGAGCCAGTTTATCTTTCTTTCTAAATACTCGTTTTGCGAATTTAGTTTACCCAGCCTTTCCTCTTGCAGGAGGGCGTCACGCTGAAGCGAGACTAGATTGAAAAGCAACTCGCTCTTATTTAAGACAAGGTTATCTTCGCTATCTTTAACCGCACCATTTGACTGAACGCTATCGTAAAAGCAAACATGAACTATCCCTTCGTTACGAATCAAGGCTTCAATCTTTTCACGTTTTGATGCAGATAGAGACTCCTGCTCTTTTGCACTAATAAATATTTTCATTTTAAATTAAATTTAAGTCTATATGCGTAAACATGCATTTTCGATACACTTTATTATCATAGTAGTAACAGGACAGCAGTAATGCACCCTATAGCGACTTTCAAGAGATTTCTTGCTCAATAGAGTCTGCGAAGAAAGCCTGAAGTGTTCCTAAAACATTAATTTTTTTTGATATTTTTTAACAAGGTATAGAACGAAGTAACCATTTTATCTTCACTAAATTCTTCTAACTGCTCAGGTTTAGACTCATTTTTAACCCGACTCTTTATTGCGGTTTCTAATGAACTAGCATTACCGACTTCGAAAAACTTTAGTTTTAACCCTAACTCTTCTGCAAACCCTTTGTATTGAGGCAAATTTGAGACGACTACATCTGTTCCTGATAAATATGCCTCAAGTACCGTCATGTCTAAACCTGAAAGCCTCAATGTAGGGTTTACAAAAACATCCATGGCTTTAAAAGCTCTACCCATATCACTATGAGGCAGGCTTATATTCCTTACTTCAAAACCTCGGGATTCTATATCATTAACGTCGACTTTAGCTCCCACAAAAAAGAAACTGAATTTATCAGCTGGAAGCTTATCTATTAACGTCTTTATAAGTTTTTCCCCTTTGGCTTGACCCATTCTCCCAACGAACCCCAAAACGGTTTTTGAAACGGAAAACCCGAATTCGACCTTGAAAGCATTTTTATCCGAATTTAAATCTTTTAAATTATCAAGAAATTGCTTATTTATTCCATTAAAAATGAGTGATATCCGGGCAGGCGCAATTCCATAGCACTTTAAGATTTCCTGCATGTATGTAGATATAGAAACATGATAATCAAAAGCTTGATAATCCTCCAGTACCCCGCCAAAAAGACGGGGTAGTATCGTAGATACTACTAGTCTTTCAACGTTGAAGGCGCTTAAACTATTTTCATCAATATATTGATATTTATAAACTTTATCTAACTCCTCCTCAAGAAAAGTACCATGCCACCATACCAAGGTAGGTACCTTTTCAGCATTCCTTGTAAGTGAAGAGCCCGCACCACTTACTGAAAAGATAACTGAAACATCATCTTTTATTTGTTCATAATAAGCTTTAATTTCCCTATGAAACTCTTCGCAGTATTTAGATGGCTGAGTAGTGGGAAGGTATAAATATTTAACACCGTCTATTATTTCGACGATTATGTCCGCTTGCGAAGATGACTTACATGAAGTAAGAACCTCCAGTTCGACACCTGATTTCACCAATCCTTTAAATACAATATGCGATATTAACTCCATCCCACCAATATTTCCGTGACCAACGGAGCCTCGTATCGCTGCTAAAACTTTCATATATAATCTTCACTTTTTATATCAAAATACTCAAAAACTGATTGCATTTGAGCTTTGTTACCATCTTGTGCATGGTTAAAATGCCTTAATGCCTCCTCCTGCGAGCCATGTATGCAATGATGCTTTGGGTTTATTCCCAAATTTGTTACTACAACTGAGGTTCCCTTAATCATTGAACAAACTTTAAACCAAATATCATCTTCTTTGGGGCATAATTTTTTAAAAAGTTCAAAATTAAAAACTACACTATCGAAACAACCAGGTGGATAGAGAACTCCAGACGTTCCATATGGGAAGGCTAGCTTGTTTTCTACATGGTCGAAAGATGATGATTGTTCAATTTCTTTCTCAAGTAGGGGAGGTGTAAGTAACTTTCCATCGCGAATTCCCTTCACTTTTCCTTCGGTATCGAATGCTAATTCTCTCGCCCAGTTGGCGCATATTGACTGTGGAGAGAACGCACTTGCACTCATTAAACATTTAATCATATTTGGAGGATATATTATATCGTCGTCAACTGTGACTATTCTGTTATCGCCAAACTCTTTTAGAGCATAAATTAGCTTTGTGTGAGGACCCACATCATCGACAAACCTAAACTCTACACCATGATTTTCGAAAGCAAGCACATCGTCGGAAATATAACTTCTGTCGATTTTTTTCGTGATCCAAACAACTATTTTTGAAGGTAAATGAGATTGCTTTAACAAACTTGTTAAAGTCAAGTCTAATGAATTTATTCGAGAAGGTAACGTTGTTAGACTAACTATAATATCATTGTCATTTTTAGCCAATATGGGAAGGTTGTTTTTTAACGTAGCAGTTATCATGTAACTGTTGTTGTTAACAATATTAATAAGAAAGTCTAATTTATTCTCAATATCTTTCATTTGTTTCTTACTTACCTTAATATATTCCTCTCGAGATTTTTCTTTTGAGGTAGTTGATATGCTTTTCGGGGCTAGGCTATTATTCCAGTATTTTACAATTGAGGTATTTCCGACCTTAAAATTATTATTTGCAAGTTCAGAACAGTCTGGTGAAATGTAATTATCAAGACTCCCAAGATCTAAAAACTTTTTCACTGATTGAAAAAATTTATCTTTTCTACGATTAAATACTCTAAGATTTCCTTTTGCTATCTCGAAGAGCGGTGATATCTCAGATATGCATATTCCAACTTCCTCATCTGTCATACGGCTTAAATGAGGCGCAATTCGGTTCTCAATCGTTTCGTTTGCCAAAAACATAAGAAACCTATCACTAGATCTTTCCCACAAGTCATACTTATCGTAGAACTCTCTTATCGCGAGCATATGACTTTTTATTAGCGTAGGTACTACTGAGTGCATTTTTTTATACTTAGCAAATGTAGAACCTGGCCTTTCTGAAGTATAGTTAAAAATAGCATCCTTATTTATGCCTATCCTACTGGCCATACTTAAGTATAAATGACTAAAAACACCATCTTGACCGCTTCGGGAGTTAGGTTGCCTTATGTTGTATGCATCGATTATGGACTTTCTTAAGAACTGAGATTTGCACGGCAAACAAGGCGTAAGCTCTAATCGCTTGTCAAAGTACTTCATAGGGACATTTGGCGAACATACATCTAGTTGAAGTTCTCTGGCTGTCTTCGTAAGCAGAGCCAGAGTATCAGGGCCTAGAGAATCGTCACTATCTACAAAATAAACGAACTCAGAATCAGCTTGCTCCAATGCAGCGTTTCTAGCGGGGCCTTGTCCCTGATTAGATTGTGAAATTACAGAAACTCTAGGGTCAATAGATGAATAATATCTAGCTATCCCTAATGAATTGTCAGTTGAGCCGTCATCGACCAGAATCAACTTGAGGTTAACATTTTTCTGATCAAGAACACTCCTAATATTCTTATGTAAGTAATCTTGCGTGTTAAATACAGGTGTAATAATTGTTACATCAGTCATTTTCTATACCAGCTAAAATTGAGGACAAATTAGCTCCCTTCTCTGCAAAATAAATTTCCATAGCTTCCATAGCGACATCATTACGCCCTTTTGCATTAAACACATGGTAGAGCCCTACTTTGTCATCTGGTTCAGTTTCCTGAAAATCTTTTGTCTTGTCGTAAGCAGCTGTAGGTTCTAATATCGTCGTATCAATACAGTAGACTCCAGTGATCCATTTACACCAAACATCATCTGCAGTTGGAGCGAGAACACTGCCTATAAAAAGCTCATCAAGTTCTGGGAAAAAGCTCAATTTGTAGGCGATACCATTCTTACCAGTTCCTAAGTTAAAAGGGCTAATGTTGTCAACTGGGACTCGAAAGTTTTTATAAGGACCTATTCTATTATTTTCCAGAACAATTTCTCGTCCTCTGTATGCAGTAACGGTATTTGTAGCCTTAATATTATCAACCAACATCTCAATTGTGTTTGACGGATAAATCACGTCATCATCTACTGTTATGAATACTGTTTCCAATGGATAACCGTTATCTCTCATATATTTTATGATTGGAAGTTGCTTTCTGTATGGGCCTATATTTGGTACGACAAATACGTTAACTCCCATATCGTGAAGTTTTTTTAACTGAGGGTCATTTAAGTCAAAGCCTTCATCAACTAAAAACGGTTCGATTGATATAAATAAATTTATACTCGCTGGCGCAAGAGACTGAGCTTTAAGCGAAGTTATTGTTCGCTCTAAGTTTTTCAACCGACCACTTATCGCTGTGAGAGAAATTACGGGGGCACCTTCTTCTTTGTTTAAATACTTAAACTTTTCAAAAAGCTGCTCAATTTTTAGTTCTGAATATGGATTTCTTAGTTCTATACGTTCAATCAATCGTCTAAAGAAAGATCTGTAGTAGACTTTTTGTTCAGCCTTATCTTCCTCCGCAATTAAATTATTTAGACTTATAACTGCTTTATCAAATTCTTTTTTTTCTTCAAGAGAAATTATTTTTCTTAGTTTCATCTTAGCTCTCTAATCGTGTTTAAATACTTCTCGTCTCTCGACTGCACCACGTGTTAGAAAATGCTTTAAAGGTTCTACTCCTGCAATTTTCACATCTTCATGGTGGTCGAGATACTTTTGAACATTGAAAGCTAACGAGGGAGAGTAGAGTTTTTTCCAACCGTGTTTAACATAGTGATCAAGAGGGTTGCCTAGACTTGCTTCCAAATCACTGTTTATCTTTCTGTACCAGTCCGAAGAAAAATACTCATTTGGATTAATACCAAGAGGAACACCTGTTTTCAAATAATTTATAATATCTAATTCCACTATCCCATAGTGATTTTTCAGAAAATTGAGATCGACATAAGGGGTGATATTGTAAAACTTTCTTCTTCCAATGAAGAAAAAGTGTAGTTTACTTAGCCTTTTGTTAACGCCATAGCTCTTTGAATAGTAGCTAGCGTCAAAAAACATAGAAATAACTTCTAACGTATCCTTTAACGAAGGTTTACGTAAACTTTTAAGATACACACAACGGCTCTTTAAGCTCTCAATTTCATTTAATTGGTAACTTCTTATCAAAGAATTCTTAGTATTCAAGAGTTCAGCTTTGCTTTCAGCGTCCTGAGTCAGTTCTTGATTTTTTTGAGAAGCAATTTCCAAGCGATTTCTAAGAAAATTATTACTCTTAGACGATTCGTCTATTCTCTTTCTTAAATATGCTATTTTATTTAAGCAATCACTCTCTTTTTTTAAAAGAAAATCTATTTTTTGCGTTTTTTCAGCGATTACTTTTCGAAGATAAGCAATCTTAGCTTGCCGCTCATCAACAACCACTTTGAGTTCTTTTCTTTTTTGCTCTACATCATTGAGCTTCTCTAGCTTAATAAAACTTTCATAAAGTTGTTTTTCCAAGCTAATTATCTGGCTTATAAGTTTTTCCATTTTCGAAATAATTACCTTCAAGGGTTTCATTCATTATTTTCAAATTTCAATTAGTAGGATTGAAATTTTGAAGACTTGCAACATTTCTACCAAAACCTAAATTTCTGAGTTTACTCAATAGTTTACTAATTTTTCAGTTCAATCGTCTATATTAAGAAGAGGCTAGTTCTATTTTAGAGTATAAGGGATTAACAATTTCTTTTGCATTTTGTTCTATAAATTACGTAGCATCGCAATATCCAATTCGCTACTCTTTTCAGACCTCGTCCAACTTACGTTTTCTTTAATTATTCTCGCTGGAACTCCAACTACTAACAGTTTTTTATCAAAAGATTGGGTAACAAGCGCCCCTATACCAATAATTGAACCGTTTCCTATCTTTACATTTTTTACTATGGATGTGTTCCTTCCACACCATACATGATTACCTATTTCAATATATGGGTCACTTATATTGAGTTGAGATCCAGAGTGTAAATCGACAATCCCATGCATATCTCCACACTGAATATGCACTTCATGGGCAAACATACAGTCACTACCAATTTTGACATTACCATGTTTCTGCACCCAAACTTCAGTGCTATTTGAAGTTGTGTGACTTCCTATTTGAAAAGAACTTCCTTCCCACAATTTAGCAAAGTAAGCCCCTGTTACATTCACCCCAAAGCTTACTTCTATATCACTCCCATGTATATGGCATGTAAACCGTGTTTTAATCGCTCCTGCAAAAGAAATAACAATATTTCTATAAACCATTGACTCAGATGAAAGTTTGAATTTGAATCCAATTACATCCGATAGAGCTTCGAGGGACTTGATGTTTACGAACCCTATAATATTTTTTTTAAAATGAGGTTGTTCGAAAAACCTATCTGGTAATTCAGAAATAGCTAACTGCATCATAACCAAACACTCTTATAAAATTTCACTTATCTACCCGCCCATATCTATCAGAAAAACGCACAATATCGTCTTCTCCAAGATACGCACCTGACTGCACTTCAATAAGTTCAAGTGGGATCTTCCCAGGGTTTTCTAGCGCATGAACCGCACCAATAGGAATGTAGACCGACTCATTTTCTGTAACTAGCTGTGTTTCTTCATCAATAGTTACGTTTGCACTACCAGAGACGACAATCCAGTGCTCAGCGCGGTGATGGTGCATTTGAACCGAAAGCTTCTCACCTGGCTTAACCGTGATGCGTTTCACTTGGAAACGTGCGCCGCTATCGATAGAATCATAGCTTCCCCATGGGCGGAATACTTCACGGTGAAATTCAAACTCTGGGCGATGCTCTGCTTTAAGTTTGTTTACTACCGTTTTAATGCTTTGCGCATCGTCTTTATGCGCAACCATTACGGCATCTTTTGTTTCTACTACGATAACGTCTTCTAGCCCGATAACAGAAACCAAACGCTGTTCAGCATTTACGTAACTGTTTTTGGTGTTTTCTAGGATTGTATCGCCTACAGTAGCGTTGCCGTTTTCGTCTTTCTCAGCAGTTTCCCACAGTGAGGACCAGCTGCCTACATCGCTCCAACCTGCGTCTAATGGAACCATAGCTGCGCTATCTGTTTTTTCCATAACCGCATAGTCAATGGAATCATCTGGACAAGTCGAAAAAATGTCGTGGTCGACACGAATGAAGTCTAGATCTGGCGTTTCTGTATCGATAGCACGCTTACACACGTCTAGCATTTCGGGATTATATTTTTCTAGCTCTTCCAAGTAACGGCTTGCTTTGAACATAAACATACCGCTGTTCCAGTAGTAACTGCCCGAATCTACATACTCTTTTGCAGTTTCCAAAGCAGGCTTTTCTACAAACTCTGCTACTTCAAAGCCATCGCCCCCTTGCTCACCAGCTTTGATATAACCATACCCTGTATGTGGCTGGTCTGGAACAATACCGAAAGTAACAAGTTTACCCTGCTCTGCAAGCTTTTCGGCTTTAGCAATAGCAGTGTGAAATGCTTGCTCATCTTTAATAAGGTGGTCAGCGGCCAATACAAGAAGAACAGGATCTTCGCCATTAATTGTGGCGTGTAGCGCTGCTAAAGCGATTGCCGGTGCCGTATTTCGACCTACAGGCTCTAGAAGAATACCGCCGTGTTGGATATCTTTTTGGCGAAGCTGTTCAGCTACTAGGAAGCGGTGTGCATCATTACAAATGAATATTGGGTTTTGAGCTGGTGTGCCTTTTAAGCGAGTTATTGTGTCTTGCAGCATGGTGCTGTCTGATGTGAGAGACAGAAACTGCTTTGGAAGTGCCGCACGAGACTTTGGCCATAAGCGACTGCCTGAGCCGCCAGCTAATACTACTGGTTTCATTTGTAATATCCTTGATGTGTGGGTGCTGTTCCCACGTCCTAATAATTTTATATTAAGCGAATAGTATACAAAGGTTTATATTGCGATTAAATGGCAAAAACTAGGAAGAAATAAAAATAGGGCCAAGTTCCGCACTTTTGCCCTATTTTTATCGTATATTTTAGCGTTAGGCAGCTACTCACTCAGAACGTATGAGGGCTAACACCTCTTTAGTTTTTTCTTCCATTAATGAAATATTGCCCTTACTTTCTACATTAAGACGAATTACTGGCTCGGTATTCGATTTACGTAAATTAAAGCGCCAGTCGTCAAACTCTAAACCTAGTCCATCAGTAGTATCAACAACGTTAGCTAGGGGTTGATACTTTTTAGTCACCCGCTCTAGTGCTGCGTCAGCATCTTTAAGTTTGCTGTTTATCTCACCTGAAGAAGGGAAGGCTTTTATTCGCTCTTTCACCATGCTGGCTAGGGTTTGCTGTTTTACGCACACAAGTTCAGCAATTAATAGCCATGGGATCATTCCTGAATCGCAATAGGCGAAGTCGCGAAAGTAATGGTGTGCACTCATTTCGCCGCCGTAAACGGCATCTTCTTTACGCATTCTTTCTTTGATAAAAGCATGGCCAGTTTTTGATTTAATTGGTGTACCGCCTGCGTTTACCACTATGTCTTCAGTATTCCAATAAACTCGAGGGTCATAAATTATTTTACTGTCGGTATTCTTCTCAATAAATGCCTCAGCAAGAAGGCCTACTATGTAGTACCCCTCGATAAACTCGCCGTCTGCATCGAATAAAAAGCAACGATCGAAATCGCCATCCCAAGCTATACCAAAATCGGCACCTGAGGCTTTAACTGCATCGGCGGTGTCGGCACGGTTTTCTGGCAAAAGTGGATTAGGGATACCATTTGGAAAGGTGCCGTCTGCGTTGTGGTGAACTTTAATAAACTCGACTGGCACGTTTTGTTTGTGCATCTCGTGCTCAATAGCATCGAGTGCTGGACCAGCCGCACCATTACCTGCGTTAACCACAATTTTAAGGGGGGTAAAGTTATTAACCTCAATGTATGACAGCATGTGAGCCACATAATCTTTCATAAACGATTGTTTAAGGTACCCGTCTGTTTCTTCTAGTTTCTCTAGTTGTACATGCGCTTGCCCGTTGAAGAAAGCATCTGCATCTATAACACCGCCCGCAGTATAATGAGATAGGCGACCTGAAACGAACTCATCACTTAATGCCTCGGCTCGAACTTTAATTGCGTTTAAACCTGTATCGCCACTTATAGGAACAGAACCGGCTTTAACGAGCTTCATGCCATTATAGTTTATTGGATTGTGGCTTGCGGTAACCTCTATACCACCGTCCACACCAAGATGTTTGGTTGCAAAGTATATTTCTTCGGTGCCAGCCATTCCAATGTCGGTCACTTTAGCACCGGCATCAATCAGACCTGCGCTTAGGGCTAACTTTAAGGGTGTAGAGGTTAAACGAACGTCACTGCCAACCACTACCGTTTTTGCACTCAATTCAGCAGCGAATGCGTAGCCAATTCTGTATGCTACTTCTTCATTAAGCTGTGTATTTAGTTCACCGCGAATGTCATAGGCCTTAAAGCACGTAATCTGGCTTCCCATCTCTCGCATTTTCCTTTGTTTTTGAATGTGGATAGATTTACAAAGCTTTTAACGCGTTTTTACGTCGAAAAGCATAGGGTGATTCTACTATAAATCCCTGTCGTTAAGAATATAACGCTTGCTTTGTCGAAGTGAACTAAGCTTCTAACTATCACCAATAGAGCCCAACAACCCCAAAACCTGCTCATCACTTGATTTAGCCTGTGCACGAACAGAAATACTCGCTTGTTCAACTATTTGGGCTTGTGTAGATTTAGCAGTTTCTTCTGCAAAGTCAGTATCGAGGATTTGAGAACGGGACGCCATTAAGCCTTCGTGCATACGGTCGTTTAGTTTGAGCGCTGACTGCATTTGATTCATTTTTGCGCCATAGAAAGCCCGGCTCTCGCTAACATACTCCAATGCATCATCAATTTGTTGTAACGCAGCTTCTGCGTTTCCAAATGTAAGTACGTCGCTTTCTACCATGTTTAAATCTGAAAGCCCCACAGGTGTTTTTGCAAGGTTAATATAATCCGTACCTTCGCTTAACGAGTTGGTGGCGGTAATATCAACAGGGCCGGCTTCAAAGCTGTTTCCACCACTTCCGGGAGCACCTAATGTATCCCAATCTACCGTGGCATCAAATACGCCCTGCCCAACTACGGAAATAATTAGAGGTTCGTTTGTATTGTCGATGGTTAAGGTTTCTGTAGTTACGCCTGGGTGCTGATCACCTGTGAAGGTGAATGTTGTACCGTTAATTGTGCCTGAGCCATTGGTTATTAACGAACTGCTATCGTAGCTTGCCGTTGAGGTATAGCCTTCTTGGGTTAAGAATAAAAGGCTTTTAATGTCGCTGCCTGAACTTACACCATTAATAGACCATACATTATCTGACAGCGGTGTACCGACCAAATGCCTGCCGCTTGTGGTAAATACTTGAAGATCATCGTCCAGAGAAAAGCTATCAACATTAATAGATACGTTTGTTGAACCAGCAGGAATGTAAGCCACAGAACGTAAACCACTATCTAGGCGCGTTGGGCTGCCTTTTACAAAGGTATCGCCTATGGA
>CEPQ01018240.1_pt1 | contig 12378 bp, 10 predicted proteins | sample 530411 | NCBI WGS metagenome assembly CEPQ01 (sample SAMEA2620039, study PRJEB7988) | marine metagenome | isolation source: saline water (ENVO:00002010), including
GGCGCTGCCGTGCGGCCGCCAGCAGCGCTGGTTCTCCGATTCGCCGCAGGGCCAGGTATTCCTCCTGAGCGGCCGACCACTCGGGAATCAGCAGGTCGGCCAGCGCTGCGCCCTTGTCCAGCACATCGCCTGGCGCATGCCGATAGACGCGCTCGACGAACCCGCCGGCTCGAGCCTGAACCAGCGCGACATCACGCGCGTTGTATTCGAGCACGCCGACCGCTTCGATCACATTCACCAGCTGTCCGCGGCTGACGGTTGTCAGGCGAATACCAAGGTTCTGCGTGATGCCGGCATCGATACTGATAGTGGCGACATCGCCGTCCTCATTGGCGTAGCGCGGCACCAGGTCCATATCCATGAACGGTGACTTGCCGGGCTTTTCGAAACGGTGCTGCGGCACCATCGGGTCGTACCAGTACAGCACCTGGGCGTCACTCTCGACCGCGGATGCGACTGGTTCGGAAACCTGGTCATCAGAGCTGGCCAGCCAGTAGCCGGCACCCGCGCCGATCAGCGCCGTCACCCCGGCCAGGGTGACGCTTGCGAGAACATTCCGGCTCATTTGGCTTCTCCGTAGGCGAGGTGCAAGCGCACAGCCGCGATGGCTACCAGCCCCTGCAGGTCGATGTGTTCAAGGCGCGTCTCGATCAGTTCGTTGCGCGCTGTCAGCACCGCTTCCAGTTCGCTGGTCCCGGCGCGATAGCCGGCCATCGCGAGCTCCACCTTTTCCTCTCCCAGCGGCAGCAGCACCTCTGCGTTGCGTTCGAGTGCGCGCTGCAAACGGTCCAGCTCGGCCAGCTCGACATCCAGCCGCTCCACGAATTCGCGCGTCATGGCTTCGCGTTCGGCTTCCAGTTGTTCAAGCTCGGCGTAGCGGGCGGCGATCCGCGGGTTCTGCCGCGAGCGCTGGAACACCGGCAGGTCGAAACTGAACTGCAGGTTGACCATGTCGCCGTACTCTCGACCGCGCTTGAGGTAGCTGACCTCCCAGCTCCAGTCGACCTGTTTCTCGGCGGTCGCCTCACGGATGCGTGCCTGCGCCACCTGGGTCATCGGCGCATAGGCGGTCAGTTGCGGGTGCTGGCCGATCCGCTGCGCCAGTTGTTCAGGGGCAATCGCCCAGCGTGGCGGTTCGCCAAACAGCGGTCGATTGCCATCGCTGCCAACCCAGCGCACCAGCGCCGCGCGTGCCTGGCGGCGCTGCTGCTCCAGTTCGTCCTGGCGATCAGCCAATAACGCCGCCTGTTGCTTCGCCGCGACGCTGTCGGTCAGCCGCCCTCGCCCGTCGGCGATACGCGCTCGAATTGCTTCGGCGAGCAGGCGGTTCTCCTCGAACAACTGGTTGAACAGCTGGATCTTGCGTTCCACCGCGTGGGTGGCGATCCACGCCTGGGCAGTCGCCAGACGCACCCTGAGGGTTTCCACCTCGCGCGAGGCACCTGCGCGCTGGACAGACGCCTGTGCCGCATCGCGGCGTGCCTTGCGCTTGTCGCGGTTCGGAACTTCCTGCATCAGGCCGACCATGCGCATGGTCATGCCGTCTTCATCGAGGCTCCAGCGCTCGGCACCCTCAATCGGCACGTTCTGCAGGCCCAGCAGCAGTTTCGGGTCGGGCAGCTCGCCCGCAGCGACGGCTTCGCTACGCGCGGCTTGCAGCCTAGATGCCTCGGCACGTAGCGACGGCGCCTGCTGTTGCGCGAGGCTCACGGCATCGTCGAATGTCAGCCCGGTGGCTGCGCCGGGCAGGCCGAACGCGGCGACAAAAACCACGCCCGCGAACGGCCGGTATTTCCCTATCAATCGGGAGATCATGGATTGGATTCCTCGGTTTCCTGCATACCGCAACGGCATGCCTACAGCGCCTCAACGCATGAGCGTGGGGCGAGTCAGGTCAGCGATGGAATCAGTAACGCGGAGGGCGCCAGACGTCGGCGTTGGAGCGGGCGGGAAAGAACTCGGGGTAATGAACTGCGAGTTGCGGCAGCGAGGCGGTCAGATGCGGCTGCGCTATGCCCGCCTGCAACATGCTGCCGGTCTTGCACTGGTGGCCGCTTTCACACAGTGGATTGCCATCGTGCGAATGCGCGTCCTCGTGCTGAGCTTCAGCCTGGTGTGCGAGATGCCCGGAGCTCTCCATGTCGCTTTGCATCTGGCACGGTTCTGCGCTCTGTTCGAGCGCAGCCATGCTGCTCACGGGGAGCGCGAGGCTGATCAACAGGACGAGTAGCAGACGCAGATGGGCTTTCAGGGCGAGGAGTCTAGCCGAGCCGGCGCCCGCTAAAACTTGATCCAGATCGTGTCAGCCCGAATCCTGTCCGCCGCCATTGCCATTGCCATTGCCATTGCCGGCGAGCAGATGGCTGAGCACCGAACGCATCTTGCCGGGCTTGACTGGCTTGTTCAGCACAGGCACGCCGCAGCCCTGCAGTTGCTGGCGGCATTGGTCACTGCGATCGGCGGTGATCATCACCGCCGGCAGCGCCTGTGCGAAGCGTCCTCGCACCGCGAGCACGACGTCCCAGCCGGTCAGACCGCGATCCAGATGGTAATCGGCGAGGATCGCGTCCGGCGCGACTCCATCCAGCGCCGTCATTGCGCTTTGCTCGTCGGTGGCAGTCACCACCGTGCAGCCCCACTGTTCGAGCAAGGCAGCCATGCTCAGCAGGATGCTCTCCTCGTTGTCGATCACCAGCAGGCGCCGCCCGGGCAGTGGATCGCCCAGCTGCGGCACGACCGTCGGAGCCGCAACCCGCTCGCGGGGCATCGCTTCGGCCAGCGGTACGTCGATACTGAACACCGAACCACGTCCCGGTTTCGAGCGCACCAGCACCTGGTAGCCGAGCATGCTGGCGATACGGTCGACGATGGCCAGCCCCAGCCCTACCCCACTGCGTTTCGCGGATCGGCCGATCCCGAGCTGATTGAATTCGAGAAAGATCGAACCCAGCTCCTCCTCAGGAATGCCCCGACCGGTGTCCCAGACCTCAATACGCAGCGCCCCGGCGCGCATGCGCGCACCCACCAGTACAGAGCCCTGATCGGTATAACGGCAGGCATTGCTGAGGAAATTTCGCAGGATTCGCGTCAACAGGCGGAAATCGGTCTTGATGGCGACTCGCGGAATGTAGTGTTTCAACTGCAACCCCGCGGCGGCAGCGACCGACTGAAACTCCGACACCAGCGGCAGCAGGACATCGTCCAGCGAGTAGATATCGATGTCCGGTTTGATCGCGGCCTGATCGAGCTTGGAGATATCGAGCAGATCGGTCAGCAGGTCTTCGGCGCCTTCCAGGGCCTGGTGGGCCCGCTCGACCAGATGCAGCTCGTTCTGCGGCAATTGGCGTTCGCGCAAGGTCGAGATCAGCAGGCGCGCGGCGTTGAGCGGCTGCAGCAGGTCGTGGCTGGCTGCGGCGAGGTACTTGTCCTTGCTCAGGTTGGCGGCTTCCGCCGCATCGCGGGCTTCACGCAGTTCACAGGTGCGCTCGGCGACGCGCTGCTCGAGCTCTTCGTTGAGCTGCAACAGGCGCAACTGCGCCAGTTTGCGCTCGGTCACGTCGGCGACGAAGCCTTCCACCAGGCCATCTTCGTCCGGCTTGAGCAGCAGGTTCATGATCACGTAGATGGCGCTGCCGTCCTTGCGGCGCAGGCGCGTCTCGTAGCCGAACAAGCCATGCTGCTGGCTCAGGATATGGCGGATCTGCCGAAGCTCCTCCTCACCGCCGATGAATAGATGATGGGACAGATCGGTCAGCGCCCACAGCGCCTCTTCCGGGGTGTCGTAATTGAGCATGCGTGCCAAGGCGGGGTTGGCGGCACGAATACCTTCGTGGATGCTGGCCTGGAAGATGCCGTGCACGGCGTGCTCGAACAGCCATTTGTAGCGATTGCGCTCCCCTTCCAGCTCTTCCAGGCGCGCCACCAGTTCAGGGTAGTGACTCTTGCGTGCGGAATGGCTCCCGAAGCCGAGCAGTTGTGCCAGGGCCTGATGCTGGTCATCAGAGGGCTTCGGCATAGACGACCTCGACGTCCCGCTGCGTCGACGAGCGTGGATTGGTCAGGATGCAGGGGTCCTGCATCGCATGTTGCGACAGGAACGGAATATCGGAAAGGTTCACACCGTGCAGACTGAGCGTTTCGCGGAAGCCGATCTGCTGCTTGAGATCAATCAGGTGCTGCACCAAGCGCTCGCGAACCTGGCGGTGATTCAGCCCGCGCGAATCGATGCCCAACGTTTCAGCGACCTTGCGGTAGCGGTCCGGCGAGGCGTCGTAATTGAATGCGACGACATGTTCGACCAGCACGGCGTTGCAAACGCCATGGGGCAGATCGAGATAGCCGCCGAGGCTGTGGGACATGGCATGCACCGCACCGAGGATCGCGTTGGAAAACGCCAGCCCGGCCTGCATGCTGCCGAGCATGATCTGCTCGCGCAGCGCGATATCCGCCGGATTGGCGATCATCTGCGCAAGATTGCCGTTGATCAGTCGCATGGCTTCCAGCGCGTGCGGGTCGGTCAGCGGCCCATGACCGGTCGACACGAATGCCTCGATGGCATGCACCAGCGCGTCAATGCCGGTACAGGCGGAAAGGAACGGGTCCATGCTCAGCGTGGTTTCCGGGTCGATCAGCGAGACATCCGGCACGGCTGCCTTGCTGACGATGGAGAACTTCATCCGCTCTTCCTGGTTGGAAATGATCACGAACTGCGAGACATCCGCTGAGGTACCGGCAGTCGTTGGAATCAGGATCAGCGGTGGGCTGGGCACGCGCAGCGTATCCACCCCTTCGAATTCATAGATATGGCGCCCATGCGCCGCGACGATGCCGATACCCTTCGCGCAGTCCATTGGGCTGCCACCGCCTACCGCGACGATCACGTTGCAGCCTTCGCTGCGATACAGCTCGGCGCCGAGCATCACCTCTTCGCAACGGGGATTGGGCGAAACGCCGGTGAACAAGCAATGTTCGATGTTCTGCCGGTCGAGACTGGCCTGCACGTCAGCCACCCAGCCTGCCTTCACGACGCCGGGGTCGGATACCACCAGCACCTTTCGCGCGCCGAAGTTGGCCGCACAGGTGCCGACACTGTGGCGACAGCCGGCACCGAAGATGATTTCTGGAGAGACGAACTTGCGCTGGAGGCTGATATTCGGGCTCATGACTACGGCCTTTTTTATTTTTTGTAACTAACGGGCGCAAGCCTACTGCATTGATCAGGTAAAGCAATGCGTCAAATGGCTGGCCGCGCCACCCGTCCGGCGAAACGCGTCAGAGCAGCTGTTGGTAGAAGCGCAATTCCCCTTGCAGCGCATCCGCAAGGTTGGCTGCCTGTCGAAACCCGTGGCGCTCATCGGGGTACAGGCGGTACTCCACCTCGATGCCACGATCACGCAAGGCCACGACCATCGATTCGGTCTGCTCAGGTAGCACCACCGCATCCTGCCCGCCCTGCAGGAAGATGACCGGCGCACCGATTCGGTCGGCATTGTGCAGAGGGGCGCGCTCCCGAAAGCGCTCCGGCACCTGCTGCGGATCGCCGATCAGCCAGTCGAGGTAATCGCCTTCGAACTTGTGCGTTACCCGCCGCAGCGCCAGCGGATCGCTAACGCCGTACAGACTGGCACCGCCGCGAAACAGTGCTGTCGCAGCCAGCGCACTCAAGGCCGTGAAGCCACCGGCACTGGAGCCACGGATGAACAAGCGCTGCGGATCGACCGCGCCCTGTTCCACCAGTGCTAGTGCGGCCTGGCAGGCGTCCTCCACATCGACAATGCCCCACTGCTCGCGCAATCGCTGTCGATAGAGCCGCCCGAAGCCGCTGCTGCCGCGATAGTTCACGTCGACCACGGCGAAGCCGCGCTGGGTCCAGTACTGAATGCGCGGATCGAATACCGGATAGCTCGCCGAGGTCGGCCCGCCATGTGTGAATACCACCAGCGGTGGCAAGGCCCCCGGCTCGCCGCGGTAGTTCGCATTGGCGGGAGGGTAAAAGAAAGCATGTGCGACCTCGTCATCACCGGTCGGAAAGCACATGGACTGCGGGCGCGACAATTGACTGGCCGACAGCGGCTGCGCTCCGCCGGCGAGAATCTGCACCGCTCCACTGGCCCTTTCGATGGCAAGTACCGCTGGCGCTCGTTCCGGAGCGCCAGCGATACAGAATACGTGGGTCTGGCTGGCGGCCAGTTGGCGGCAACGGGTGAAATCCGCTGCCAGTTGGCGCCGGCTGCCATCGGCAGCGTGCTCGAACAGCCAGCCATAACCATCGGCCATAAGCGTCAACAACAGGCCGCCATCAGCCAGTGGCAGGTAGCTGGTGGTGCCCAGCTGCCAGGGCGCCGGTGCGCAGTCGAAGTCCTGCACGTCCGCCTCTCCGGATGCCGTCAGCGAATACCGATGCAGCTGGCCGTCTGCCTCATAGAAAGGCTGCCAGAAACCCAGACGGTCGCTGAGGCAGAACAGCCGGCCGTTGGAGGCGAAGCGTGGCTGTTGCAAGGACTCGCCTCCATCCGTGCCTGCCAGGCATTGCCCGTTGCCCCAACGCTCGTTAGGCAGGCGTTCAGCTGCGCACAGGCGCGACGAGGTCCAGGGCTGCTCGGGACGATCCCATTCGATCCAAGCCAGCCGTGCACCGTCCGGACTGAGCACCGCAGCGGCATAGAAGTCGGCGCCCTCCACAACAACCCGGCGCGCGCCATCGACCATGGAGATACTCACCAGACGATGCACGACGCCAACGGCCTCATGGGATTCCTCCAGCGCCAGAATCGCATCACTGACGGGATCATGTTGCAGATCGCCATACCGGCGCTCAGGCGCCGCGGTCAGCGCGATTGGCGGCGCGGTCTCGGCGTCATCGGTCAGCTGCAAGTAGATCTGCTGATCTGCCTCGTTGACGAAGGCGATGCCCTGACCGGTCAGACAGAACGCGCCGCCGCCGTATTCATAGACGCGACTGCGTACCGAGAAGCCGTCCGGGGTCAGGCAGCGTGCGCTGCCGGCCTGCCAGAACCACAGCGTGCAGCGCCCTTGAACGGGGTCGTACTCGACCCAGAACAGCCCCCCGTGACCGGCCCGCAGCTCGGCATAGTCCTGGCTGGCGGCCGCGGCGGCCTCGGCGCTCCAGGTGCTGGGCCAGAAACCGTAGGGCAGCACCTCGGCGGATGGGTGAAGCATGGACGAATCGTTGCGGGGCGATTTCATACCTTGAGGATGAGCTTGGAAGCCTTCTCGTTACGATGCTGCAGCTGATCGAGCCCCAGCGCGCCGTGGTCTGCCTGCTCGCGAGCCGCAAGTATCTTGCCGTGGTGCGCCGATTTGCTGCACACGGGATCGGCATTGGCGGCATCGCCGGTGAGCATGAAGGCCTGGCAACGGCAGCCTCCGAAGTCGCGCTCCTTCTCGTCGCAACTGCGACAGGGTTCGGGCATCCAGTCGTAGCCGCGGAACTTGTTGAAGCCGAAGGAGTGTCGCCAGATGTGCTCGATGCTGTGCTCGCGTACGTTGGGGAATTCAACAGGCAGTTGGCGCGCACTGTGACAAGGCAACGCCGTACCGTCCGGCGTGATATCGAGAAACAGGTTGCCCCAGCCGTTCATGCAGGCCTTCGGGCGTTCTTCGTAGTAATCGGGCGTCACGAAGATCAGCTTGCACGGATGGTTTTCGGCGGCGAGCTTGTCGCGCCACTCGTTGGTGATGCGCTCGGCACGTACCAACTGTTCCTTGCTCGGCAGCAACCCTGCACGGTTCAGCTCCGCCCAGCCGTAGAACTGGCAGGTGGCAAGTTCGACGAAATCGGCTTCGAGCTCGATGCACAGCCGAATGATCTGGTCGATGTTGTCGATGTTGTGCCGGTGGGTGACGAAGTTGAGCACCATTGGGTAGCCGTGCTTCTTCACCGCTCTGGCCATTTCCAGTTTGTGAGCAAAGGCCTTCTTCGAGCCGGCGAGCAGGTTGTTCACTTCCTCGTCGGCAGCCTGGAAACTGATCTGGATATGGTCCAGGCCGGCCTCGGCGAAGCTGGCGATCTTCTCTTCGGTGAGGCCGATGCCAGAGGTGATCAGGTTCGTGTAGTAGCCGAGTCCCCGTGCCGCCTCGATCAGCTCGGCCAGGTCCTGGCGCACCAATGGTTCGCCGCCGGAAAAACCCAGCTGGGCCGCGCCCATCTCGCGTGCCTGGCGGAACACCTCGATCCACTCGGCGGTGCTCAGTTCTTCATGACTACGGGCGAAGTCCAGCGGATTGGAGCAGTACGGGCACTGCAACGGGCAACGATAGGTCAGCTCCGCCAGCAGCCAGAGCGGCGGGCCGGGCTCGTAGCCGGGTTTAGCGAAGCTCGATCCAGAACCGTTCAACGGCAACCTCCAGGAACGCAACGATATCTTCTTGAATCCCTTCCGCCTCGGGATAGCGAGCCTGCAGATCGGCAACGATCGCACCGACGCTACGCGTCCCGTCCACTTCGGTCAGTACCGCCGCAGCGCTCTCGTTGAGCTTGATCATGCCTTCCGGGTAGAGCAGCACATGGCAGTTCTGCGCGGGCTCCCACTGGAAGCGGAAACCACGGCGCAACGCTGGAATCTGGGTCAGTTGAATATCGCTCATCATCATTGTCTCGCCAGTGGGCAGGTTGCTGCCTGGCCACGTGGTCATGGTCGTCAGGCGGTCCACTCTACAGGGGCCGAATGCCTCATGGGTGGGCAGGATCTGCCCACGGAACGCGTGCCTACAGGCTGATGCCCTTGTGCCAGATACGCTCGCGGGTCACGGTGTGGTACGGCGGGCGATCCAGTTCGTAGGCCATGCTCATGGCGTCGAGCATGCTCCAGAGCACGTCGAGTTTGAACTGCAGGATCTCCAGCATACGCTCCTGCGCCTCGCGGGTGCGGTAGTGCTCCAGGGTGATCCGCAGACCGTGCTCGACATCGCGGCGGGCTTCCTTCAGGCGCTTGCGGAAGTAGTCGTAGCCGGAGGCATCGATCCAAGGATAGTGCTGCGGCCAGCTATCGAGGCGCGACTGGTGGATCGTCGGGGCGAAGAGCTCGGTCAGCGAGCTGCTGGCGGCCTCCTGCCAGCTGGCGCGACGGGCGAAGTTGACGTAGGCATCCACGGCGAACCTCACACCGGGCAGCACCAGTTCCTGCGACAGCACCTGCTCGCGATCCAGACCGACGGATTCGGCGAGTCGCAACCAGGCTTCGATACCTCCCTCTTCCCCCGGCGCGCCGTCGTGATCGATGATGCGCTGGATCCACTCCCGACGGGTATCACGGTCCGGGCAGTTGGCCATGATTGCCGCATCCTTCACCGGAATGCAGACCTGATAGTAGAAACGGTTGGCGACCCAGCCCTGAATCTGCTCGCGTGTCGCCTGCCCGGCGTACATGGCCCGGTGGAACGGGTGATGGATATGGTAGTACTCGCCCTTGGCGCGCAGCGCCTGTTCGAATTCCGCGGGGCTCATGGCTGGCAGGATCATGGCAGTGTCTTTCCTTTTCTTATCGTTCCGATGTTCGTATCGCAGCACCAGGCGGCTGAAGGCCGCGATTCGGGTGCTATAGCTCGATGTTCATGCCATCGAAGGACACTTCGATTCCATGCTCGCCGAGGATTTCGCGTTCGACGGAATCTTCATCGAGGATCGGATTGGTGTTGTTGATGTGGATGAGGATCTTGCGAACCGCGGGCATGCCGTCGAGCACCTCGATCATGCCCCCCGGGCCGCTCTGCTGCAGGTGTCCCATCTCGCTGCCGAGCTTGGTGCCGACCTCGCGCACGAGCATTTCGTCATCACGCCACAGAGTGCCGTCGACCAGCAGGCAATCCGCCTGGCGCATGGTTTCCAGCAGTTCGTCGCTGACCTTGCCCAACCCCGGCGCATAGAACAGCGTGCCACCGGTTTTGCGGTCCTCGATCAGCAGGCCGATGTTGTCACCGGGATGCGGGTCATTGCGGTGCGGCGAATATGGCGGCGCGGAGCTGCGCAACGGAATCGGCGTGATGTGCAGGTTCGGGCAACAGGGAATGGTGAAGCTGCCGGTCAGGGCGATGGGGTTCCATTTCAAGCCGCCGTTCCAGTGTTCGAGCATGTTGAACAGCGGGAACCCGGTGGTCAGATCCTGATGGACCATCTCGGTGCACCAGACCTCATGCGGGCAACCTTCACGCAGGGTCAGCAGGCCGGTGGTGTGATCGATCTGGCTGTCCAGCAGAACGATGGCACCGATGGCGGTATCGCGTGGCGCACGGGCCGGCTGCAGCGTCGGGAAGGACTCCAGCTGGGCGCGGATGTCCGGTGAGGCATTACACAGAATCCAGTCGACACCGTTATCACTGATGGCGATCGACGACTGGGTACGCGCCTTCGCATTGAGCGTGCTGGCGCGCAGGCCGGCGCAGTTGGCGCAGTTGCAGTTCCACTGCGGAAAACCGCCGCCCGCAGCGGAACCAAGAATACGGATGAACATGGACAGCCCCCAAAAGCGAAGCCCCGGCCGGAGCCGGGGCTGATCGATCAACGATTTGCGAAGTACATGGTGACTTCGAAACCAATACGCATGTCGGTGAAGGCGGGTTTAGTCCACATAGGTCGGTCCTCTTTTTATGGTGCCGGAAGATTCCGACAGCCCAATTAAGCCCCCTGTTCTGCCTCGAGCAGAATGGTACTTTGGAAGGAGACAGCGCCGTGCCTTGGTAGTGCCCGACAGACGGCTGTCATTGCTGCGTTTCGTCTACCAGCTAACGCCCGGCCCTGGTGCGCTGTCAACTTGAACCCAGCGCCGACCGACCACTGGCATTACGCCAGGCCAGTTCGTTGGTGATGGTCGCCATGGGTACGAACATCGTGCCGTCGAACGCGTTGAGCGGCAGTCCCTGCGCGATTCGCTGCGGCCAGTCGTTGTTCGCCAGCGCGGCCTTGCCGACCGCGACCAGGTCCATGTCTCCCTGAGTCAACAACTTTTCGGCTTGCTCGCCCGTGACGATGCCGCCGTTGCCGATAACCGGGATCGACACGCTGCCCTTTGCGATCGCAGCGAAGCTCGGCCCGTCGCCAAACGCCGGCGCAGCGGCGTCCGGCTCGGTAACGTGCAGATAATCAAGGCCAGCATCAGCCAGTGCGCGGAAACGCTGTCGGGCTTCGTCCACCCCACCCTCCCATTTCAGCTGGCTGTCGCTCACCATGCTCTGCGACAGGCGCATGCCAACCACGAAGTCATTGCCAACCGCTGCCCGCACCACCGCGATGACGGCCAGCGGCAAGCGCAGTCGACCGAGGTAATCGCCTCCCCAGTGATCATCGCGCCGGTTGAACTCGGCACTGATGAACTCGTGCAGCAGGTAGCCGTTCGCGCCGTGCAGTTCGACACCGTCGAAGCCGGCCTCACGGGCATGGCGCGCGGCCTGGGCAAACCCGGCGATGGCTTCCTGAATCTCGTCTTCGTTGATCTGCGCGGGCGTCGCATAGGGTCCTTCGCCACCGTAGAAGGTCAGCTGCGACCCGCCGGGCTGCACCACCGATGGCGCAACGTGCCGGGCATGATGGATGTTGCCTTGGGTCTGCGCGCCGCCATGCATGAGCTGGGCAACGAAAGCGGCGCCAGCGTCGTGCACGGCGTCGACTATCAGCCGCCAGCTGTCCCGGTGTGCTTCCGTAGCAAGCCCCGGCTGGTTGAAGTAACCCTGGCTGTAGGCCGTATCGGTATAGATGCCTTCGCTGATGACCATGCCGAAGCCACCCTTGGCGAACGAGGCGTAGTAGTCGCGCATCAATTCATTGGCAGCACCCTCGGCTTCGGCGCTGACGCGGGTCATCGGCGCAACGGCCGCGCGATTGCGCAGCTTCAGGTGTTTTAGCGAACAGGGTTCGAGCAGTTGCGACATGGGGTTCTCCTCATCTTCGGCACAGGGCATGTTGATGGGAGGCGTATCGGCGGCGGGGAGTTCGATGCACGCGATGGCTGGTTCGCCACCGGGCAAAAAAAAACGCGGCCGGAGCCGCGTTGCGATAGGAACCTTGCGCTCGGTTCGAGGGGGGTTACAGCAGAAGCGGCGCAGGTCCCTGCACATGACGTGCGTAGCAAAATAAACCGGCGCGCTGGAGCTCACACGCCGGGGCCCTCATCAGAAGAATCCGAGTGGATTGATGTCGTAGCTGATCAGCAGGTTCTTGGTCTGCTGATAGTGGTCGAGCATCATCTTGTGGGTTTCACGGCCGACGCCGGACTTCTTGTAGCCACCGAACGCCGCGTGCGCCGGGTACAGGTGGTAGCAGTTGGTCCACACGCGACCGGCCTTGATGCCACGACCCATGCGGTAGGCACGGTTGATGTCGCGGGTCCAGACGCCGGCACCCAGGCCGAACTCGGTGTCGTTGGC
>CEPQ01009242.1_pt1 | contig 12257 bp, 4 predicted proteins | sample 530411 | NCBI WGS metagenome assembly CEPQ01 (sample SAMEA2620039, study PRJEB7988) | marine metagenome | isolation source: saline water (ENVO:00002010), including
TGTCTTCCTCTTAGCCTCAAGGAACCTTAAATCCTTGTCTATATCTGCAATACGCTTAGACCATGCTACAAAAGAGAATTGATATTGTTGGAGTATAGCCTTGACCTCTGGAGTCAACATATACTCTGTTGGTGGGATTATTTCTGCTACAACTTCTTTTACTCTTTCCTCTTCAGGTAATGGTGCCACAACCACCTCCTCAAGTCTTGGATCACCTGCCTCAGCACAGCCGGCACCGAATCCAATAAAAAATGTTAATAAAAAGTAACATATAGCATTCATCGCTTCCCTCCCTTCTTAACTTTCTTAGGCTCTCTCCAATAAATAGTTTGACACGCAGGATGGGGACATCTAACCGGATTTTCCACCTTTGGTATCCACTTCCAACCACATTTACGACAAGTATTTTTCTTCATAGTTTAAGTATACTACTACAAGTAGTACCGTAATGCAAGAGAAAAATTCGGAGAAATGTAAATAGTCTGTAAGTGTCTAAGGGATTTGAAGTTGTGGAGTGTGGTGTCCAAGAAGGATTTCCTGGACACCGTGAAGTTATGTTGGTTTTGGGAATTTAGCTTTTATCGCATCTATTGTATCTTTCCAGATAGTTGTACCATTAACTTTGTCCCAATAAATCATATCAAGTTGATCTGTCATTGGAGGATAGCCTGTCTCTACGCTGTCTATGATGCGCCTGTTTTGTGCGTCTCTATGGCTTATCGTTTTACCTTCGACTCTGTTCCTAATCCAATCATTAGCTCTATCAGCTTCCCAATTTGCGTTCCATGTAGCTGCAACCGCTTCTTTTTCTGCCTGACTATATGGTGGGTACGGATTATTAACATCTCCCCCCTGTCTTTCTCCTACATCTTGCCATGTAAAAGGGTATTTAGTATCTTCCATCTTAACCTCCTATGCTTTTGTTAAACCATATAATGTAAATTGTCCTGATGAGAAATTACCTGTACTCATCGCAAGTCTTATTCCTGTCATAGCAGTAACAGCACCAGTATATGATCCTATCCCATACAAGATCCTTGATGTACCAGCAGAATTTTCAATCATAGCTGTAAAATATATTCTTTTAAAGTTATCGGTGCCAGTAGGACTTCCAAAATAAAGTGTACCATCAGAACCCTCACCAGAAGCATTACCAAATGTAAATGCAACTTGTATTTTTGTATCAGCAGCACTATTATTGCCAGCATAGGTACCAATGCTAGAATTAGGAATCATAGCGTGTCTTCGATAAGCAGCATCTGTCACATAGCTTCCACCAACCTTTAATGTTGCGTTCATAGTCCCATCATCAGTAGAAGGGTAAACATTTGACCACTTTACCATATACTCGGTATAGGTACTTCCAATGTCTGTTTCTAAATCAACAGACGAACCGCTTGCTGCAACTGATTGTAATTCTACCCACCCACCGCCAGCACTCACAATACCAGTACCATCAGCTTTCGTATATGCCACCACGCTAAAGGCGCTTACTGTATCTGCATGGATTAACGCCCAATCATTCGCAGCAGTTGTTATACTTGCACTTCCAGGTATCGTTATACCGCTTCCATGCGTGAAAGTTAAAGCTCCATCAAAGATAATCTTCCTATACATCCCTGCTCTTGGAGCATCTGTAAAATCGCTTATTGTAGTAGTGCCAGTAATGTGTACGGTTTCGCCATCTGCGTTACCAAAGATGTCAGTTGTTGTCGCTGATGCAATAGCAGTTCCCAATCTTTCACTTAATTGTGAACCATCTGCCCTGAAATAAAGAACAGTAAATGCACTCACCGTATCAGCATAGACATAAGCATAGTCACCTACTGCTGTCGTAATGTCTTCGTTTGCAGGTAAAGTAATTCCAGAGCCATGAGTAAGAGTCAGGATGCCATCGAATATTATTTTACGCCATTGTCCGACACTTGAGGCATCTGTGAAGTCATCAATCTGAGTCGTACCTGTGATATGTAAAGTGTTTCCATCGTCACCACCGAATATATCTGTGGTTGTTGCAGAGGCAACTGCAGCGCCCTCGCTTTCGTTTAAAGCAAAACTGTTTGTATCAAGTGCTGCACCTAACTGTGGAGTGGTATCATCAACAATACCAGCCAATCCTCCACCCTGATTACCTGTTCTGACAAACTGTACGCTTATCGGATCTGCGTCTGTGAAACTCCCTGCACCAGTTACATAAGTAACAGCCACTTTGGAATAAGTAGAAGCAGAGGTCACGGCTCCTGTCACATTAAAGATAGCAAAGACAGCGTTATCACCCTTCTTCTTCATGGTGATAGTACCTCTCAAGGCAGAGTTTGTGGAGTCATCCCAACTGTCCACAAATGAATTAATGCTGGCAGAGTTTACATCAACGTCATCCATATATAATACTGTGGCGCTTGCTACCGTAGCGTGATTAAGCCATGTCTTACTGGCACCTTGATCTGTGTCTGTAGTCGTATCTTCAAATAACATATCAAGACCGGCAGGATCACCTTTGGTCCCTGCTCTTATGAAGGCAACATTAACTGGATCAGCGTCAGTAAACGAACCGGCTCCTGTGATGTATGTCACGGCAACCTTTGAGTATGTGCTTGCCGAAGTGACGGCACCGGTGATACTATACAAAGCGAACACGGCAGGATCGGACTGCTTAGACAATTCAATGTAACCTTTAATTGTACTGTTTGCATCGTCCCAAGAATCCACAAAGCTATTTATGCTTGCACTATTAATATCAACATCGTCCATGTAAAAGACTGTGGCAGAGGCAGGAGTCGCATTGTTCAGCCAGGTTTTACCTACACCCTGGTCAGTATCAGTAGTGGTACTCTCAAAGGTCATGTCCAGACCTGCATCATTACCTCTGTTACCTGACCTTGTGAATGAAATATGTGCTGCATCAGCATCAGTCCACGCACCATTAGAAGCCACATGAGTAAGAGTTAATTGTGACCAGCCAGAATTATCTGTTAGAGCAGTTATTGAATAAACTGCAAACGTAGCAGGAGTATCATCTTTCCTTATGGTAACGTATCCATAATGAGTCGTATTGGTACCATCATCCATAGAGTTTATAAAGGCTGAAACATCTGGATTGCCAGTAGCAGCAGTTGTATCATCAATCGCAATAGCAGTTACCGAGCCTATAGTTGCATGGTTTAGCCTGAATGTACCGGCTCCTGGATCAGCCATCGCAGTTGTATCGCTGAATGTATATTTATATGCAACGGCACCTGCTGAAGCTGTAGCCGATGCAGCATCAACAATGAGGTCCCACTTCGCAGAGTCAGCATTAGATGATAACGGTTGAGAGCCTGAAGATGTATGGTCAGTATTACACCAATATATATTATTATTACTGGTATCCTTTACAATATCTCTGGCATTATATGCTGTCGATGCAGCCCAATTACCTCTGTTAGTACCGATTGAAGATGCAAGCTCCAAGTCATCGCCATCATCATTCCATGCAACTGCCTTGTTCTTTCTATTGGCAGCCGATGTTCCTTCCGGAAATGTTATGCCGGTTTGAGTAGATCCTTCAGTCAGTAATACTGCTCGATCAAACTTCTCTTCATGCTGATTGTTTAAGACCGTGATGTAGTCAAGCTGGTCCTCAACAGTCTCATTGAATATCCTACCTGTATCCGGAAGATCAGTAGTCTGCTCAATAGGGAAGGCATATATAATTGCCAACTTCTCACCTGAAGCAAGTGTACTATAAGATGAACCAGCTTTAGGGAAGTCAACCGTACCTCCACCAGCATCACCGGAACCGTTTACTGTATAATCAGTATCAAGTACCGGTTCTGTTTCCACACCATCACCGTCAGTATGCACAATCTTTATGTGTGATGTGGCTCCAATCTTTACTGTGTACGAGAATGAAGTCGCTGATCCATTCCCTGATGAATTATGTCTTGTTGGTATTGTGGCATCAATAGTCATTTTATTTCTCCTATTCTAATTTATTGGCGATTGTCCTAATATTTGGACTGAACTGTCTCTGCTTAAACCGTTTTCTTTGGCATCTTTCACTCCTTTATAAGCGTGCCAAAATGTCTCAACAGGCTTGCCTACTAACTTTCCAGCAGCAGAAGACAAGTCCTCAACTCCTCCCCAAAATTCTTCTGCATCCATATTCAAGCCACCATTTACCATATCCTTAATGCCTCTATTAAACTGATTAACGCCATCCAAGAATGGGATTGGTCGTTCCTCGAATCCTCTGTCTGCGAGAACGGCTGTGTCATATAAAAATCTTAAACTGTTCCCAATCAAAGGCACCACATTAAGATTACCCAAAATTGCTGCTCTTAACAAATGGTCTGGATCAAAGCCGTCTTCATCGGTTACAACATCTGCCAATGCTTGCCAAATTAAAGGAAGCACAAAATGATATAATGCAAACTTGCGACCTGCCTGATACATACTGACTTTGTTTCTGCCCACTATTGGTAATGGTGATTGCCTTATGGCTTCCATTTCTGCTCTTAAATATGAGAAGGGAGCAGAACGGAACATACCAAATGACCTTCCTAAAGCATGGCTCCTTTGCATAGCAGATGTTTGATTTAACGCCCTTGACTGCTGGCGTGTTTGAGTGGCTCTATCTACTACATCAAGTGCCTGTTGGTGTGTTAGCCGGTTTTTCTTTCTTGTCGTTAAATGACGATACAAAGCCCACCCACCAGCATAAATAGCGCCTATGTCTCCCATTTTTACGTTGGCATCTAACATCCTATTTATTGTTTTGCGTTCTTTCAAAAGACGGATTATACTCTCTGAATCGGAAGCCATGTTTGCAATAGCAACTTCAGGGTTGGCATCCCTGGCAAATATTCGTGGAACTTGCCTCAGTATCTGCATCTGCTTATTTTTTCTTAAATGAGCAATATCGTTTGCTGATTTTAATATAAAGTCAATCTGTCCAGCAACGAAAGCATGAAGAGGCATGTGCTCTAAATACGCAGGTATTGACAGCAGTTGCTTTATCGCAATTACAGGCTTTATCCTCAAAACTGCACGTGAGAACGCACTATTAAGCCTGTTTATAACTCTATCTATTGTTGCGCCACCCTGAACACGACCTCTTATCATATCCGTAACATTGTCTGCCATCATTTCATACAATAGTTCTCCATGCACAGATATTATTGCCTTCTTTAATTTAGTGTTAGTCATAATTTGCCTTACATCCGTAAGTTTATCTGCAGTTGCTATATAATGACTGATTTCAATAATATGCTTTTGTAATATTGCCTCTGCGCTTACTTTTCTAAATCGGAGACTACTATCAACCCTACCTTTTTGAGCAGATTTAGAAATCGAAACCCTTGCTTTTCTATCGTCTTCAAAACCAAGTATCTCCTTGCCCTCAAGCTCTCTGGAGAAGGGGAAGTAGTCTATGCTTGTGTCAACGCCTTGCACAACACTAATGCCATTTAGTTTCTTAAATACTTCGTCATGCTCTGGCAGCATACTCTTTATAACTTCACTCTTTGCCGTAGCTGCTTGTTTGTCTTCCGGACTTAATAGCTGAAACAATTCATCAAACATTTCTTGAGTATAATTCATACCGTTAGGATCGAAAAACGTACTATGAGAAGAAGGATCTCTCATTAACAACCAAAAATACTGAAGTTGGCTTATGCTAAAATTTTCAATTCTTGGATCAGTACCGATATTTCCAGTAAATTTATCTCCCTTTGTTTCCTCTCTCAGCCCACGATTGATTAATTCTTTACCAGCATTAAATACCTTTTCGTTGTCTAGCTGCCTGTTTATATATTTTGCATCACTATCAATTCCATAAGCCTCTTTTGCACTTTTCCTATAAGCCTCTCCGAATTTATTTATAAACCCTTGCCAATCCGACAATATTTTTTCTACATCAAGAGCATTTATAGCCTCTGAATTGTCTACGTCTTTTAAATTAAGTGCGATGTCTAAATAATTTTGCCATTGTGCAAGAGTAAATCTTCCTATATTCTTTATTTTTTTCGCCTTTGCCAGTAGCTTTTGTATGAAAGAAGCAGTATCTATTTCACCCTGAACCTTTTCTGTGCGTAGTTTATCAGCAGCTACAGATGCAATATTTTTGTTTTTAATTTTTCTGCCAAGAATACGAGCTTTGGCATTCTCTTTGCCTTCTGAGCGCAATATCTCTATTTTGTCTGCAACTTCACGAACCTCAGCGCTAGTGACTTCTCTTGGATTAGCCTTGATATTTAAAACTTGATTACCAAGTACGTCATCTATGTCTTCATCAAACAAACGACTTTCAAGAAGTTCACTTGCTGGTGATTCACCGGTGACAGTATCAACCTTGCCGGAAGTATTGAATAAAGCTGCAAGATTATCTAGTACAACCTGTATCTCTGCATCAAATTTACCCTGCTTTACTCCACCTACTTTATTAGGTTTGATTGCTTTACTACTAAGTGACTTGCGCACCCTTTCCTTCTGTTCTTTAAGAGCCAATCGTTCAAATGTAGTAGCCACTTTAGATTTCAACTCAGATATATTCTCTATAAACCTATCAGACTTCTTCAGGAATTGATTTATGATAGACGTTTTTGCATCCTTTAATTGTTGTAGATTCTCCTTTGTCTTTATAGACTCTGGAAGTCTTATCGAGTTTACTAGGTCTGTAATATTTCTCATGGCTTGTTTAATGTTATTCTTGGCTAACCTTGCACCCTCTCTCAATCCTTTATTCAATGCTCTCTCCTGTGCCTCTAAACTCTTCTTGTCCATATCCTCTAACACCTTAGCTTTAACTTTAACAACATCACCTGAAGGAATATCAGCCTGTGTAAGCTCGTCTATATTTAGCGCAGTAGCTATTTGGTCTTTCAGCCTTTGTGTCTCTATCTTAGATTCAGTAGTACCACTCGTATCAACTTCAGGTCTTCTACCCTGTGTACCTAAACCACTCTTGATTGTAGTCTTACCGGCTTCCAAGTTCTCAAGCTCTTCTTCCAGTACATTGTTTGACCTGAATGGATCTTCAAGTCCCACACCTGGCTGGAACCGTTTAGCATCACCTTCGATACGGTCATTTATTAATTGAAATAGTCTATTGCGTATAGCCTGAGCCACATCATTACCTACTTCAATTTCTTCATTTGGATTGTTTATAATATTTTCAACAGCAGCAATCACAGTAGACTTCTTTCTCCTATTCTTTTTACCTTTACCCTTTTGCTTCTTTCCAACTATATCTAAATCGTCAAAGAGGTACGGAGGATTGGTACTCTTAACTCCGAATGCGTCCTGGTCCTGCTCGACTGATAGTTCCTGTTGTTTTTCCGGTATTATCCTTTCGCCTTGCTGTCCCTGCTCAAGCTCCTCAAGTATGAGGTTGGCTTCCTCTGTGATTACAGCGAACCTCTGTTCGTCTGACAGGAATTTAATTCTCTCTTTAGATATAGGCTTAGTAGCTCCTATTTCATTAATTAGCGAAATCTTGATTACAGTATCTCTCTGGCTGTCTAAATCTTCACGCTGTTTAAGCAGCTTCTTCTTCCTGAATTCCAGCCTTTTTGTAGACTGTTTCTTCGGCTTCTTACCACCAACAACCAACCTCCCCTTTTCCTTCTCAACTATCTGCTCGTCAATATCTAAGACTTCAACATCTATATCTTTTATCAGATCATTGAGTTCAGTTAATCGACCTCTGATTATTTCTTTCCTTACAGGTTGTGACGGACCAACCGGTGCCAGCTTCTCCTCTACCTTCTCGATAATTTCGTCTGCGGTGACTTCAACTTGCTCTACTTGGCTTGGCTCAAACACTACAAACCAATCACCTTCTGTTTCAAAACTGTCCAACTTACCACCTTGTTTTATAACAATACCATCGTTTCCGGCTGCCTGTAGGTTAGACTTTAAAGCATTTCCGTCTATGTCAAATAGGTTCTGTGGGTTTGCCTTTTCAAATTGTTTTATAAACTCAAGAAATTCATCTGGACTTTGAAATACAACAGGATTATCTAGCTGTATCTTAGTCTCGATAGTTCTTCCGGTAAATTTATTTCCCTCTTCGTCAAACCCCTGAGAAAAAGTATCAGCTTCACTCTTGTCAGAAGTAAACCAAATACCAATAGAATCTAATCCACCTGTTGCTGGACCTTTACCTCCAGCGCTCTTACCTGTTTCAAAAGCATTAAAATCTGCAACTGTTCCATGAAATACAGACTTCCCTTGTTTCGTTGCATCACCCTCTTCACCTGTGATTTCATTTACAACCTCCTCAACATCCTTAACCACCTGCTCTGCGACTTCAGGTGTAAGCTCTTGTGGCTCAACACCTTCTGCAGTCCGTTTAATAGCGTCTTCTATGGCTTTATCTGCTTCGGTCTGTACTATGTCCGATAATCTCTTATTTATTTTTTCCCTGTCAGTTTCCAGATCAGCCAACTGTTTATCTATCTTATCAGTAGACTGACCTTTGTCCTGCGGTGTCCTCCTCTCGATGCGTAGCTGATTAATGTCAGCATCTACGGCTGCCCTGAGTTGTAGATTCTTCTTAAGTTCATCTATCTGTCCCTGTATAATATCAGCACCAAATCCTGCTCCGGCAACCGGTACTGTGATTCCACCACCAATACCTGCTCCGACAATACCTGCCTCTGTCATTCTAGCCAGAGTTTCCTGTACGCTTACAGACTCAAATTCACCGGCTCCAGACGCTTCAGCAAAGGCTTTCATGGTTTCACCAGCTATAACCTGTGTGGCTTCCTGGAGAGCCTCTGTGCCACCCTCAGCAAGCATCATGGCTGCCAACTTAAAGAGGAATGACTTCATCGCCTGAGTAGTAGTAGGAAATTTCAGAGCTTCAGTTGCTTTAAAACCAGCCTTCTTTAATAGTTTCCCCACACCTGGCATCATTCTAGCCAGTAATCCAAACGGTAAGGCTTCAAGACCAGTACCAACAGCACCCGACATAACGGCTCCAACCCTTGCAAGAGCTTCAGGCAACTTATTACCTTCGTCATCTGTAAAATTACGATATTCCAGATATGCGTTGCCGGTCATCTGCTTAAATGCGTTATTTAATGCACCAGTACCTCCGGCTACACTCATAGTAAGAGGAAGAAACGGTGCTGATAACCCACCGGTCATAGGTATTGTTAAGGCGTGTAAACTTCCTGCTGCTGCTGCAGATTCAATACCTTCTCGTCCCATGTTCCACAGTACCGGTATCTGCTTACCAACAGCATCAGCCCAAAACTCAACCGTAAGAAATCCAGGAGACTCCGGCTCCGGCTCGTCTTCATCACCAAGAGGTATTATTGTGCCTTCCAATCCTTCAGGATCTTTACCTGCGATACGCCTATCCAAGAATTTTAATCTGGCTTCTCTTTCTTCCGAAGCTGGCTCACTCAATCTAGCCTCAAATACCATCTGCGCTCCTATGAGATTTTTCTCAACTTCATCGGTACCAGTATCTAATCCCATCTTAAACACTTCCAGATATTTAGCCCACGCACCTTTTGGGACCTCAACATTACGGCTCCCAAAAAGGCTTAGAAGCTCATTCTGCTGTGGATTGCCATTGGCTGTATCAAGTTCCAGTTGGCTTTGTGGAGAAAATTTTGCAAACGGATCTCTCTCGTCCTCTACAAATCTTGCGAAAGGATCTCTGTCTTTCTCTGCAAACTTTGCAAATGGATCTATGTCTTTTACTGGTGTAACCATTATTGAGTAGTGCCTCCGGTTAATTCGTTAAATTTATCTACTCCAAAATGTTTGATGAATGATTTTACTGAAACAGGATCATCAACGCTCTCCAACAACTGATCTATTGCTTCCTGTGGTGGATTTCTAAAGACCTTTCGTGGCTCTTGCTCTGCAAGTGTCATAATACCATCAGGGATGTTTTCAAAACTGTCCAAGTTTAACAACACCCTTTTAGTTCTATTTAAAGCCACCTTACTTATATTACTTATTGCTAGTTCTGTTTTTATAGAATCATTCTTAATGCCGTCATCGCTCAGGTCTTGTCTCTCAGCCTCTTCAAATACAAACGTAATGGCAAGGTTCTGAGCTATTGGATCGTTCATAAATTCTGCTCCTCCGGTTGCAGCCTTCTCAAGCTCACTAAGAACATGAGTGAAAGGTCCGGAATATATATCTGCATCTTTTTTTCCCACACCCCACATACCATCCTTCGCCTGAAAGTGTTTTGACTCTATCATCTTCTTCATAGGTCCCATCAGTTTTTCAAAGTATGTAAGCGCCCACACCCTTCTCACCCCTTTCTCTGCAACCGCCCTAATTAAATCACCCTGAAGATCAGCGATTTCTTGAAGCTGAACAGACGCATTCTTCGCCACAGTTCTTGACACTGGACCTTTACGGTTAGCACCCCTTCTGCGTTTCTTTGAAATCATATACTCATTAAACCTACCAATAAATATAGCTTCATTAAAAAACTGTTCCTCTTCTGATATAGTTGGCGGTTTACCCTGAATTTCATCTGCAAGTTTGGTTGCTTCTCTGTCTATTACCTTCTTCTGCGCAGCTTTCAGAATCTTTACCTCGTCAGGTGAGTTTTCCAAAGTAAGGCAATCCCTAAGAACATCTATCCTCTTGCGTAGAATTATCTCTGCTGCGCCACCCTTGACGTAGGTTGGGTTATTAGGATCAATCTTCTTGCCAGTAAGCAAACTATCAAGTTCTATTTGTGTAGCATCTATCATATAGGCTAATTCGGAGTAATTTGCAGTTCCAGTTAAAGCTGCCATAGCTTGATCGCCAAATATCTTAATATTCTCAGCCCACGCTGTTACTTCATATTTTTGAGCAATATTTTTCATTGAAGAATTGGCACGATTACGGAACTCTGTTTCGTCTGCATCGGTCAAGTCTTTAAGCTGGTTTGGATCATCTAGCATTTTTTTGAGTTTCGCTGGCTCTTTGTCAACCATAGAATGAGAATCATTTCTATCAATTTGCCTTTTAACCTTTATTATTTCTGTATCAAGGTCTTTTGGGTTCAACCTATAATCAAGACCGTATCCGGCTGAAAAACCATTCATTAAAACAGAAACAGCTTGGTCTTTTAACTGTGTGGTATCGTCAACCTTTGCTGCAGTTGCGACTAACGCAGCGACACTAGCATTCATAGCATTTCTACCATTAACAATCATCTGTGTTCTTGCCCATTTGTTATTACTTATACCAATTCGAGTACGCACAGGCAGGGTTAACTGGTCAAACCTTCGCTTTGTGCCTGGATCCATATTTTCTGAAATCTTTTTCATATCTTCATCAAATCGTGTTGTCTCAACAGCCTGAAATCCAGGAAGCGAAGTTGTTGGGTTCTTCAGCGCCACTTGTCTTGCAACGTCCATCTTTGTTTGTTGATCAATAGGCACATTTCTAAAGGCTTCATTGGCTGCTGTGGTAGCCAAGCGTTGCTTCTCCCTGAATAGAGCCAAGTTTACGTTAGTTGCACCTTGCTCTATTTTTGTACCGATCTTCGCTGTAGCCGCTCCCACATCCTCACCGCCTGCTGGTATATTAATATCATGACTTCTTTTTGTTAAATCAGGCGCTTTTACACTTGGTATTTTTATTGGCATTATACTGTTTTTGTCGCTAAAAAGGTTGTACCGGCAGTCGCAGCACCGGTGATTAGAGATCCTGCGGTGTTAATATTGCCGGCTGTCTTAGCACTCTGTGATGCGAATGCGTTTAAATCTGCCATTGTGCTAAAATCTCCTGCCTGTTGTCTAAAGTTATTGGCTCTGTTTTCTGCATCTGCTGTTATTCTGAGTGCGTCTAGCTCTCCCAATACGGCTTGGTCAGCCAACATCTCTACCGAACTGCCCTCGTCAACAAAGAACCCCATAGCAGCCAAGCGAGCCTTCTCATACCCCACTCTCTGCCTAGTCTCTAATCGTTTATCTTCAACATCAGCCACTCCCTTCTCAAGAGCTAATATAGCATTCTGCTCTGCTATTAACGCATTGTTATTAGCTATACCTGATCTGTAGTCTGCTGCTCTAGCTACCGACCTTGAATTACTGAACGTACCAAGTGCGGATAGACCAGTACCAACGAGTGATAGACCAGTAAGAACATTACCTGCCGTAAACATCGATGTTCCTGCTGCTGTCCCTGCTCCTACTCCTCCTCCTCCAACAAGTGCTGATCCACTCCCGATCATACCTGGAGAACCAATCTGAGACAAGCCCCCAAAAGTTAATGTTGGTACTTGTGATCCTGCTCCTCCTGCTCCT
>CEPQ01006997.1_pt1 | contig 12220 bp, 13 predicted proteins | sample 530411 | NCBI WGS metagenome assembly CEPQ01 (sample SAMEA2620039, study PRJEB7988) | marine metagenome | isolation source: saline water (ENVO:00002010), including
GGTGTCATTTTAATGGCGTCGGTGCAGTTTATGTTCTTGCTTTTGGTTTCGGTCAGTGTTGTGCCTGTTGTGTATAAATACATTCAACAGCCTTTAGCCAACATTGGTAGCGAAATTGCACAAGGCTTTAACCCAGAGCGTGACCAACTTTATTTTGTTGCCATTCACCAGCCTTCGGTGCGGTTTGTCTCTGGTGTGCCTTTTGTTTCATTGCCACGGCCTGAAAACTTGCTGGCACAGCCCATGCCTAAAAGCATGGATGCACAGTTGTGGTTTGTGCTGAAGCAAGAGCGGTTGGCGCAAATGGAAAGCATTGCCCCAAGTTATGCCAGTCAAACCACTTGTGAAGGTGGCTATTGTTTGGTTACAATAACCATGGAAAATTTACGCCGTCATTTACAACAACGTTAAAAGGTTTATCATTTTATGAGTAAAGATATTTCAATCATTGTGCCCATTTATAACGAAGAGGAAAGCTTGCCTCATTTGTTAAAGCGTGTGTCCGAAGCGATGCGTGCCACCGACTTTAAATGGGAAATTATCTGTGTCGATGACGGCTCAAGCGACCGCAGTGCGGAAATGCTGGAAGAATTAAAGGCCGACTACCCTGAGCTGAAACCGCTTTACCAGCGCCGTAACTATGGCCAAACAGCGGCCATGCAAGCAGGGTTTGACCATGCCGAGGGCGACGTGTTTGTGACCATGGATGGCGACTTGCAAAATGACCCTGCGGATATTCCGATGATGATGGAATTGATGGAAAAAGAACAGGCGGACATTGTTTCTGGCTGGCGTAAAAAGCGCAAGGACGATGATTTTCGCAATTTCTTGTCCCGCACTGCAAACAAGCTGGTTTCTAAAATGACCGAGGTAAGCTTGCACGACACTGGATGTTCTCTCAAGGCTTACCGCAAGGAAGTGATGGAAAACATGCGCATTTACGGCGAGCTGCACCGCTTTATTCCAGCCGTGGTTTCCCAATTTGGTGCCAAGGTGGTGGAAGTGGAAGTGCAACACCACGCCCGTGCTTATGGTTCTTCCAAATATGGTAACATTGGCCGCATGTTCCGTGTGGTGTTGGACCTGATTTTGCTTAAATTCTTGTTGCGTTACATCAACCGCCCTATGCACGCCTTTGGTATGACAGGCTTGGCCTGCTTGGTGCCTGGTGGTTTGTTGATGTCCTACCTGTTTTTGATTAAGATTTTTGGCGCGGACATTGGCCACAGACCTTTGCTGTTCTTATCTGTTATGTTGATTTTGATGGGTGTTCAGTTGATTGGTATGGGTGTGCTGGGCGAGCTTTTGGTCCGCATTTACCACGAGCCAGAAGGGCGCAGGCAGTACGTTCTAAGGGACGGTCCACGCTTGCGCAAAAAGGAAACCGCTGTAAAATCTTCAAAGTCTAGCGCTTCAAAGGCTGCCACAGCAAAGGCTTCGGCCAAAAAGCCAGCCGCCAAAAAGGCAACGGCTAAAAAGCCGGCGACCAAGAAGTCTGCGGCGCAAAAGTCTACAGCCAAAAAGTCCTAAACAGGCTTTGTGAAATACAAAAAAGCCCTCGGTTTGAGGGCTTTTTGTTTGCTTTTAGGCAATCGCTTGAAGGGTTAGGCTTTTCTTATACATGGCATAACGCACAGCATAACAGCAGGCGACTATAACTAAGAAAAGCGGTAGTGAGTAAAATTTAACTATCAGCGCGTAAATGCTGCCAAATAGTACCAAAAACACAACTGCCAACAGTATGCTTGGGGCGTATATTTTATCCTTCGCATCGTTTAACTTAAGAATCTGAACATTTATCAATGCCAGTGCTATTGACTCGCTCAAGCCAAGTTTTAACGCAAGGAAAAATACAAGGAATGAGAGTGCTAACAGCATGATGTTGTGACTTCCCAAATGGATTATTGGGTTGTAGTCGTCAGAATTGATGTCAAACACGTTTTTGTGTAGCTTAAGCATAAAAATGCTCCTTAAAGGGTGAATTTGGAAAATGTAAATGTGGTTCATATATGTATATGTAATTATTGTGTGGTTTTGCGGGTGAGTTTTCAAGGTTAATCTGTCAAAAAAATGTGTTTTTATGAGTTTAAATTGATGGGTAAAAATTTATGCGATAAAAAAGGCCATTGTGATGCGTGATTTGTGCATTTGGTGCGTAAATTTGCGTCAATATGCGCAATTGATGCGTATTTCATTCGTATTTTTGGCATCGGATTCCTGACAGGTGAGTGGGTGCTGTAGTGTGTTCTAAAAAAGAAGCCTTGGTTTTCACCAAGGCTTTAAAACATTTGAAACTTTTTTGAGGGAAGCTTCATTCAACTTCAAGCGAATTAAAGGTCTCACTTCTACCCGTAACATTTCTCCTAGGTGTTACATAACCTCCTTATTTGTTCTTTTTTGCACTATCCGGTCCGTAAATCGAGTGGTTGCTTTGGCGGTGTTCTGGTTTGTGGTTTGTTGCTGGTTTTTTGGTTTATCTACCGCTTCAAATCCCTCTGCCGTAATCACGCCTAAGTCATCCAATCCATAAATAAGGAACGCGCCTAAAACCATTGTGGTCAGCAGTTTTAGCATAAGGTCCCTTTCTTTTTATTGTTATTTAATGTAGGTTTTGGTTGCACTTTTGTTCGTCTCAAAATTTCTAACCGAAACAAGTAAAGACTTACACCCTACGTATTTATTATGGGGTAGGGGAAAATATAAAAACTGACAATAACTGTCAACCGTAAATTAACACTGTCAGTTCAATTGTTTAAGGTGATTCGTCTGTTTTTGTCTGATTTGGGGTTGATTTTTGAATAAAAAGCGCAATTTATCAAAAAAGATGTGGACAATTTGAAATGCTTCATGTAAAACACGCCTTTGACGGGATATATCTCGCTTTTGTCTTATGTATGTAAGGTAAAAAAATAGAGTAAATTGTTGAATTAGATATAGAACAGGTAAATTAAAATGTACGCAGTATTAAAATGCGGTGGTAAGCAACTCAAAGTTTCAAAAGGCGATACTGTCCTTGTTGAAAAGCTTGCTGGCGAAAAAGGTGAAAAAGTAACTTTAGACAATGTTCTGCTTCTAGCAGACGGTGACAAGTTAACAGTTGGCACACCTGTTGTAGAAGGTGCAACAGTGACAGCTTCTATCGTTGAGCAAATTCGCGATAAAAAAGTTATTATCTTTAAGAAAAAGCGCCGTCAAGGTTACAAGCGCAAAAAGGGTCACCGTCAGTACCTAACTGTTCTTAAAGTGGAAGAAATTTCTGCTAAGCCTAAAGCTAAAAAAGCTGCTAAGGCATAGTTTATATAAGAAAAGTGAGAGGAGACTAAGATATGGCTCATAAAAAAGCAGGTGGTAGTTCTAACAACGGTCGTGATTCTGAAGGCCGTCGCCTTGGTGTTAAAAAATTTGGTGGCGAAGCTGTTATCCCAGGTAACATCATCGTACGTCAGCGTGGCACAAAGTGGCACCCTGGTAAAAACGTTGGTATGGGTAAAGACCACACCTTGTTTGCACTTACAGGTGGTGAAGTGAAGTTTTACAACGGCTTCAAAAACCGTACATACGTTTCTGTAGAAGCTTCTGCATAAGCGGTTCTGTTCTATCAAAAAGCGCTCGTTTCGGGCGCTTTTTTTGTTGCCTTTTTGTCGGCGGGGTAGTAGTTTGGCTTTGTTATAAAAATCTATTTTATCTTTTTGAATTTCCTACTTTTTGTGAGGTTTTATATGCTTCAACTTTTTAAAAAATACTGTGAGGACATTGCAGGGGAGCCTTTTAAGGGCTCTATCAAATGTTTATTCTTGTCGTTTGTTGCCATGTGTTTGGCCTTTGTTTTTGTGGCTTCTGTTGTTTATAACATTCATTTAACTCTTTCGGGTCAGTCTACGGCTGTTTCGTGGTGGGCTTCGTTGGTGTTTTTGTTTTGTGTGTTTTTGTATGGCGCTTTGGTTGCGGCATTTGCATGGCTGTTTCGCTTAGGAAGGTCACACTCAAAAACTTGATTTTTTTCAATTTTTGGCCAAGTTTTGATGCGTAAAATGCGCATTAAATACGAACGAGATGCGAAAATGTGCGCAAATCGGCGCATGCAATGTGAAATTTTGCGCATTGTGCGCATTGTTTTTAAGTCTGAATGCTTTTTATTTTTTTGAGCGTTTGCTCACATACTTTTTGAGGTTTTGAATATGAACTATGAAAAATTTATGGCGCGTTGCGTGAAGATTTACAATGGTCAGTCAATGCCAAATGTGGTGCGTATCAATGATGATCGCATTGCGGCGCTGGCACCTGAAATTCAAGTGACTGACGAAGAAGCCAGTTGGGATTTTTACTTACCAGAGTCTTTGCAGGTGGATCAAGGTGATGACCCTGCGCTTTTACAGCAAGTGGCTTATTACTTTTTTGTGATGTTGTCGTTGCAGTATCGCTTTTGGGATAAAGATGACCAAGGTGATTTGCAGCACTGGCATTATAAAAGTGACCCTAAATTGAAAGGGTCGGCGGGTTTGGCGCAGTTGATGATGGATCGATATCATGCGGGTACTTTCCCTGGGTTTCATTTAAAGGACTTGGATACGCTTTCGGAATATACCGACCTGTTTCGTGGTGTGGGTATTCCCGCTTATACCTCACGAGCTTTGATTCTTGCGTCATTGGCCGACTATGATCATTTTGTGCAGGATGTTTATCCGAAGTTTATACAGGGTATGAAATTTGATGTGACCACGGCTTATGAGATGTCTCAACTGTATCGCGATGCATACGGTGACCCTTACTTGAAGAAGATTCAGTTGTTTTTGGGCATTTTAGCAGCAAATTTTCGGGCCCGTGGCTTGAAGGTTGAAACGTCGCTGACCGCTTATTCGGACTATCGCCTGCCGCAGGTGCTGCGTCATTTGGGGGTGCTGGAGTATGAAGGCTTGTTTGCCTATCTGGTAGGCCATCAGCATCTGTTGAACAAAGGTGGGCCTTTGGAGGAAGCGATTCGTGCCGCGACGGTGCTGGCTTGTGAAAAGTTGGCGCAAGCTGCCGGTGTGCGCAGTGCCGATGTGGATTGTTATTTATTCTTAAAAACCCGTGACCCCAATTTTATGAAAGGGATTGAACCTTTCCATTTGGTGGCAACCACGCACTATTAACGACAATAAAAAGGCTCCCTGTTGGGAGCCTTTTTTCGTGAGTAGTTTTTATTTTAATTCATCTACCTAAATAGGTTCAGGTTTTTTTAATGCGATGTATATTAAAAACACTGTTAAGATGAGTGCGAGTCCGATGACGGCCTTTGAAGCAAAAAGTATTACCTGTAGAGTCATTTTTTATCCTTAGCCTGAAAGGCAGTTTTGAGTTTAGAAATGTGTCATCATAACTGTGAATGGTTATTAAGGTTTAAACGTAAGCCACATTTACATGTGAGTGAGGTGTTATCATTATTTTATGTTTGTTTGTTTGAGTGATTGCTGACATTTAATATGCTTGTTTTTAGTAATGTTGTGTTATTTGTTTGCTTTGTAGCGTTTTGACCTTACCTTTTCACTTGAGTGTATACATGTTTTGGGTTATACATTGGGATGAAATTCAAATAAATTTATTTAAGTTTAAAGGGTGGAGCCGTCCCATGCAGTTTTTAGATGAAGCGAAGATATTTATAGCCTCTGGTAAAGGGGGGAATGGCTGTGTGTCCTTTAGGCGTGAAAGGTTTATCCCCAAAGGTGGGCCAGACGGTGGCAATGGAGGGCGCGGTGGCTCGGTTATTTTTGTCGGCGAGAAGGACATGAACACCCTGATTGACTTCCGTTACACCCAACACTTTAAAGCCAAACGTGGTGAAGGTGGCGCCGGTAAGGACCGTTTTGGTAAAGCCGGTGACGACATTTACATTAAAGTGCCGCTTGGTACTGAAATTATCAACGACGAAACAGGCGAAGTGATTTTGGACGTGCTTGAACACGGCCAACAAATTGAGCTTTTAAAAGGTGGTGAAGGGGGTCGTGGTAATGCGTCCTTCGTGTCGTCCAAAAACCGTGCGCCACGTCAGTTTACCGAAGGGGGCGACAACCAAGAATGTTACGTGCGCTTGCGCCTAAAATTGTTGGCGGACGTGGGCTTACTGGGTAAACCAAGTGTTGGTAAGTCGACCTTTATTTCCAAAGTTTCCGAAGCGAAGCCGAAGGTGGCGGATTATCCATTTACAACATTGCACCCAAACCTTGGGATGGTGAAGTATCACGAGACAGACTTTGTCTTGGCCGATTTACCGGGGTTGATTGAAGGGGCTAGTGAAGGCCACGGCTTGGGTCACCGCTTTTTAAAGCATTTGTCCCGTTGTTCTTCACAGCTTCACTTGGTGGATGCGTGCAGTGAAACCATTGCCGAGGATTACACCGTGTTGCGTGGCGAGCTGGAAAAGTTTGACGCGATGTACGGTTCTGCCATTTCAAAATTGCCAGAAATTGTGGCCCTTTCACGGACAGACGCGTTGCAAGATGACAAAATTGCCGAAGCGAAGGCCGAGCTGGAAGCAGCTTGTCAAAAGGAAGTAATTGTCCTTTCCTCCCATGATGGCCGTGGGGTGGATGATATTTTAACCTTGCTGGTGCAAGAGGTGCACAACCTCCGTAAAGAGCGTGACAAGGACCTTTTAACAGGCGGTGAAAATGAGCCGACTGAGCAAGAAATTGCCGACGAGTATGACCCAGGTGATCCAAGGGACTATGTGGATGAAGACGATTACATGGAGTCTTGGTACAAGTAATCAAGCCATCAATTTAACAGCGCCTACGGGCGCTTTTTTGTGATATGCTGGGGTATGATCGACTTTTTATGGCAACAGCTTTATCAATTTTCACATCTAGAATGGCTGTTGATAGCCGTTTCGTTCTTCACGTCCTTGTTGACGGTGGTGGCGGGCATTGGCGGTGGCGTGTTGTTGCTGGCAGTGATGCTCAGCGTTTTTCCGCCAGCAGTGGTGTTGCCTGTCCATGGGGTGGTGCAATTGGGGTCCAATTTCTTCCGTGCGTTGTTGCTAAGGCGCTTTTTATCATGGTCTGTGTTTGTGCCTTTTATTGCGGGTTCGGCGTTGGGTGCGCTGGCGGGTGCGCATGTTTATGTGGCCTTGCCTGAGGCGGTCTTAAAGCTGATTTTGGCTTTGTTTATTTTGCATTTGGTGTGGTTGCCAAAGTTGGGCAAAGTGTCCTTATTGTCGCTGCGGTTACGGTCCATTGTCGGTGGTTTTTTAAGCACCATGGCTTCCCTTTTTGTAGGGGCGTCTGGGCCGTTGGCGGCGGCTTTTATTCAGCGTTCTACCGCTAAAAAGGAAGGTTATATCGCCACCCACGCCGCCGCCATGGTGGCACAGCACGGTTTTAAGTCTGTTGCGTTTGGCTTTTTGGGTTTTGCGTTTTATGACTATGCATTGTTGATGATTTTAATGATCGCCACAGGTTTCTTGGGAACCTTTTTAGGCAAGCGGGTGTTGTTGCGGTTGCCAGAAAGCCTTTTTGAGGTCATTTATAAAACAGTGATCAGCCTTGTGGCGGTCAAGTTGTTGTATGAGGGGTTATTTGTTTAAAGGGTGTGATGTGTCATGCACTTTTTTCAGCTCCTTTGCGTCCATCGCAAGGTAGCGTTCGGTGGCGCTGATGCTAGCGTGGCCTAAAAGTTCTTGCAGGGTGCGAATGTCGGCGCCGTTTTCAAGCAAGTGGGTGGCAAAACAGTGGCGTAAGGTGTGTGGGGTGAGGTGGTCTGGCAAGCCAAGCTCTTGACGAATACGCTTGAGTACCATTTGCGCCGCTCTCGGTGTTAAGCGTTCAAAGTAGCGGGCGTTGACAAACAAGGCTTCGTTGCCTTTTTCAATGCCTCGTTCCTTGGCAAGGTCTTCCAAGGCGCTGCGCACGGGCTTGGGCACGGGGAGTGAGCGTTCTTTGTCGCCCTTGCCGTGGATGATGATGCGGTCAGAAAAAGCGTCCTTGATGTTGAGGGATAAAGCCTCGCTGATCCGCACGCCAAGGCCGTACATGGCCAGCACAAGGGCATAGTCACGCTTTTGGGCCATGCTGGCACCTTGTTGCGGTGGTTTCAGTTTGGTTAAAATGTTTACTACCTGCTCTGGGCTGATGGCTTTAGGCGCTTTTTTGTCGGTTTTCATGTTGTGAACGTTAAAAATCTGATCATTGCGTAAGATTTTTTTGCGCTTAAGATATTTAAAAAATGCCTTGATGGTGGACAAGCGTCGGTTGACCGTTTGCTTGGAAACCTTTTCGGTTAAAATGCTTTGGGTCATAAAGTTTTGAATATCGTCCTCGGTTAGGTTTTCTAGGCTGGTTTTGTCCAGTTGATTGCCAAGGTGTTTTTGGATGAAGTTATCAAAAATATTCAGGTCACGCTCATAGGCCATGATGGTGTTGTGTGACGACCTTTTTTCATGGTTGAGGTAATCTAAAAACTTTTTTTGATAGGGCAACATGGCGGGCTTAACCTTTATCTGCTAAAAATTCCTGTAACTTATAACTGATGATACCGCCTAAAAATTCCAGCAGTTCAACACCTTGTCCTTCATGGAAGCGTTCAATGTCTTGGCTGCCAAGGGTTAGGATGCCAAAGTTTTCTTGCTTTTTATTTGTCAGTAAAATCAACGCTTCGGACTTGATGCAGCCGTCGCCACCACCGCTGTGGAGGCAGGCGTTTTCGTTTTGAGCGGTACGCAAGCAAACGCTTTGACCATCTTTAAAGTTGCGGGTGCAAGCTTGCTGGTAGCCTTCTGGGTTGTCATGTTTAAGGATGACTTGGGCGCTGTCTAGGTTTAGTTCATTTTCTATGACATTGCGAAAATGGTTCATCATGCTTTCCTTGGTGGTGCTGTGCAACAGGTCCAAGGTGAGTTGGTTAATTTGTTTTGTGCTTTCAATGTTTTGCAGCGCTGTGGCCATGATGCGTTTTTGACGCTCTTCCATTTGGGCAATTTTTTTTGTCAGCTTCATATTTTGAAAATCGCCAAAACTGGCAATTTGACCACCCTTCTTGCGCGGTAGTGTCATTTTTTCAAAAAGTTCAATTTTTTGAGTGAAAAAGTCACTGTTTTGCTCTAGGTATTGGATAACCTCATGTTCTTGAAGGGTTTCTTTGATTTTCTCTGCGGTGTTTTTGGTCATTTCTATCAAACTTTCTTGCAAAAAAACTGTCACTGGTGGTTAAAAAAAATATTTCAAGGGGTTTAAAGTTGGAATGTGTATACCATAATAAATATTAGCAGTAGCGAGATGTTTGTTTAAAAGCTTTAGGGCCATTAAATAAACATTTTGATACAAGCTTCCCTCTTGCTTGGGCGTCACGCATGTGGCGCCTTTTCTTTATGGCTTTTCCTTTTCTTACCCTTGGTTTTGTTATATTGTCATGGTTGGCTATAAAGTGACAAGTGTGTAAAAAAGGTTTAAGAAAAACGTGGTGCAACAAAGCAACAATTTTGTGGTGACGGTGGCAACGTCGTTGGCTGTGCCTAAGTTGTTGGACTATCGCCTTTTGGCTGACATTGCCCCCAAATCTGGCGCTTTTGTTCAGGTGGAAGTGGGCACTAAAGTGGTGTGTGGTATTGTGGTGGCGGTGCAACCAGTGGCAAATTATGACGGTGCGGTAAAGAAGCTGAAACCTTGCACCTTGTTGCCGGATGTTCCAGCCATTCAACCGCAAACACTGCGCTTTATGCGCTTTGCTTCTAAGTATACCTTTGCCTTACCGGGCGACCCTGTCCGTGCGGCGTTGGTCGCCGGTCAAGTGCCCGAAAAAGTGGCGCCTGAGAAACGGTTGGTGGCCAGTGGCATCACACCCAAGGCGCAAACAGCCGCCCGTCAAAAAGTGCTGGATACTTTAACCCACAATGCCACTTTTTACACCAGCCAGAGTGATTTGGCGAAGGATGCAGAGGTAAGCACTGCGGTGGTCAAAGGGTTGCTGGATCAGCAAGTGTTGGCATGGCAAACGGTGGCCGATGTGGCACCAGAAATTGACATTCAATTGCCCGACTTGAACCCGTCCCAAGCGGCGGCGGCAGGGCAGTTGGCCAGTTGTCTCAGCCAAGGTCAGCATCAAACCTTCTTTTTAGATGGGGTGATGGGTAGTGGCAAAACCGAAGTTTATTTTGACACCATTGCCCGCATTTTAGAGCAAACAGAAGACGGTCAGGTGTTGTTGCTGGTACCCGAAATTGCCCTTACACCGCAATTGGTCAAACGCTTTGAAAAACGCTTTGGCTTTGTGCCGACCTTATGGCATTCCAACTTAGGCGAAAAGGCCCGCAGGCGCCATTGGTGGCAAATTGCCAAAGGGCAAGCCCGCGTGGTGATTGGCGCAAGGTCTGCGCTGTTTTTAAATTATCAAAACCTCAAGCTTTTGGTGGTGGATGAGGAACATGACAGTTCTTACAAGCAAGAAGAAGTATTCCGTTATCACGGGCGAGACATGGCGGTGACGTTGGGTCACTTTTGGCAATGCCCTGTGGTGCTATGCTCGGCAACCCCGTCGCTGGAAACTTGGAACAATACCTTGAGTGGTCGCTATCAGCATCTTATTCTGGATGGCCGTTTTGGCGAAGCCGAACTGCCCGATTTACAGCTGGTGGATATGAAGGAACAAAAAGTCGGCAGGGGCGACAGGTGGCTTTCCGCCCCCATTGTCGAGGCGGTCAAGGCACGCTTGGAAAAGGGTGAGCAATCATTGGTGTTTTTAAACCGTCGTGGCGTGGCACCACTGTTGATTTGTGGCGGCTGCGGCGCACGTTCGGGTTGCCCCAGTTGCGATGCATCCCTTGTAGTTCATAAAAGTTATTTAATTTGCCACCATTGTGGCTTCCATGAGCCGATCCCGAAAAAATGCCCCAAGTGCGATGCCGAAAAACTGCGTGCCTTTGGCCCAGGAACCCGTAAGATAAAAGACGAGCTTGCCAGCTATTTCCCCGAAGCAAGGATTGTGGTGGCGGACAGTGACAGCGTGAAAACCGACCGCCAGATGGGCGACGTGGTGACGGCAATGGAAAAAGGCGAAATTGACATTTTGGTTGGCACGCAAATGGTGGCCAAGGGGCACCACTTCCCCAATTTGACTTATGTGGGCATTGTGGATGGTGACATGGGGCTTGCAAGGGGAGAGCTTCGCGCCGCAGAGCGTACTTTTCAGGTGTTGATGCAGGTGGCAGGGCGTGCAGGGCGTGCGCTTAAAAAAGGGACGGTTTCCATTCAAACCCATGACCCACAGCACCCGTTGTTTGACTGTTTGATGCGGATGGACCGTGACCAGTTTTTGAAAATGGAGCTTCAAAGCCGTAAATTATGGCAGGACCCACCTTTTTCGAAGCAAATGGCACTGATTGTCAGCGGTAAGGACGAGCGGGCGGTGGCTTACGCCGCAAAAACATTGGCCGGTCAGTTTCAGGTGGGCGATGCCCAGATTTTAGGCCCAGCGCCAGCGCCGCTGGCCAAACTGCGTGATAAATACCGTTACCGGCTTTTGGTGAAGTCAAAGCATAAAATGCATGACAATATACAAAAGTGGTTGAGTGGTACAAATATACCCAGTTCTGTGCGGGTTGTGGTGGACGTTGACCCTGTGAGTTTTTATTGATCCTGATGTTTGTTTATTGCAAGCTATTGTCTTTGTTTGTTTTTTAAATTTTCTTTGAAGTTGTTGGCTGTAAAGGGTTTTGTTGCCCTTTAAACACAAGGTGTTTGGCAGAATTGGCATATAAGTTGCGGTGAATAGCTTGGGAAGCTTGGTTGAAAATTATTGCTTGTGCTAAAATTTATACAACTGGGAGAAGTAAAAAAATGCGTAACTTATTTAAAGTGATTAAAAGTCAAACAGGCTTGGCCGCCGATGAAGCGGTGTTGGCCACAGCCATGGTTGCAAGTTTGGGTGCCTTTTTGGTGGTCAACGTGCCGTGGGGTAACATGTTCAGCACGGCGGAAGCCATGCAAGAACAACTGGAAATGGTCGAGCAGGCCAATGCCGAATTTTATCAACGCCACCGTTTGTGGCCACATCAAACCACATCTGGTGACTGGCGGATGAATGTCAGTGCTTTGGTTTCGCCAGAAGCGATGCGTTATCCTTACAGCTCGATGACCTCTTTTAAAAACCACATTAGCGATATTACCAAGAAGCATGACCCCAATGGTGTAAACCACTCTTATGGCACTGGCGGTAGTATTATGCAGCGTGCGGTCAGCTACCAAGGTCAAGA
>CEPQ01019759.1_pt1 | contig 12208 bp, 15 predicted proteins | sample 530411 | NCBI WGS metagenome assembly CEPQ01 (sample SAMEA2620039, study PRJEB7988) | marine metagenome | isolation source: saline water (ENVO:00002010), including
TGCTGACATCAGCATGATAATTAATAGCTATTTCGCCATAATCTAAATCACCAGCACCTGGGGCTGCACTTGTCGTAGAATTCCTCTTAAGATGAAGAATCTTATTAATACGAGCCATATGCTACTCCTTTACTAGTATGTTCCGCCATCAAGTGTAGCACTTTCTACAGCACCACAAATAAGTGTCGCTAACGCATACCCAGTTGCAGCCTCATTTACAGTCGTACTAGGTTCTGCACTTGATCCTGTGAAAAGCGAATACTTTCCATCTGACGCATCTCTAAATATTCCTGTATATTCAGTCCTTGCATCGCTTGAATCGTAATAAGCTCCGTAGAAGCCTATGTCAAGAGCATCACCTGCAGTAGACGTTGTGTTGTCTTTTGCTAGGCTGATTAGAGGATCTTCTACAACTAACGTAGTTGATTCCACAGTAGTTGTATCTCCATTTACCGTCAAGTTTCCAGTAATGGTAACATTATCTGGAAGACCTACGGTAATAGTTCCACTACTCTCAGCAACTGTTATTTCATTAGAAGTACCACTAAAAGTAATTGCACTCCCTGGAGTTATATTGGTTGAGTTTGATCCATCCGTTACAGAAACTGCAGGCCCCGAAAGCTTTGAATTTGCAATAGAACCTGCGAGCTGAGTATTGGAAACACCAGAAGTAGCAATTGCTACTGCACCTGATGTAACTGTAAAGTCAGCGGATGCAAAAGACGCTACACCTTTGGCTGTTGTGGATGCGTTATCTCCTGCTATAGTAACCGTTGTGCCTGCTGCCGAACTATTAAGGCCCGATCCCCCAGCCACTGTGAGAGTTTCTGAATCAAGATCAATATCAATAGTTCCACTATCTGAAGTAAGATCTAGATCTTCTGCTGTTACTTTATCGTCTACGTATTTCTTGATTGACTGCTGGGTTGCAAGAGATTCGTCACTATCGCTCCCCATATTGTTTTCATCAAGAATAGGTGCTCCTATCCAAGATTTAGTTGTAGCATCTGTCGCCACATAGAACTTGCCATTATCCGTACTGAATAAGGGTTCACCTGCGACCATGCTGCTAGAGGGAGCTGATGCATCCAGCCCTCGTCTAATCTGTATTTGGTTCACTCGTGCCATGATTATTTCCTTGTTGTTTTGTTATTATTAATAGGAACCACCATCTACAGTTCCTGATACGGCAGTGATGACCTCATTCCATGAGTCTTCATCCCTAGCGTAAAACTTGTCATCATCTGTGTCGTACCACAGATCTCCTTCCGTGACTCCCGTAGTGGGAGCAGCCGCTTGGCTAAATTTTTCTAGTGCTAACTCTTCAAGAGCAGCCTGTGCTGTAGAAGCAATCAAGTCACTAGTACTAGGATCTATTGTAATCGAACCTGCACTAGCTACTGTACTAACTGAAACCTGAACTGTTCCTTCTTCTGTAACTGTTATTGTATTCTCTGCCATTAGAAACTCGTTGTATCTGTTATTGTATCTTGCACTGTTATTATCCCTGTTACATATCTTTTAATAACACCCCCATATGACGAAACCAGGTCATATAATAGTTTACCTACTGGCAACCCTCTAGTTGTAGAGGCTGGCATAGAAACCTTTACTGCTCCAGTAGCAGCATTTGTTATAGCGGTAGTAAATGTAGCTGCCACCCCTGTTGATGATTTTCTTCTAGCTTCTGCCTTGAATGAATAGCCTGTTACGTTAATTACTTCACCATCGGCATCTTTAAGCTCAAGGGTCATCTCAAAATCTACGCCCTTTTCTATTGTGATATTATGAGTTCCAGCTGACATCAGTAACTATGTTGGGCAATATAATAACTTGTCCCATCCTTATCTTTATTAGCGTGCTGCTTACCACGTTTTAACGTATCTTGCCATTCCGCTCTCCAATACCTTGCTCCAGAAAGATCACCTTTCCTAGCCGACAACTTTTCCAAAACTCTAGAGACGATCCCTTCGTGGAATTGTTCAGGTATGTTTGGAGGTGTTGAAAGCGTTGTATCAAACTTGGTTGCTTTTTTGTAATAATGGATTCTGAATGAGTCCGCTGTCTGGATATCATCCGTTCCGAGTGATTTAACTTCTTTTTCTTTGTCATATCTACCTACCAAATACTTACCAAGATGCAACTGTTCATCCTTCAACCACCATACGACCTGATAATCACCAGCCTTAGTTGTAGATCCTTTAGCCATTATGTCATATCCTCATTAGCAATCATACCAGCAAACCTGGGTATAGGGGTATCTGTACTCTCCGAATCATCAACCCAATCAACTTTGTAAATTTCTAGAACATCATCTGCGTCAGTTATTCCAGAAAAATCAGTTAAGTCATATACTCTTTTATCTAAAGTAGCACTTACAGTACTACTCCCAGTAAGTATCCTGGTCTCAGAAGTAAACTCATCAAGAACACCATTCAAAAGAAGACGCAATTGAGTCTCCCCAACATCAGGGTGAGAAATTTGCACCATTTCTATCATCTGTTGCTGAGTCATTATGGTGTAGCCATTACTTCAACGGCAATAGCCCCGCTTGATGAAGTTCCTGTTAATACTGGTGTATCGGCTACTGCAAATGGTAATATAATTGCATCCCCCGCTGCTAATACAGCAAATTGATTTCCACTTTCCATTACAGACAGGGTTGAAGTAGTGGCTGTAGTTAATGCATCTTCCTCAAACCCACTATGCTTTATAAAAACAAACTTAACGCTTGAAAATGTTCCTAAGGATGTGGCACTTGTTACGATTGCATGGGCTGGGTCTCCAGCTGTATAACCTACGGTTGTACCCCAAGTGCAAGCAACGCTACCGCTACCGCCTAAACTTCTGTTTACATCAGCAGCGATTGTATCAACCTCTACATTTTCTCCCGCCGCCACCGTAACAACTGGTGTAGCACTTACTGCAAAATCTACTCTACTTGCCATCTTGTTTACCCCCTTCAGGTAATTTATATTGTTGCACGAAAAATTCTAGTCCCTGTCTATATTGTCCCTGCAAGATCTGTAACTCCTGGATCATTGCGCCATGTTTAGTGAACTCTGTGTCAATTTTTTTGTTATATACACCGAAACCAGATTGAAACTCCTGGCTTCTATTGGATATATCTGAAGTATAACCTCCTAACTTCTGCGTAGCCTCCTCTCTCCATAGTGTTACTTCTTTACTTAACTCATTTGTTGTATAAACAGTAACCTCTTTATTCACCTGAGCTTGATAATCATTCACATCAGCTGAATACTTAGAAATTTTAGATTGATACTCCTGAATCTGCTTTTGGAGATCTGATTGAGCATCTTGCTGAGCCTTTGACGATAAAGCAGACAGGTCACCAGTCATTTTAGCCACCTTGGCCTGATATTCAGAATTTGCAGCATTAAACTCTGACAACTCGTTCTGTATATCAGACTGGTACTGTCCCATATCATCATTCCTCTGCTGTTGCCACTTGGATAGGGAATGACTTAAATTATTATTTACCCATTCCTGAACTGCCTGATTAACCTCTGCCTGGTACTTCTGAATCTCATATGAATACTTCTGGAGTTTCTGACCATCATCGCTGGAAGCAAGTCTTGCATTCTCTATAGACTTCTGTAGCTGTGCCTGATATACAGCATTCTCTTTATTAAAGGTATTTACCGAATCCTGCACCTCAGAACTAAATTTCTGTAATTTTAGACTTACTTTATTCAACTCAGCATTAGCAAGCTCCACATCCTCATCTGTCTCGATAAATGACTTAGCTTTTGAAAACTCAGCTGGATTGACAGGAGAAGTATAAGTAGGAACGGTTTGAGTGAACGATATTGAATTGTCAGCCAGAGCTGGAGCTGCAGGAGCTACCATTCCAATACTAAGAGCTGTAATAGTAGGAGCGTCAGTAAGAGATAAAACTGGCTTAGTGTACGAAGGCGGAGAACTTGGCAATGAAGCTGCAGCAGTTGCTACGACTGGAGATGAGAATACAGGTTCTTCTGGTTTTGTAGGTGCACTAACTGATACAGACAAGTCCGATATAACAGGAACTGCTGGCAATGTTAAAGAAGGTAGGGTGTAAGTTGGAACTGAAATATCCTTTACACCATCTCTCAGTTCCTCCAACTGCGACATTCTGGCTCTTATGGCTGTACCATACATAACAAGATGCTTAACTTCATCTGGGACGCCAGTGAAATCTGAGTCATCATAGTCTATAGTAGGATAACTTACATAATGTACTTTTGCGTCATTTCCGTTAGGAATCATATAAATCTTTCCACCCTCTCTATAAAATACTGGAGACTTTGTAGATCTATAATGTATTGAACCTGTATCTGAAGCTCTCGAAGCATCGGATGCGTTTATTTCAATAGCTCTATAAGATGCATTTGCAGCATATAGAAACTTCCCAGTAGTAAGGGTAACCCCAGATCCAGTATCTGGAGTAGATGTAGACACTGTCCAGAGTACATCGTTAGGTAATATTGAAAGAACTTCCTTAGCTGCATCTGATGCCCATTGGGTTACAGCCTCTGAGTTCTCTATCTCACCTACTAGATCTTCTACTCTTGATTCTACCGATTGTGAAGCCAATTACTTCTCCTATTAAATTTTGCCTGACCCTTTTTACGGGGTCAGGACTTTACGGTTTGTTACGCCCACTTCATGACAGCATGAGTTTCAGGCAATGAGATTTCAAGACCGCATTCTGTCAGGATCATATCCTGGCGGCCATCCGTATCATTATTCTGAACATTTGTCATGAGGAAGGTATCACGGTTCACACCATTTCCCACTAGGGGACGATATGCCACGTTCTTTAGATCAACTGCAACAGCGAAATCATCATACATTCCACGGAGCAAAGGCTCCTGAACGAAATGAAGATCGCCAAAAATAGTTGTCACCTTAGTCACTGCATGCCCGAAAGAACCTTTGATGTTTTGTACATCAAGATTATACGAGGATTGAGCGACTGAAGCATCTAAGAAACCTGCATTGGAACCAAGTTTTTGGAACCAAGCTAGGACTTTCCTAGAAGCGAGAACTAGTTTTGAACCAGAGTTGCCAGATTCAGGATGAAAGAAATCTTCCATCGTATCCACGAAAGCATCATAGCCACTATCTTCATAGGTGTAGTTATACACTCCACCACTCTTTCCATAGGCTCTGGTGTAGGGAATAATACCCCACGTATGCCTTTGCGGGCCTGAACCAGACTCGTCCGCTTTGCCAACACCATACAAGAGAGCTTGCTCAAGATCCATCTTGTGCTCCATTAGCTTTTCCTGCCACACTCTGCGATACTCATTCGGGATTGCCCGATACTGAGTTGCCATAGATGTGCCAGAGAACAAACTAATTGCAGTTTTGAAGATCTGAGTATAGCCTTCTCTGTCATACAGCTCGTCACGCCAGGATTCAGGTTTCCCTGTTCCCTCAGCCCATGACGAACCAATAACCATACAGTTCGCATTATCTGCGATATCTACATCAGTGTAACCTGCCACTGTTCCACTAGAAGCCATTGTAACGCTTCCAGCTTTGGCAACAGAGTCAACTTCTAGCTGCATTGTAGTCTTGCCAGAAGCAATAGTAGGTGCTGAGTAGATATAACCTGTCAACTCAATCACAGCGTCACTATCTCCAGCATCGGTTGCTGAGAGAGTTACACGCTGATTTTCGAGCAAGAACTCAGGTGCTGTTTCGGTAGAAGTACTTCTGCCGTCTTTTGTGACATTGCAGTATACTTCAATACTACCTACCGTAGCATCTGAGGCCAGGTTTATGGTACTGATTGCTGTTTTGACTTTGAAATGGCGTCTCTGCCATTGATGTCGTTGTTCTAAGAACTTAAACACAGGATCGTCAGTGGGTTTCTTTCCGACTTTCGACAGGTAAGCAAAGAAAGGTGACTGCTGGGGAGCAAGCTCCGCAATCCGTTCACCAAAATTGAATACTCTGCGATTATCATCAATAGAAACGCCCTGAACCGCATTACCTGGGACTGGACTATAAATAGTAGCCATTGGTAATTACTCCTTGTGGATCAAGTCCACGGGTTTTGACGTTCATAGTCAGTTACCATAGCGTCCATAAGCTTATCCTCAACATCAGGTTCTTGAGCAGATTCCGCTGGTTGAACAGCAACTGGCTCTGGCATCTTAGCCTTTTCCTTCTGACGTCTCATTTTCTCAGCTTTACGCTGATTTTTGAGAACCTCTTCTGGTGGGGCACTCTTGATCTTATCAAGAGTAACAAGATTATCCAAAGTAACACTAGTGGGGTCTGAATACCGCTCAATAAAATCTTCAGCGGCATCTGGAGCATAGTCAAAGGTATTTACTAACTGTGACTTTACATTCTCCACATACTGTTGGTTTTGCTGTTGTGCAGCTTGATTCTGCATACGCTGTTGCATAACATCATTCTGGGCTTCATAAAAATCAATCATCCCATCTCGATAGTCTTCAACTGATTCCCGATATTGATAGGAATTTGACTCAGGATCGCTATACGCATCTACAGGGTCATAGTTCGCTGGCTTGGCAGGTCTTTCAGGCCTTTGTAGTGATTGACTCTCCTGTCCACTTTGGGCTTCAGGAACAGTGCCACCACCTGACAAGTGATCTTCAACAGTCCTCAATACATTGGGATTGTTTTGAATGTATCTAGCAATAGGTGCTAATTGTTGCATTCCCTCAAGCTCTTGACGAGTTTGATTAAGTTCACTCTGCGACTTGTCATACTGACTTTGCCAGTATTGGAATGAGTCTGGATTACCCTTATCAACATCCTGTTCAGAAGACGTCCCTTCTGCAGGAGCTGACTCAGCTGCAACAGTCTCATTAACCTCGACTCCCCCTGTGGGAGCAGGTTCATCCACAAATGCCCAATCCATCTTATCCTGTTCAAATAACTCGGAAAATGGGTCTAGCTCCTGAGGTACCGAATTTGGATCGGCGCTCACATCGGCTACGACTGGTTCTTCCGCTATCACTCCGTCAGGTATAGCTTCTTGGGACAATACTTCTTTTTCTTCAGCCATCGTTACTCCTTCGATCTCCCCTAGGCTTCTGCTTTTCCGCCCACAGGTTTAACCATTTGTTTTTGTAATGCAAGTTGATCGTTCAACCTGGCGTCATAAAGTTCTGAAGCTTTCTTGACAGTACCCTCTGCATCTTTCAGGCCTGTCTTAAATTTTTCTACTTCCAGTCTCTTCTTCGCATGAACCTCTTCACGCTCAACAGTCTGGAGATCCCCCTTAAGTTTTTTAATTTCTTCTTGAGCCCCCTGTAATTCTTGTTGTAACTGTTGCACAAGTGCCGTCCTTTGTAATACACCCTCAGTATCCACAACCTCAGTCTTTTTAAGAACTTCAATTTGATCAATAAGACCAGATTGATACATCTGCATATAGACTTCAAGTTGTGCCCACCTATTAGACGGCATAGTAGACCCTGCAACTGGTACAATATCGTATTTCCCGACACTGACATCATGAACTTTTCCAATCTCCTGATTGGTAAACTCATCGTAGAGTGGGATATTAATTCCCGTTTCCCTTACTGTCCCATCTGGTTGTACAAGCCTTATGATCTTTTCTTCCGTATGGATCTGCTGCATCATAGGTACTGCCACTTTAAACATTTGCTTGAGGAAATGTTCCACATCTGCTTGCCTAGACTTAGATCTCCTTTGCCCATATTCGTCAATAGCAACCGTCCCCCTGAATGTAGCTGGGGCATTCTCTGATGCTCCCATCATAATGTCATGAACACCAAAACCATATTCCAGGTCATATTTTGCATCAGACTCATTCTTATATAGTTCATTAGGTAGAGGAACTGGCCCAGCAACAACTGGCTGACCAACCTCAGCATCAAACTCAATAACAGAAGTTCCTGCTCTCCCCCACTCCTCTTCTACCTGCTTTTTATTGACAGAACCTCTTGGAATGAGAAGTTTCACATTCGTAGAAGTAGAAGCATGTGCAATAATGAGAGATCGGATTTTATTGATATATATCTGAAGAGGTTTATATATCATAACATCACTAAGAGGGTAAGGATTTCTATTATGAACATTTGTTAATGGTATTATCGGATAATCTTCGCACGGAAGCTCTCTAACATACATCAACTTGGTACCGACAGAAGCAATCACCCTTATTCTAGCTTCTTTGATACTGTTGACAAGAATCTTATCGCGATCCACTAACTCACCTTTGCTGGTAAGCTGAAATACTACAGTTGAACCTGGAATAGCACTGTTATCACCTTCCTCGCTTCCAGCAGCCATACTTGGAGGGGGTTGTATTGGTTGGCCAGTCTGAGGATCTGTAACAGCTTCGGGCTGAGTCATATGAATGATTGATCCAAATTCCTCAATAATCTGCCCAATCTCATATAGACCCTCTGGTTCAGTTACGTATGTTTCAGTACCATCAGCCTTCTGGATTACAATAGCCTGATTCGCCCGATACTCTTCATATTCCTTTTTATCATATGTAACATCATATCCAGTATCAGGTTCAAAAATATGGTATCGTTTATTAATAACTCTTGTATACCGCTCAATATATTCCCTCTTCTTGTGGTGCATATCTTGAAGATCTTCGAGAAACACCTCTCCCTGCGTAGCTTTTAAATCTGTAGATGGATAATGTGTCATATTTGATTCTTCAGCAGATCTAATGACATTTTCATAATCTTTATATGTTTTCATGGCCTGCTCATCAGTCATAAGCTTTACAATCAAAATATGAGCAGAATCACTAAAATACGTATCTCGAGAGTTTGGATCTACATATACATCAAGAGGGTACACATTTTTTATAAAAACCTCTCCTTTTCCCATATCGGCATGGGGGTCTTGATAAACTAACCCATATCCCATGCCACCGACATAATAATCATCAATTATAGTCTTAAGGTGCTCATCGCCATTGGAAACCTCCCAAAGCCATTGAGCAAGATCAGCAAATATCTTAGAAGTCCTTCTATCGGAGTCTTCTCGTCCAGTTGATCTGAATTGTGGTTTATTAAATGTTAGGAGTGCTTTTGCTGTTTCTACAATAGGATGTATACGATTTACTACAATAGGAGCCTGACCCCTCTTCCTGAGTTGGGCAACTTGCTCTGTAGTCCACTGAACACCTGATCTAAATTGCTGACTCTCTTTAAATTGTTGCGCCCACTCTTCTCTGTGACGCTTATACTCCTCAAAGACCTCTAAAGACTCCTGAACCTCTTTATGTATCTTCTTTTGCCCTGGGCCACCTTCTGTAATAGTTTTTAGCACATCCTTAGGATCGCTAGCCATCCTCTCCTCAAGACCCGATTTATATTGCGGCACTTATTAGGTTCCCATCATTTTGCTAAAGAATTGCCCAATCGTACAATTTCTCATTTGTATGCCCAGACTTGGTGGCTGGAGACGTGTTTTGTGAGGTGATGTGAGGCTTATAAGCCCCCTTCATCGCATAATATAGTCCATCCAGCAAGTCATCATGTTTACCACGAGGATACAGTAAAAGTTCCCCCACAAGACTATCCATGTCCTTTTTTATCCAAACCTTCTTCTGAACAAAGAATGGCTGCATACTTTCAAGCCTGACACTCTTCTGAGTCCTTGGATTGTTCTTTAACTCTATCCCTGGTATAAATATTCCTAATTCTTCACTCTTTGTGCGTAAATAGTCCCTTAACATCTCTTGATACCCAACAGTCTCTATCCTAGTCTTCATAGGATTGTATCGTCTCCAATAAGCAATAACATTATCAGCAAGTTCCATAGGTTTGACTCTGTAGCGGTAAAAAGGTAAAACATAGCGATTATTATTAGTGTCAACAGCAACAGGCACAATTGTCGAATAATCAGCGTGCTGCTTGGTACTTGATGCTGGGTCTACCCCCATAAATACGAAAACTGGGATATCTCCCTCATATGGATAGGTCATTCTAAGCGTCATTAGCTCAGAATCCTCATTGGGCAGCAAATGACCATCATAATACTGAATATCGTCCTCTTTGAACATTTGCTCCTCATCTCCAACGATCTGGCACATATATTCCCTATAAAACATGGAAACACGTCCAATTGACTCTAAATCTCCCTTTTCAGACAATAATTTCTTTTTTGACCATACTTCTGGCCACAAAACATCCTCACCGTCATCAGACATAGCCTGATAATGTTTTGTCGTCCATCCTCCCATCTGCGGGAGAGTCTCAACAATGCACCTTTGGTGCTGAGGAGTCCCAATCACAAGTATCCTACCCTTCATTGCATCTAAGCCAGGAAGAACCTGCGTCAGTAACCATTTCAGGTTTTGCTCCATTGCTTCATCTGTTTTTGTATTATTGATATCTTCTGGGTCATCAACGACAAATAGCGTGGGTCTTTGATCGCCATGCTTCAATCCGATGACCTGCTGACCAGTACCTCTTGTGGTAATCAAGGTACCATCCTTTAACACAACCTCATATTTCGTCCATGCCCTTGCAGTATGAGACCCCCAATAACCAAAAATAGCTCTAAAGCGCTTAGAATACTCAAGAACATTCTTAATTGTATCAAGAAGTCTAACAGCGTGCCCTAATGTCTTTGAGGAAAGAACAACTAATTTGGGCCCCTCATCAAAGCATATATGAAAGAGAGGAAACACACACGCACCAATGGAGGACTTGGCGTGATGACGAGGAGCCACTACACAAATCTTTTTATTATCAGAATCTGCCATTAACTCATAAAGCTCATGATGGAAAGTAGCAGACGGTGCTGTAAACATACCAGGCATCGTAGCCTTCCCAAACAGACCCATGTCATTTTTTAACTTATTACGTATCTGTGTTAAAGATTCTTTCAATTATTTCTTCTTACGCAAAGACCCCTTTATCCACTTCCTCTTTGACTTGCTCGTCCTTGGTTTTTTCTGTTTTCGCGTTCTCGGCTTTTTTCTGCGGTATTTTGCCATTTTTTAGTTCCTTACGATCTTCAGACCCAATAAGCTCTGATATATCATCAATTTCAGTCCCATAAAGAGCATCTATCTCCATATTGTTTGGTTTTTGATATTTTGCCCCTATTCCCATGATTTCTTTCAAATTTTCAGCCACACGAGTGATATTTCCTGGATCTCCCTTCTTTTCAGCAAGATCAGCAGCTTTCATGAATAAATCATAAACCGTTTGATGGGTTATCCCATATTCAGCTAATTCTTGGTCTAATTCCTGATCCACTATCTCTTTTATGTATTTCTTCTTAAGAAGATTTCTGGCAGTAGCGACTGGGTTTTTCTCATTCTTGGAGTAAATTCGTCCAAGGAGTCCATAATCGACTGAACCTCCGAGAAACATCTTGACATATGCTTTTGCAAATCGCTTATATCGTCCTGTGTTCTTTTTTTGCTCCCACCATGGTTTGGGGCTAACGCAGGAGAAGTTTCCTGTTTCTTTGTGTTTAAGGTATTCAAGCTTTCCATGTTTGCTGGCGAATTGACTTCCAAACGGGAAAACGATGTAATCACTCCGTTTGGTAACTCCTCTTTTGAGGCAGACAGACACGTAACCGTCATCGGAGAGGCCAAAATCGCCTTTTGCACAGTTTTTCCATCCTTTGTACTCGATTCCGAGCTTATCAGCTTCTGCTTTGTCGTAGATAAAGTACTCTTGGTGGTAGTAGCCCCACTTTTTGCCCTTTTTGACATGTTTTCTGATGATTTTGTCCATTTATCGCGGTTTTCCCCAGTTTTCATAACTCAATAACCTCATAACCCTTAGGTAAGTTCCTAATCAGTACTATATCCAGATCCTTATAAAAGTCTTTATCACCATACTTATCCATACTTATCCTGTTTATGCACATATCCCCAAGGATATGTGCTGTACTAAGTCCCTTCTTAGTAAGAGTCTTAGTATTAGTACTAGATCTAGTCCTCATCAAAGACGATATCAAGTTCTTCATAGACATTTCCACATGTTGTACATTTCAATATTTGGCTGGATTCCTTACTATGGCCATTCTTTTCCTTTTTCCTCGGAGATACCCAGATTTCCCTGGTGAGAAATAGATTACATTCATGACAGAGAGGTGTAGGCCTATCTAATGATTCTACTTCTTGTATGGATAGTTCCATATACTATAATATCCCACAATATAGGCTAAAGTTCCTAAAGAAATACTTAAAAGTCAAGTTTTTTTT
>CEPQ01014034.1_pt1 | contig 12159 bp, 6 predicted proteins | sample 530411 | NCBI WGS metagenome assembly CEPQ01 (sample SAMEA2620039, study PRJEB7988) | marine metagenome | isolation source: saline water (ENVO:00002010), including
TTGCCGGGTGAAATTGACTCTAACTTCAGTCAGTTCATCTATTCACCAGGACGTTCTGACATTGAACAACTACAGTTAGACGGTACTTGGTATAACTCTGCGTGGGATATTCCGCTTGTTAAAATTGATTTTGGTGTAGCTCGCACAGAACAGTCTCTATCTGGCTTTACCGCATGGAGCGGACTACGCGGCGGACCTGGCTTTAGCCCGTCGTTCACGGAAATCTTCCCAGACAGCATGTTCGTTCGCAACGACACCTCAGGCTTCCTAGACGCCTTTGATGGTGGTGGTGCGAGCATGAACCCGGGCTATTACTACACCTTTGACTTTGATGAAGCCATTGCGCGTCAGCTTCAATTCATCACTGCCGACGTTGTTGGCGAAAGCAATGCGTATTCTATTGACCCATATTTCAGTGGCGCCCCTTCAGTAAGCAACGTAGAAGAGACAACAGACTCAATTTACGTACAGACCGAGTGGGACTTTGACGTTAGCGATTACTACGTTCAAATTAACGCAGGCCTTCGCTACGAAGAAACAGAAGTACCTAGCACTGCTGAAGTTCGCGTACCTATTCAAGTAAACTGGGTTGCAGCTGGTGAGTGGATCACTGTTTTCCAAGATGGTGTTGAAGAGCAGGACTTTACCGGTAAGTACGATGTATTGCTTCCTATGTTCGACGTGAAAGTTGATGTAACTGACGACATTGTTGCCCGCTTCTCTTGGGGTAAATCGATTACTCGTGCACCTATCGGCTTCTTACAAGGCGGACGTTCGTTTAGCGGCAGCCCTAAAATTGGTTCAAGAACCGTGTCTGAAGGCAGTACCGATCTTAAGCCTTACGAGTCGACCAACTTAGACTTATCTTTCGAATGGTACTACGACGAAGCGAGCTATGCGTCTGTGGGACTATTTAGAAAGTCGGTTAAAAACTACATCGATACACAAGGTGCACTTGAAACCTTTGACGGTCTGAATGACATCTATCTAGGCCCCAGATGGCAAGAAGCGGTATCAGCGCTTCAAGCAGAAGGTATCCAGGCAACCGACAGCAACATTTATGACTACTTCTTGTCGGCAGGTTATGCTAACGAAGAAGGCGTAGTAGAGCCTAACTCTGATGACCCACTAATTGAGTGGAACGTGGTGAAGCCTCGTAACCTTAACGAATCAAAAACCGTTGAAGGTATCGAGCTTGCAGTTCAACACACATTTGGGGAAACCGGCTTTGGTTTTGGCGCTAACGCGACGCTGGTTGACGGTGACGTAGAGTACGACCCATACAACCTAGAACAGCAAAACCCACTAGTAGGTATCAGTGATTCAGCTAACTTCCAAGTGTTTTACGAGAAAGAAGGTCTGTCTGTAAAAGTCACTTACGCATGGCGTTCAGACTATGTAGTAGGCATTGGCCAAGCACAAGGCTCGGCGGATAACCCAGCGACTCAGTTCGATACATTTGGTCAGGTTGACGCCAGCATCAACTACGATGTGAATGAACACCTAACGGTATTCTTAGAAGGTGTAAACATCAATGACGAAACCGAACGTGGATACGGTCGCTTTGAAGAGCAATTCTTATTTGCTCGTCAATACGGGCCTCGCTATACACTAGGTGCTAGATACAGTTTCTAAGTGTTATAAGCACTAACGACAAGGGCCTTTTTAAGGCCCTTTTTTAATTCCAGCCCGCTAAAATCATCAAACATTTCTGCCATTTTTTGGTAACCTCACTTCATAAGCTCAGGTATGAGTTGTAGAAGAAGAAAGCAAGTGAAGTATAAGAAGTATATTAGCGCGCTAGTGCTATTTTTGATGGGAATTAATTCTACTTTTGCGATTAGCGATGATAGATATTTCCAAGCATATTCCCAAGTTATAAGCAGTAAACCCGATAGTAAAGAAGCGTTGATGTCATTAGTTTCTGACTCTGAAAGCTTATCTGGACCGTCACCTGTCGCATCCGTTTATATCGCTTTGCTGCTTTCAATCATTGACCATCCAACTGGGTTTGAAAAATACCACCTTGCTCCGTCACATCACCTTGAAAAAGTAAAAAATACCCATCCCTCTTTGTACTACCGACATAAAATTCTGTCAGCCTATAACTTGGCTATACAAGAAAAGTGGCATTTAGCTCACAGCGAAATTGACAAAATCATCGCGTTTGCTCGTGACAAGGACAAAGAACTTTATTTTGATGCCCTTGCCACAAAATCCACCTTTCTTGCTCGTATGGGCTTAATAAGAGCATCGCTAAATGCTAGTGCGAAAATTATAGAAGAACTCCCCTCACTATCTGAAAAACAATTTTTTGGAGATGGTGCAATCGAAAACATGGAGCTTCAGATAGGGCTCAGTATGTCTTACCTAGGCGAAGATAAAAGCGCGTTAGAGCAGTGTTCACGAGCAGAAGCATTCTTTCGTAATAGGCCCATGGCTAGCCCACACAGATATTACCAAATTGCTCTTGATTGCCAACGAAGAAGTTTTGAAAATTCAGGTCACATAGACGAAGCATTGAATGTGCTTGAACGTTACATCAATTACGCAACATCTATTGAAGATTGGGATACTTATGCCTATGGTCTTGTTTTAAAAATTGAGTATTTTTATACCTTAGAAAAAGTTAACGCGGCCCATGCATTAATTGAAAAAACCGAGGACTTTATATCCACACTACCTGACTCATACGATACTAATACCTATCAAATCTTTCGATTTAAAGCGCTAGTAGAGAAACGCGAGTTAGAAACAGCTAAAGCACTGATGGATAATATTATCGACAGCCTAAGCGCCGATTACAGCTCATCAGATTTGCACTGGGCGCAGTTTAAATCTATTCAGTCTTCTTTCTTTGAGCAGTCAGGAAACAAAGAAGCGGCTATATCAGCATTGCGCGACAGCAAAGACTTTTATCAGTCCCTTTATTACCAAACGGACGATCGAGAGGAAGTGTTTAGCGACTACTATGAGAGCGCCCTTGCTGAGCGAAAATTACAACTTTTAGAGCAGCAGCACGAATTAGCAGGCGTGGAACTCGCAAACAGCAACAGAACAAATTTAATTCTGAGTGTTGGAGTGCTGACCTTAGTTATACTTTTAGCCCTTATAACTTATCTATACACTGTTCAGCGAAGGCTGAAAAAGGAACAAGAAACACTTGCAACCGTAGATACACTGACAGGCGTTCGCAACAGAAGAAGTTTACTCGGCGCAGTACAGTCAGAGATTAGCAAAGCAAAAGCCTATCAAAATAATTTATCTTTAGCGTTGATTGACTTAGATAACTTTAAAGCTATCAACGACAACTACGGCCATGAATGCGGAGACGAATTACTTAAAGCGTTTTGCGAGCATGTATCTAACTCCATTAGAAAAACAGATACTTTTGGACGCTATGGCGGAGAAGAATTCATTTTATGCCTTCCAAAAACCTCCGCTTCCGAAGCTAAAAAAGTGGTAGATTCAATCCTTGATAGCTATCGACATCTGCGTATTTCTAGTGAGATCAGTGAACAAACCTTTTCCGCTGGCATCGCCGAATATCAAAAAGGTATTGAAACGTCGACACTAATCAATCAATGTGACGATGCACTATACGTAGCTAAACGATTCGGTAGGAATAGAGTTTGCACTTTTTGCGACGATGATTAAAGAGCATCTAACATTGAGGGTTTAATAGAAGTAGGTGTGCGGCTTTAGTTGTTTACAAACAAAAACGTCGCCAAGGCTTTGCCCCGGCGACGTTGTTTAAGGTCTATTGATAGAGCTTTAACTTACTCTTGGCAGCTTATACTCGCTGATTCTGCCGCACTTGGCGTAAACTGAATATCTGCTACGCTCAAACTTGCCTTACCTGAGCTGCCTAGCTCAAACGGTACGACAAGACCGGTGAAATCAATGCCCTCGTCAACAAAGCACTGCAGGTCAATGCTCACGTTTGTCCACGTATCAGCAGGCATTGCTTTAAGCTGCTCGCTAATATTAATCTGTGTTGAACAGCTGCCGGCTGCATCACCTTCGCCCTCACAGTTCATGCCTACGGTAACAGCCCCATTAATATCTGAGTGACGGCTAACGTTAAAGCTTAGCGCCCCGCTAGTGAGTAACTGTGCACTTAAGTCTTCGCGGAAAAAGCTTTTGCTCGCAAAGCGCATCGCCGCAAATTCAGAACCATCAAAGGTAACTTTCCGTGCATCTTCTTGCACTACTTTATCTACAGTACGGTAGGTCAGCGCGCCAACGGTGTGAGTGCTTGCGTTCACAGGTAGCGATTCATCACCTGAATACAGCCATAGTACCCACGGTGACTGCACGGCACCGTTTAGAATGTCCATTGCCTCGTTGTTATCCGTGCTTACTTTAATTTCAGTGTTTAGCGAATCGCTTAACACGTTTTCGGCATCAAAGGTTAACCCAAATCCATAGGGTAGCAATGGTTCGTAGGTCTCATCGCCCTTGTTCACTATTTGCTGAGGTTTTGATGGCCAAGAGAAAGAAAGCTTACCTTTAAAGTCTTGCTCGCCAAACAGCACGTCCGCTACCGCAGCGCCTTCAGAGCCCGGTAACCAAGCGGCGACAAAAGCGTCAGATGCATTAAGCTCGGCATTTACCCACATTGGGCGACCGCTGATAAATACAGAAACCACTGGGATGCCTTGAGACTTCAACTTTTCAAGCAGCGCTAAGTCTTTCTTAATGCCGTACTGATAGATAAGCGTTTCTCTATCGCCGTGGCCTTCTGCGTAAGGCTCTTCCCCGAATACCACAATGGCGACATCTGGCTTAGTTTCAAAATCGCCCTCAGCAGAAAGCTCTACGTTACCACCTGCACTTTCGACATGCTCTTGTATACCGTCGTAAATAGAGCTACCGCCTGGGAAGTCGGCATTAGTATTGTTGGTGCCTTGCCACGTAATACTCCAGCCACCAGACTGCTTACCAATGTTGTCGGCGCCATCACCGGCCACTAATATATTTTGATTTGCAGAAAGAGGCAGAGTTTTATCTTTGTTTTTCAGCAGTACAAGTGACTCACGTACCGCTTGTGCTGCTACTTCGCGATGCTCAGCTTTGCCAATTAATGAACGGTTACCTGAAAGTGGTCGATTTGCTGGGCTAGGCTTATCGAAAAGGCCCGCTCGTACTTTCACACGAAGAATACGGCGCACAGCATCATCGATACGCGTCATCGCGATAGTGCCATCTTTCACTTGAGCGAGGGTATTGTCGTACAGTACCTTCCAATCGTTAGGTACCATGAAAATATCCAGACCCGCGTTGATAGCTTGCGCGCAGTCTTCGTTATTACAGCCTTTAACTTGCCCATGGCCGTTCCAATCGCCTACTACGAAGCCGTCAAAGCCCATTTGGTCTTTAAGTACATCATTTAATAGATACTTATGACCGTGAAGTTTGTCGCCGTTCCAGCTGTTGAACGACGCCATGACAGACTGTGCCCCAGCGGTCAATCCGCCAACATAACCTTGAGCATGAATATCGAACAGGTTTTGCTCGCTAGCTACGTTGTCACCTTGATCGTCTCCGCCTACGGTACCGCCATCACCGACAAAGTGTTTTACTGTGCTGATTACACGCTGATCGCTTAAAAAGTCTTTGTCAGCAGCACCTTGTAGACCTTTAACCACTGATGCAGCATACTCTCTTACAATCGCTGGGTCTTCAGAATAGCTTTCATAGGTTCTACCCCAACGGTCGTCACGTACAACAGCAACTGTTGGCGCAAATACCCAATCAATGCCCGTCGCCATCACTTCTTTCGCTGTGATATGAGCAATTTTCTCTACTAGCTCAGGGTTATTTGCCGCACCTAAACCTATGTTATGAGGGAATAAAGTGGCGCCAATAACATTGTTATGACCGTGGACAGCATCAGTACCCCACATCGTTGGGATTGTCGAACCATCTAGGCTGTCGTCAATGGAAGCTTGATATAGCTTTTCGGCAAGTTCCACCCAATCTTCAGGTGTTGCATGCTTGTCGTTATTCGGAAATGCGCCACCACCGTTAAGGTAAGAGCCAAACCCATACTTGCGCATATCTTCAACAGTGATGTTGCGAATTTCTGGCTGAATCATCTGCGCAATTTTCTGCTCAAGCGTCATGGTAGATAATATATCTTCAACCTTTTTTTCTACCGCTGGGTCAGACTTTACTTCGATATCTAGCTTAGGCCATATCTCACTGGCTTTATTCGATTTTTCTACGGCACTGTTAACTGAAGACGCGTCTTCATCGGATGCACAAGCGCTAACTAAGACACTGACCAGTGCACCTGCAACAACCTTCGCGATTAGACTTTTTCGCATTATAAATCCTCGTTACTTTTCAGTGGTTTGAAATTTAGATACGCGACTTCCTACAAGGCCATAATAAGCGATGTAAAGATAGCACGAAGCGGGTAATAGGAATGAAAGCGTGACCCCAATTGAGTCGGCCAGCATACCTTGAAAAAGAGGAACGATAGCTCCGCCCACAATAGCTAGGCATAAAATGCCTGAACCTTGCGGTGTGTCCTTACCTAGTTGCTGTAGTGCAAGACTGAAAATGGTAGGGAACATAATTGAGTTAAATAAACCTACGCCTAATATACTCCACAGCGCAAGGTCACCCGTACTTGAAAGTGATAGCAAAATAAGACCAATTGCCATACAAGCATTAAAGGCCAATACATAACCGCCAGAGATTTTTTGCATAACAACAGCGCCGATAAAGCGCCCTACCATGGCTCCACCCCAGTAATACGCCAGCAGTTTTGCCGCGCCAGCTTCAGTTACGCCGCCCACCGCTGGGCTAGCTAAGTAGTTAACTAGCATACTACCAATGGCAACTTCAGCACCTACGTACATAAATATACCCACCGCACCTAATACAAGGTGCTTGTGATGCCATGCGCCGCCTTTAAATACACCTGCATTTGCGCCTGTGTGGTTAAGCTTAGGTAACTTTAAGTACATGAATACAAGAGCTAGAAGCAGTAGCGTAGCCGCCAGTATAAGATAAGGAACCTGCACATCTGACGGGCTTGGCGTGCCGCCACCGTGCTCACCTGTGGCACCGTAGATAAGATAAGAGCCGAAGAATGGCGCCACCGTGGTACCAAACGCGTTGAATGCCTGGGTCATGGTAAGTCGTGACGATGCTGTTTTAGGGTCTCCAAGTGCTGTAACAAATGGATTGGCAGACACTTGAAGTATGGTTATACCTGACGCCAACACAAAGAGCGCCAACAAGAAAACACCATAAATTTGACTAGACGCAGCAGGGAAAAACAGCAAACAGCCTACACATGCTATACCTAAGCCAAGCACAATGCCTTTTTGGTAACCAATGCGCGACACAACCATTCCCGCGGGGAGCGATACGATGAAATAAGCGCTAAAGAAACAAAATTGAATCAACATTGCTTGCGTAAAGCTAAGGTTAAAAGCTCCTTTTAGATAGGGAATAAGAATGTCGTTCAAACATGTAATAAATCCCCACATGAAAAACAACGTGGTAAGTGAGATTAGCGCAAAACGGTAGCCACCGTTTGCCCCTTGCTCTTGGGCGGATGAAATATTCGGCTGAACTGGTGTGTCCACAAGTAACCTCTGTTGCTATTTTTCTGATTAATGATAAATTTACATTTGAAAGCGCTTACATGATTATCCGAATTATTTTGTAAGCGCTTACATTGAGTAGATAATTACATGAAGCGTTATCGAATTCAATGTAAATATGATGTTATTTGCTTAGCGATTAGCAAAGCAAATATGACGAAATTGTTATTGCTAGGACATTTCTACGATGAAAGACATTAACCTTCCATCCAATTCTATGATGCTTTCTAAAGACTTTCTGTTTGGTGTAGCAACATCAAGCTTTCAAATAGAAGGTGACAGAAAAGGAAGGTTGGACTGCATTTGGGACACCTTCTGTGAAGAAGACGGAACGATCTCGGATGCAACAAACGGCGATATTGCTTGCGATCATGTTGCGTTATGGAAGCAAGATGTAGCGCTCATCGAAGATTTAGGAGTAGATGCCTATCGGTTATCTATTTCTTGGCCTCGCGTGATGCTACAAGACGGTACCGTCAATGAAGTTGGCATGCAGTTTTATGTCAACTTGGTCAATGAAATCGTAAAACGTGGTATGAAAGTGTTTGTAACGCTTTATCATTGGGATTTACCGCAGTTCCTTGAAGACAATGGCGGCTGGCTAAACCGCGATACCGCCTACGCATTTGAAAAATACGCAGAGGCCGTGGCAAAGGCATTGGGCGAGAAAGTTTATTCTTACGCCACGTTAAACGAGCCATTTTGCTCTGCTTATTTAGGCTATGAAGCCGGTATTCATGCGCCTGGTAAAACAGGGATGGGCAACGGGCGTAAAGCAGCGCACCACCTGCTGCTTGCGCATGGATTAGCATTGAAAGTACTTAACCATCATTGCCCGAATAGTCAAAACGGTATTGTGCTTAACTTTAGCAATTGCCATACAACAACGAATTCTAGTGAAGATAAGCACGCGGCTAAGCTGGCCGACGACTACCATAACCAGTGGTATTTAAAGCCGATAATAGAAGGTAAATATCCAGATATTATCGACATGCTCGATGCTGATAGCAAACCAGAAATACTTGAGGGTGATATGGATATCATTTCTCAACCTATCGATTATTTGGGTATTAATTTCTACACACGCACCCTGTATCAAAGTGATGGAAATGGTTGGTTTGAGATTGTTCCACCAGCAACAAAAGAGCTAACCGCTATGGGCTGGGAAATTACCCCTAACGCATTTACCGAACTGCTTGTTGATCTTAACGAGCGCTACGACTTACCGCCTATTTATATTACCGAAAACGGTGCGGCAATGGATGATGTCCTTAATAACGGTGAAGTTATAGATGATACGCGTACCGCTTATTTTCACACTCACTTAAATGCCGTAAATAGAGCGATGGAAAAGGGTGTGGACATTCGCGGGTATTTTGCTTGGAGCCTAATGGACAACTTTGAGTGGGCGCTAGGTTATTCAAAGCGTTTCGGTATTGTTTATGTTGACTACGACACTCAAAAACGCACGTTAAAACAAAGTGCTTTAGCTTATTCAAAACTGGTGAAGAGTCGCATTAATGGGTACATTAGCGGTATTAAAGAAGAGTAAGTACTAGAAACCGTATGGCAACCATTTACCAAGTATCAGAAGCAGCAGGAGTATCGCTGGCAACCGTCTCACGCGTTATGAACGGAAACGCAAAAGTCAGCGAGCGTACACGCAAGAAAGTAGAGGACGCCATGGCATCGCTGGGCTATCAGCCTAATGCTATTGCTCAATCTCTAGCATCAAACCGCACCAATAGTGTAGGTTTACTTGTTTCCGAACTGCATGGCTCCTACTTTGGTGACTTGATGAGTACGGTTGAACACGTGCTAAAGAAAAGTGGTAAGCATGTAATCATAACCGCGGGACACGTCGATGAAGAGCGTGAACACGAAGCCATAGAGTTTTTGAAAAGCCGCCGTTGTGACGCGCTTATCTTGCACGCTGAGGCCGTCTCTGACGACTACTTGAAAAAGCTGGTCGACAGCAAAGTCCCGGTTGTAGTGATTAACCGAAAAGTAGACGATCTAGAGCAACATTGCTTTGTTGTAGACAACGTAAAAGGTGGCTACTTGGCTACGAAGGCGGCCATCGACGCGGGTCATACGAAGATAGCTTACATTAGCGGCCCGCTATTTAAAAAAGATGCGAGCGATCGTCTTGCTGGCCACAAAAAAGCCCTTGAAGAAGCAGGACTTACATTTGACAGCAACAGCTTGTTCGAAGGCGACTTTCATGAGTCTTCGGGACAGGAAGGGATGCAGCATCTTCTGGCGACCTTCCCAGACTTTACCGCCCTTGTATGCGCAAACGATGAAATGGCCTCTGGCGCAATGACGGCGGCTCGAGAAGCTGGATTTGATATCCCAACTCAGCTTTCCATTGTTGGCTTCGATAACGTGCTATTTTCGCGCTATCTTTATCCTAAGCTAACAACCATTAATAACCCTATTCACGCTATGGGAGAAATGGCCGCTTATTGGGTACTTGAACATGTTTATGACATTAAAAGTCCTATCCCAATTGAGCACTTATTTGTTCCTGAAGTCGTCGATAGGGACACACTAGGCAAATTATAAAATGCATAAAGCCCTGACTCCCTCGCTATACTATACGCTCATTGTTTCCCTTGGTGGGTTCATATTTGGTTTTGATGCCAGCGTAATAGCCGGAGCCAATGGCTTTATTGATGCCGAGTTTAACCTAAGTGATTGGCAGCAAGGTTTTGTAGTCAGCTCTCCTACGTTGGGCGCACTTATTGCCATGCTCTTTGCAGGCGGCATAAGCGATGCTATCGGAAGACGAAAAGCCCTGATTCTTGTAGCTTTCTTGTATTTGCTTTCCTCCATAGGCTCTGCCCTTGCCCCTAGTTTCGAACTGCTAGTGCTGGCTCGCTTTATTGGCGGCATAGCATTTTGCTCACTCATCGTTGCCCCACTGTATATTTCAGAGATTAGCTCACCAGAAAACCGTGGAAAAATGGTATCGGTGAATCAACTCAACATTGTATTCGGTTTCGCCTTGTCCTATTTCACTAACTACTACTTGCTACAGCTTAGCGGCAGCGGAGCAGCTTGGGTTGCCGATTGGGGTTTAGACACTCACCTATGGCGCTACATGCTAGGGCTAGAAGTCATTCCAGCCGCGCTGTGGTTTGGCCTACTATTTACTATTCCACGTAGTCCTCGATGGTTAGTACTAAAAGGTAGGCAAGAAGAAGCAGAGCAGGTGATAAACCGCCTTTTCGATAAGACACAAGCCCATGCACTTGTTGTGGATATTGCGTCTTCGCTTAATGAGAAGACTTGGACGCTGCGCGAGCGCCTTGTTTTTTTAAAAGCAAAAGCCATGCGCTTTCCTTTGATGGTAGGAATCATTATTGCCATTGCGCAGCAAATTACTGGTATCAACGTTATCTTTTTCTATGCACCTACTATTTTTGAACAAAGTGGCGTGGGCACTAACGCCGCTTTTATGCAGGCGGTATGGATTGGTGTAGTGAATGTCGCCTTTACTGTTGTGGCAATGGTGACTATTGATAAATGGGGAAGAAAGCCGCTACTTATTGTGGGTCTAATAGGTGTTGTAATTAGTATGGCTGTCTGTACCTTCGGCTTTAAACAAGCCACTTACCAAGTTCAACAAACTGCCGTTAGCACTATTCAACAAGACGCACCCATCGCAGCAAGCAAATTAGAGCCTTTAACCAACCAAGTCTATTATTCGGACGTGGAGTTTAAACGGGTGCTTAAAACTGTTTTATCAAGTGAAGAGTTTGATACCTATCAGCAGCCATTGCTTACAAGTAGTATCACTATGAACGCGCCCTTAGTGCTATTTGGCATTATCGCGTTTGTAGCCTCTTTCGCCATGTCTTTAGGCCCTGTGATGTGGGCGATGCTCGCCGAAATCTTTCCTAATCAAACTCGCGGCTTGGCTATCTCTTTGGTGGGCGTCATTAACTCTTTAACCAGCTTTCTAGTTCAAATTATCTTTCCATGGGAGCTGGCTAACTTAGGGGCAGCCACAACATTTGCCATTTACGGCTGTTTCGCATTAGTCAGCCTAATTTTGGTTGCTAAGCTCTTTCCTGAAACTAAGGGTAAAAGCTTAGAAGACATTACAAGAAACTTTGAACACGAGGCTATGAAATAGCGCACTGTGTTTGCAGTGAAGTTTTAATGTCGGCTTCGCCTAGTTGAAGGTGCGTTTTTACGTTTAGCGCGTCTGGTGTTGTGTGGGATGCGACTAAAATCAATGTAGTAGCAGAAAGACTATTCAGTACCTTACTCACCTTTTGTTGTGTATAAGAGTCTAACCCTTCAAAAGGCTCATCTACAGCAAGAACTGGCGGCTTTGCTAATATTGCGCGAGCTAGTGCCAAACGCTTTCGCTCGCCGCCAGATAGAGGCCTTCCAGCTTTTCCTACCCAATTCGTCAAAGGCAAAATCGCTTCCAAGCCAAGCGCAGACAACAACTCACTCATTTCATTTTGAGAAATATCGTTACCCGCCGGATCTAGGTTTAAAGATATACTCCCAGATA
>CEPQ01009520.1_pt1 | contig 12154 bp, 17 predicted proteins | sample 530411 | NCBI WGS metagenome assembly CEPQ01 (sample SAMEA2620039, study PRJEB7988) | marine metagenome | isolation source: saline water (ENVO:00002010), including
CGCTCTGATGATTAGGACGCTCCAAGAAAACTTGACCAAAGAAGAGTATACCAATCTAACCAAGGCCGCTAACATCGTTTATAAAATCAATCAGAGGAGGCAGGAGTATCTATTGCAGGAAGGACTGATTGATGAGGAAACTTTAGAGACTTGGAATAAGAACGAAAACTTCAAGAGAACTTACGTTCCATTGCGTGGCATTACTGACGTGGTGAATAATGACTTCTTTGAAGAGCCCCTCGCTCCGGGCAAGTTAGGCATCAGGGGTTATGAATCTAAGGCAGTTGGAGGAAGAACCAGTCCAGCAGAGAACACATGGGCGTGGTCTATCATGCAGATGGATCATGCATTTGATCGGGCAGAGAAGAACAAAGTAGTTAAGTCTTTTGCCAGACTGATCTTGAACAATGAAGATGACTTCAAGAATGACATGATTGTTGTCAGTCGTGAGCAATTCAAGAAGGGTGTTGACCCCGCAACTGGTGGGCTATTCTTAACTGGTGAGAACATACGTGGGCTTCATCCAGAGAATGCGTCAGACCCAGCGCATAACATAGGCTTCAAAGATAATGGTAAGGAGTGGGTTATTGTAGTGCGGGACAAGAGGATAGGTGAGGCTTTTAACCGAACCAACATGAGTGACTCTGGTGTCATCATGCAGTGGTTCTCTAATGTCAACCGATTCTTCAGCGCCATCCACACCTCCCTCAGTCCTGAGTTTGTTCTCGTTAACTTTGTTCGAGACTTTCAGACCGCAATGATCAACTTGCAGAGTGACAAGCAGACCATCGCTCAGTTGAAAGACGTGGAAGGATTGTCCAAGCAGGTGATGAAGGACGTAAAGAATGCAGCCATAGGTTTGAAAGAGTTCATCCGTGAGAACAAAACGGATACTGAATGGTCTGATCTGGCTAGAGAATTCTCAGCAGAGGGTGGACGAATTGACTTCTTTGGATTCAGAGATGCCCGTGACTTTGAGAAAAATCTTAATGATTACATCAAGGATACCACAGCGGCAGGAGCTCGACGTTGGAAGAACCGGATGCTTGAGTTCGTTGGTGAATACAACGCAGTCTTTGAGAATACCATGCGTCTCTCCACTTACAAGAATGTGCGTGATGCTTTTATATCTAATGGCATGGCAGAGGCTGACGCCAAGAGACGTGCCGCTGACGTAGCCAGAAACCTGACGGTCAACTTCTCCCAGAAGGGAGAGAAGACGCAAGCACTCAACTCCCTCTACCTATTCTTTAATGCATCGGTTCAGGGTACTGTGCGTATGTTTCAGGCGATGCTCAGGAGACCTCCGGGTCAGCGAGGCATGACTCGTGTGCAGAAGATCATGAGTAGCATTGCCCTGTTCGGCTTTGCTCAGGGAATCATCAACTCCCTACTAGCAGGTGATGACGAGGATGGAATCAATCGCTACCGCCAAGTAGATCTCAAGACCAGAGAGAGACAGGCTCACATTTACCTTCCGGGGTTTGACGTGTTCATTAAGATCCCTCTCCCCTACGGATACAATATACCCTACGCTATCGGAGACTCCTTGGCCGCTCTAATGATGGGTCACACCACAGGACCAAAGGCGGCATCACATCTGTTCTCCACCACGGTGGATTCATTCCTTCCATTCTCGTGGGGAGGCAGTGACAATCTGCTCATAAGTTCTGCCAAGACCATCTCGCCAACACTCTTTGATCCACTCATAGACTTGGCAGTGAACGAGAGTTACTTCGGTCAACCCATTTATAAGGAAGCCCCCTACGGCTCCGCAGATCCCCCCTCAGAGCGATACTGGTCTTCGACAGCCGCGCCATTCAAATCTGTCTCTCGTTTCATCAACGCGATTACAGGGGGCTCTCAGGTCAAAGCTGGGTGGGCAAGTATCCCGCCGGATATATTTGAGCACATCTGGGAGACTACAGTGGGTAGTGCCGGTAGATTTGTGACTAAGACCACCAACCTAGCGTGGTCGATTGGTCCGATGCCCGGACGCATCACTCACCCGGAGAGCAGGGATATTATCTGGAGTAAGGTTCCCTTTGCCCGACGGTTCTTCCATGATCCTACGGCATCCAAGAACAGATTCGCCTACGACAAGTACTCCTACTACGAGGAATCCATAAGGTCAGCAACGAGTCTTAACACCGGTATCAAGGAAGTCTATGGTGTGGGGAAGATGTATAAGAATTTTCAAAAGAGCGACGACTATAAACTCTTTCGACTCAATGAATACAGGAAGGACATCGCGGGAAGGATCACCAAACTTCAGAAGGATCGAGCCCAGATCAGACGCAATCGTATCATGCGTGACGACATCAAAGAAGATAGGATTAATAACATTAATCAGAAGATGCAGGATCTAAGGCTCAGGCTCGTGAATAAGGTTGATGCAGTCCTAGAGTAATGAAGAATCCTAAGTTAGTCGTGGTTGAGTGGAGAGATATTCTTGGCACCTCCGGATGGGAGAAGCCATCGGAAGTAGATCCTCCTACCTTCTGGACGGTGGGCTACCTAATTACCAAGAACAAAAATACCATTAAGATAGCCGCGACTAAAGATGAGAAGGGCGAGTGGAGTACAATCACTGCCTTCCCATCTGGGTGTGTTACAAAGATTAACTATAGTCCCTCATAATTCTACGGAGGGTGACTGTCTTGACCCCATCGTAATAACCCTCGCCATCCAGTTCCTCTAGCATTATAATACCTCTCCACCACTGGTGCTCGGTGTCTCGACACCAACTCTCTGAGTACTCAGGGTGAGAGAAGCAACCCGCAGACAACCCAAAGATTTTCTGTCCATCAGGACGTGTGTGTTCTGCGTGGTTGTACAGATGTGAATGACCTTGAACGGCGGAGCAGTGAAGTTTAGAAACCAGTGTATGTCCTATGTGGAGACTAGAGATAGGTCGTCCAGAGATACCCGCAGTGAAGTAGTGCGAGAAGGTGATTCCCTCTATCGTCACGCACTGCTTGAAGGGGACAATTTCCCACCCAAACCCCTCGTACTGTAGATCTTCGATGCCTATTGTTCCATCTAACTCCGCTTGAGAGTTGATGGCTCTAGTAATTCTATCCTCATGATTACCTATACACATTACTAAGCGTGGCCTATACTGCTTCTTGCCGTTCCTTCTTTTTCTAGCGTTGTGCATCGTCATCGCCTCGAACAGAAGTTCTTGCGCGTTGACCGCCGCCGCTACATCCTTCTTGTATCTCCTTCCCTCAAATCCTTTAGTCCCCCTGTCGTAAGAAGACAGAGACGGCAGGTCGGCTAGATCCCCCAAGCAAACTACACACTCAGGTTGCTCCTCCATGAGTAGCCGACCCACTGCTCTGAATCTTTCGTTGTTGTAATCCGGGTGGGCATGAGGATCAGGAATGATCATAAGTTTCATGGTAATCTTTCCATGTCAGATAATTTGCGCTGAAGAGTATCTAATTCTGGTTTAGTTAGCCAAGGTACTTGGTCTTCTTCTAATTCTTCTTCCAGTTCATCTACTAGGTTATAAATACAGGACAAGCAAGTGTGACAAAAAGCCACTGGCAAAGTACCAAACTCACCCTCAACCCCACCCTCATCCTTAATATCAAATTCACACCTACAAATTGAGCAAATCATATTTCATATCTTAGATGTAATAGGTATAGGAGCAGATTTTTTATCTGCCATCTTTTTCAGTTCTTCAGCCAGAGCAATTGCCACTGCGGGATAGAGCAGGTATTCTTCGTTATTTATATCAAGTACAATGATCTCACTTCTTGAACTATACGACTGTACAAAAAATGTCCTTACTTCATTTTTGAGCCATTTAGATTTCATAATATTTCACACTTGTCCCCGGAACATGCGAGTTCCTGACTTCCGATTGTGTTGTCTTCGTGTTCCTCGATTGCATCCCAGTCGATTCTTGAGATTTTTTTAAACGAGGAGAAGGTTTCTTTAGTAATCTCCTCATAAGGAGCGACCTCATACGAGTGGCTATCATCTGCCCTCGGTAGAAAACTGACACCGCTCAGTATGTCGAAGTTCGAGTAGCACCACGCACCAACCTCCATCCATTCGTCTTCACCTACATAGATTGTAACACTAGGCTTGTGTTCGCACCAGTGTAACGCAAACCTCTTCCAGATTTCAAGGTGCTCTATCGCAGTCACATCATTCCTAGTTCGTGACTTGGCGGGAGACCCCATAGGGAAAGAGAAAACTATAGCCTCTTTATTGTACGGGTCGTCCTCGTATGGAACCCCGGCATCAATGATGGCCTGATTCAATGGGTCTTTTTTGTCTTGCCTAATCCTTCTGATGTACCACTTCGAGTACGAAGGATGCAAGCCCGACCCACCTACGGCAGTGAGTTGGGAGACAGTACCTGACGGCTTGATGCAAGTGATGGCGGCAGATGGGTTGATGTCCAGTTGTCTAGCCCACTTCTCATTGGTCTTGATTGCTATGTCTCTCCACTTCTGCAACTGTTCGGGAGATGCATTCAGAACGATTGGGCAATCAAATACTCCAGTCATGCTCACACCGAGGAGTCTTTCCTCCTCTGCATTCTTCTTCCAGATGGGTCTAACGTATCTGAAATCAGTCAGCATGGATTGAATGGTTCCTAGGATAGTGGCGTATTCTACCTTCTTTTCCACATCTTCGTGTCTGTCAGAGGGTCTGAGGATGCATTCTGTGAGGTTGCACACACCAGATGACCGCAGAACGATCTCAGAACAGGGGTTACAGCCGAACTCATAGTCCTTTTCCCTCCTCTCTGGCATCAATTTCTTAGTGGCTTCTCGATTGAAGACACCCCTCTCACCACTGCGTGATTCATAAAGCGCAGTCCACTCCCTCATGTATACCCCCATGTCTGGCTTCTCTGTGTAACACACACTGTTGTTAGCCAAAGCACGTTGGGGGTTTTCAACCCACCACTGTCCTGACTTGGCATGCCTCATGCGTTCATCAGTTAAATTACTTAAACTAATTTCGGCGGCTCTACGAACTCCGCCCACCACCACGCTCTCGCCGTTCCAACACATCAGGTCATGGCACTCAATGCTCGTGAGGCGGCGGCTGGTCGCGGATTTAAAAGTGGCGATATAGTGGCTAAATAATCTTTCCAGTGGATCTGGGCCAGATGCCCTTCCACCAAAAGTCTTGAGTCTTGCCCCTGCAGGACGAATCCTGCTGTAATCTACCTTGGGTATCATCCCTTGATATAGAAGGCTAACCAATTCTCTCAGAGCCTTAGCCCACCCTATCTTGCTATCGCTCACGATGATGGTGGTATCGGATTCATGGAAGTCATCGGCCACTTCTGGCAATCGGTTAATGAACTGACGTTCCACGCTAAACCCTACACCCGTACCGCATAGCAGGACATAGAGGGACTCATCAAAGGCTCGGATATGATCAACTGCCAGATAGGCGCAGTTATATCCCGCCATATTATCTCTGGACAATGCCCCGCTTCCTGTTTCTGGATCTGCCGTCATTAAGGCTCTCATGGAAGGCATTACCTCCATATCCATGATGGCCTCACGGAGATAGTTTGGGAAGTTCCCACTGACGTCACTCATGTAATCGCAGTAACGGTTCACGGTTTCTTCCCATGTTTCCCTGCGTCCTTCAGAGTCCAGATACCTAGCATACCGGCTCTTGTGGATTAACTTCTGATATTCTGAAATCATCCTTCTCTCCCAATTAGTTTCTCTTTCTGGGCTACCACTATTCGATGCTTTGCATGTTTCACGTTTTTGAATTTCTCTCTGAGCCGTTGCTCATTAGACCATATGACAAATTCATCTAAGGTCATAGCGGTGTGGTTCTGGAACCAATCTTCCCAAGGGATTGCGCCTTTAGGGGTCAACTCATGGCGCATAGGCCAGATGTGCCTCGCTAGATGATATATGCGAAAAACCTGTTCCTCATCCTCTTGCCACGAAAGATTGGGGGGACGAAGCCCCCCTCCCTCTCCCTTAGAATGGTAGCGAGTCATCCTCGCTTGTTGAAGAAACTGAAGAACTGTTTTTCTTGGCTCCCATCTGCATTGAGTATGCAACGATACTTGTGGAATGCTTTTCCACTCCTTCCCGGTCAGTGTACTTACTGTAAGTGATCCTTCCCTCCACGTACAGTTCCTGACCTTTCTTCACATACTCGTTAACTGTGTCAGCGAGTTTACCAAAGAACGTAACCTTATGCCAGTCGGTTTTCTCTTTGTCGCCGTAACCGGAGTTAGTGGCAAGGGACAGATTGGCAACTGTATCCCCTTTGCCTGTTTCATTAATGATGGGGTCTGCCCCAACGCGCCCTACTAATATTACCTTATTCACATTCATCTTACATGACTCTCCTGTCGTGCCATTCTGGGTTGTACTTCTTTACCAACTTCCAAAGGGAGAGAGCATGATTGAACATGGTTTGAAATCTATTCACGTCTTCATGCTCCCATACGAGAACGCGGGGAGAACCCACGTCTATAAATACATTGAGCAACCTGCGACCACTCCCTAAACCTTGGGCATAGGCGGCAAGTTGGGTTCCGTAGTCATCATACACCATTTTCTTTACGTTCGGTTGATCTGGAAACTCTTTGGTCTTGAAGTCTACCACCCATTCATCGTTGTGTAAATCAACCTTACCACCGTAACCGGAATGATGGGCAAATGCTTTTTCGGATACCCACGCCCCACCTTCACTGCTACACACTTCTTTGAGTTTGAGATCCACCGTCTCGCATAATTGTTGATAAGCAACAGGAACGTCGACATTACTGTAGTACTTCTCCAGTTGATCGTGGATTATAGTGCCTCGCCCCATGACGTCCTGTTGCTTTTTGTTAAATCTATCCCGCGCTAACTTTTCAAATTCTGGGAACCCTCCGCCAGCACCAAGATTTTCAGCGGAATGGGTTTCAGTCCACAGGGCACCCATTAGTTCGCTCTGAATCCATTTCGTTAGCATGGGTCGGGCTACCACATCATTCCAGATAGTGGAGACAGAAGGCACCCAACCATGCTTTCGTGCATCTCTCAGCGTGGATGGGCGCATCCCATTCTTTCCCTCTACCTCGTAACAGGGATTGCCTTCTTTGTCATACCAGTGGCTCATGAGTCTTGCCTAAATTCTTCTGACTCGTCCTCAGAGTAGACGCCATATTTGTATGCACCACACAGTTTAAGGACGGCTCTTGCCTTGGCTCTCTTCTCTGCCATTTCCACGAGATAGGTGTGGGAGACATTCCCATTTGGGTATGCTCCTTTGATGGCGCTACCGTAACTCTGGACAGCATCTCTCTGGCCTACGGCAACTGCCTTGATAACGGCGAAATCTTTCTCGATCACTTCGCTCTCGAAGGTAACTCGGATATTGAGGTTGTTCTGGATCTTCTCAACTCCGGACAGTTTGATGATTGCCCACTTGCCTTCCTTGTTAAAGATATCCTCTTCCACAACGAGGCCATGTTCCTTGACCAGTTGGTTTAGGAAATCCCTTTTGGTCAGTGGTGGGTTTTCTCCGGCAAGTTTTTTCATACGCGCCTCATGCTTTTTCGTTAACGATTTTAACTGAATGGCATCCACTTCCTTTTCATCTGCTTTCTGCCATTCCTCTTCCTGACGTTGCCTTTCGTTTTGTTCCTGTTGCTCCCATCCTGCGTTAAGCGGAGCCCTTATACCATCAGGACCACGAAGGTCTTCACTAAATTCCACCGTTGCTTCTATTGCTTCTGCTGAATGTCCGTTAGCCATTAGTCGAATATCTCCTCTTTCAGACCGATAAAATCACCGCGCAAGGATTCAATTAGTTCGCCCTGCTCTTTAACGATCCAAATTAATTTTGTTAAAGTTTCATCTAGCGTAAACAATCCTTTCGCATCTTCTTGAGGGAAGGGAATTCCATCTGCGCTAAACCCTAGCACATCTTTAGGTATTAAGTCGTCTATCTTAGCCATGTGTCACCTCGTGGGCTGCTTTTATAACTTTAATGGCTACTGCAAGATCCCCAGCGCACGAATTTAGTAATGCAACGGCGCAGGTGCCCATGTCATCCCATCCATCGCAAATCTCACCTTTATCCAGACTGGCCGCATACATTAAAGTATGTTGCCCCTTTTCTTTATCAAAGATGTCTTTTGGAACCTCTTCCCTAGTAAAACCGTTTGTCTTATCCATGTGTCACCTCCGGGACGTCTGCCCCTAATTCTATACCAAGTTGAACTGCCCTTTCAATCAGTTCAGACATTTCACTTACATTCATGTCCGAGGTTGATCGAAGCCTACTTCGTTTCTCGCCCTTTAGATTTAGAAAATCTTCTGCGCCAAAAACAGATTCAATAATGATGTCCTTGATCTCTCCCTTGCTGTGCCCTGTCTGGTCTGCTATTGTACCACACCATGCATGGAACATGTCATTCTGTTCTAGTGAGCGGTTCTTGTTATAGGGGCGCATGATGACCTCAAGCGGTTGCTCATTATCAATCGACTGATCTTTAATGTAACCAGAGCAGAAGTCTCTGATGCGCTTATCGCGCAGTATCCATCGCTTCACCATCAGTTTACATTCGACCTCTTTACCATGTCGATTGAATCTACTGTAGTTTCAAATCCCTGATCAGTGTCGCCTACTTTAAATGCGGCTCCATCCACCAAGTTAAATATTTCTTTGGTGAGGATGTGTTTGGCGACCTCAACTAAGGATTCATGATCTTCACCATCATCTACCCACAGGGTCAGCATCGCTACCACTTTATAAGGTGTTCGAGTGTTGCCCGGTATTGTGTCTTTACTAGCCATATTAATTGATCCTCTTTCGTATATTCTAACGCATGACACATCTCATGGCAAGCCCTACAGGCGGGAATTGCGTGAAGATCCAGAGGTTTTTGACCCATTCCTGTACCAATTCTGACATGATGCGCGTCAACTCCGTATTTACCACACCCCCAGCAGGGTTGTGTCCTCACCCACTGGAGATATTTGACTTTCCCATTCAAGTATGCTATGGTATCACGCTGACACGGTGCTGTCAACTATGCTGACATATCAGGAAAAAAGGGAATATCTAATGACGGTTTTGTTTCGGTCAAAAAAACTGAGCAAGTCCGAAAAGCTCGTCGCCCTTGCGCTGGCATTTAAGATTGATTATACTGGAGTCACCAGAATGACGCAAGCGGAGATAGGGGCTATGGCATCCTTGACACCCAAAGGAGTTCGCACTGTTCTTCAGCGCCTGACACAGAAGATTCAACTTGAGGTCAGGAAAGAGAAGGGTCGCAACACCTATTACTTTATACAGTGGGCTCAGATATGAGCCGTTCAAAACTATGGGCACCGATTCCGGTCTATGTTCTACAAGACCATAGGCATAAATCTGGTCATTTAAGGGTTTTGGGGGCTATTTTAAGCTGCCCTCAACCTTATTTTCCCAGTCTTGATGAAATAGCAGTCAGAAGCGGTCACCCAAGGAAATATTGTAGTAACCTAATCTCTGAAATGGTCAAATTTGGTACCTTGGAAAGGGAGCAAAGGTACAATTCTACCAATGTGTACAAGCTGACCAGTTATGAGTCCACAACTGATGTGAAGAGTGAGTCCACAACCCTTGTGGATACAGAGTCCACAACTGTTATGGATACAGAGTCCACAACTGTTATGGAACTAAAAGAATCTTTAAAAGAAGATATAAATAAGGGGAATGGAGTTTTAAAGGGGTTTGAGAACTTCTGCTCCGTCTATCCTAGACACAGATTGGGGCTGAAAAGGAGGCTCCATGAATACTGGACGCTAAATAGGCTTGAAAAGTCTTCCAAGGTTATTGTAAACTCCGTGAAGGAGCACGCTGACACCCCTGAGTGGAAAGAAAAGAATGGCATGTTCGTTCCGGGTGCTCAGAAGTTTCTTGAAGAGGAAAGGTGGGTTGTGTATACTGCGCCCGAACTTACACAATACGAGGAAGACTGATGAGACTAATCACCCCAGACTTAGATGACTTTATGAACCCTGTAGATGTAGAGGGTCACGTCTTCTCCCCTAATAACTTTAGGGAAGAGACATTATCTTGGATCGAAAACCGAAACCTTAAAGCTGGGTGTCAACTGCCCTGTCTAAAGAAAACAGATCTGCGCATTATTCCCGGCTCCATGACAGTGTGGGCAGGAGTGAATGGCCACGGCAAATCTGCCTTGGTTCAGCAGTTCTGTTTGTGGTGGGCGGCAGGCAAGTACACTGATAAAGATGAGAAGGTTTTGTTCTGGTCGCCTGAAATGGCATTCCATGTTCAGATTGAACGCATGGTGAAACAGACGCTTGGCGTGGGTGAGCCCACAACTATGGCCGCAAGTTATATCATGGACTATCTGGAAGGAAAAGTGTTCATCTATGGAAAGGAAGAACACGTACAGGCATCAGAGATAATCGCTCTGGCTCGATGGGCGTCTGCCAATGGGTTTACGCAGTTAGTAATTGACTCATTGATGATGGTAGACCTCCAGACAGATCAGGCCAATCTCAATCTAGGCCAGAAGAACTTTGTCCGGATGCTCAAGGAGGCGGCTCGGACTACTGGACTCCACATTCACTTGGTTGCCCATATGCGTAAGGGGGAATCAGAAACCAAGATGGGAGACAAGATGGATATTAAAGGGAGTGGAGAAATCTCTGACCTCTCTGATTACGCCTTCCTTATCTGGAAGGATGTACGCAAGCAGGAGAAGCTGTATAATAATCCGGAAGACGAGGAATGGCTACGCAAGCCTGATGGATATCTCAAGTGCGTAAAGAATCGGTATGATCCAGAGCATCCATGCTTGGCTCTGTGGTTCAGTGGCGCACCGTTCTCGTTCAAGAGCGGGCGTAGGGCGGATATCCCTAGATTGCTTGAGCCAAGTAAACAAGAGTTAGAGAGTGGCTACGTCCCGAAGTAAAGGAGAAGAGTTATTCATCGAGCAGTTGAAGGTTGCGGGGCTGCTGATTCCGGAAGAGGAGTATAAGTTCCTTCCGGATCGGCGCTTCCGTTTTGATTTCGCTTGGCCTCGTTGGAAACTGGCAGTTGAAATCGAGGGAGCAACATGGTCTGGAGGTAGGCACTCTAGGGGTAAGGGATTCGAAAACGATTGCATTAAGTATAATTTGGCAGTCAGAGATTTATGGAGGGTTCTTAGGTTTACCACTCAAATGGTGAAGGATGGACGAGCCATTATGTTTACTGGTAAAATAATGGAACCTATGATGGCAGACGTATACAGAACTACCTTTGCCAGACAGTGGGTATACAACCCCGTTAGATGGATGCGTAAGTTTGACGATGATTGGGTAGAGGTTACCGAAGAGGAGTGGAGAGATACTACTTCCCCCGCTCCTATTTTTGAGGAACTTGCTGATGACCCTTACGCACCTCACAAGGTATTCGGGGATGAGGCAGCCTACGAACGGGAGGTAAAGTTTGTCGAAAAAATTGCCAAAATCAGAAATAAAACCTGAGTCAACCGGAAAGGTTCCTTACCGCTTTGTGATATGCAAGGTGAAGGGGTGTGTCAGGATGCATGATGATTTTTATCCTATGTGTACCCAGCATCGCAGGGCGCTTGAAATAGAGGAAGCAGAAGATGGAATATAACACCCTAAAGGATACAGTGGATGGGACCATACTTTACAATCCCAACGATACATATGTCGGCAAGTCTATAGAATCCTACGGGCGCTATCAGTTAGAAGAATTAAAAGTATTTGATAAGTTTGTGCAGTCAGGCGATACCGTGATTGACGTGGGGGCGAATATTGGAACCCATACTCTTTGGTTTGCAAATAAGGTTGGGGCATCCGGATTTGTGATGGCCTTTGAACCTCAGAGGTTAATCTTTCAAACACTCTGCGCAAACATGGCTATAAATTCAGTTCAGAATGTAGACTGTCGCCAGTTGGGTGTAGGGTATGCGAAGAGATTGGTAAAGGTTCCGGTCCTTGATCCGCTAAAGAAGAACAACTTTGGAGGGTTATCTATTGACGGCCATGCAGAGGGAGAGGATGTAGCCATTTGCAGGGTGGATGATATAGGATTGACAAGGTGTGACTTCATGAAAATTGATGTGGAGGGAATGGAGCCAGAGGTATTGCAAGGAGCGATGAACACAATTGTTGAGTGTAGGCCAATC